>Ga0065704_10070669_pt1 | contig 17994 bp, 15 predicted proteins | sample SwiRhicommuniRL2_FD_59091 | JGI IMG/M metagenome (GOLD analysis project Ga0065704, IMG submission 59091) | Switchgrass rhizosphere bacterial communities from Rose Lake, Michigan, USA - RL2 v2 (version 2) | ecosystem: Host-associated > Plants > Roots > Rhizosphere > Soil | place: East Lansing, MI
GACCGGGTGAAGGAAACGATCCCGATGGGGCGTGGTGGCCAACCGGAGGAGGTGGCGCGGGCCATTCTCTGGTTGGCGGGCGCGGAGGCTTCGTTTGTGACGGGCACCTTCCTGGATGTGACCGGAGGGAAGTAGACCGGCTAGCAAGGTCGTTTTTCCAATAAAAGCGCCCGATTATTGCCGCTGCACCGCGGCCGGTCATGCCGTACTCGGCGTGGCATGACCGGGGCGCTTTGCGGACTACTTTTGCGCCATCAATGCCTTTCTTGCTGCCTTGTCGTGTTTCATGGCAGCGATTTCACGCTCGCAGGCCTCGACGTCGAACGAGTTGTCCCACTTGGCAATAGCGATGGTGCCAATGCCGTTACCGATCAAGTTGGTCACCGCCCGGGCTTCGTTCAGGAACCGGTCAATCCCCAAGAGCAAAACCAGGCCTACCAGAGGAATGGAGTGGATGGTTGTGAGCGTGGCAGCCAGCGTTACGAATCCCGCACCCGCCACGCCAGCCGAGCCTTTTGAGGTCAGCAGGAATACGCCCAGCAGAATCATCTGATCCACAAATGTCAGCGGCGTATTGGTCGCCTGGGCGATAAAGATGGCGGCCATGGTGAGATAGATGCAGGTGCCGTCCGCATTGAAGGTGTACCCGGTTGGCAACACCATGCCCACGACGGATTTTTTGCAGCCAAGCTTTTCAAGCTTCACCATCATTCGCGGCAGCACGGCTTCGGTTGAGCAAGTGCCAAGTGTGATGAGAATTTCATCTTTGAAATAACGAAGAAATTGCAGCAGCGGCATGCCCGACCATCGAGCAACCGTACCCAGCACGACCACGATGAAAATCAAGGTCGTGATGTAGAGCGCGACCAGCAACTGGCCGAGCGACAGCAAGGTACCAATTCCGTATTTGCCAATGGTGAAAGCCATGCCGGCACCGGCACCAATCGGAGCCAGGCGCATGACCATCGCCACGATCTTGAACAGGCCCTGCAGGAACAGATCAAGGGTGTTGATCAGTGGCTTGCTGGTTTCGCCCATTTGAACCAGTGCAACGCCCATCAATACCGAGAGCAGGATGACCTGGAGCATGACGCCGTTGGAGAATGCGCCGATGAAGGTTTGCGGGATGATATTGAGAAAGAAATCAATGGTGCCGCCTTGTGCACTGGCAGCTTGGCTGTATTTGCTGATGGCACCGCCATCAAGCGCACTGGCGTTGATGTTCATGCCGACGCCAGGCTTGACGATGTTGACCACAATAAGGCCAACGACCAGGGCGATGGTTGAAAGAATCTCGAAATAGATCAGCGCTTTTACGCCAATCCGTCCGACTTCTTTGATACAGCCCATCTTGGCGATACCGACAACGACCGTACCGAAAATAATCGGTGCCAACAGCATTTTGATCAGTTTGATGAAGCCATCGGCAAAGGGTTGGAGCTTGGCGCCGATGTCAGGCACGAAGTAACCGATTGCTGCACCGATCACGATGCCGATCAGCACTTGCACATACAGCTGGCTGTACCAGCGGGACTTGGAGATTTCCACGGGAGCACCTCATTTTATTTTTGTGATGGGCTGTGGCTTGGCGTCGAGAGGGGACACCGGGTGCTGCGGCCTCTTTCAGAGAGACCGCAGATCGGCGGTAGTCAGCCTTCGCCCAACTCACGCATGACGGCATACAAGGCGGACTTGGCTTCAAAGCCGACACCAGGAATATCCGGCAGGCCGACATAGCCGTTTTCCACGCGAATGCCGTCAGCGAAGCCGCCGAATGGCTGGAACACGTCCGGGTACGATTCGTTGCCGCCCAAATGCAGGCCCGCGGCGATGTTCAGGGACATCTGGTGCCCCCCGTGAGGCACTACGCGGCGCGAAGACCAGCCCATTTCCTCCATCACTTTCAGGGTGCGCATGTACTCCACGAGTCCGTAGGACAGGGCGCAGTCGAACTGGAGATAGTCGCGATCAGGGCGCATGCCGCCGTGGCGCAGCAGGTTGCGGGCGTCCTGGTGGGAGAACAGGTTTTCCCCGGTGGCCATGGGCAATTCATAGTGATTGGCGAGCTCGGCCTGGAGCGCATAGTCCAGCGGATCACCCACTTCTTCGTACCAGAAGAGGTTGTACTTCTTGATGGCTTCGGCGTAAGCAATACCGGTTTCGAGATCGAAGCGACCATTGGCATCGACCGCCAGTCGACGACCATCGCCTACGACTTCAAGGACCGCTTCGATGCGACGGATATCCTCGTCCAGTGGCACCGCACCGATCTTCATCTTGACGACGTCATAGCCACGATCCAGATAGCTCTGCATTTCTGCCTTGAGCTTGGTCTGATCCTTGCCAGGATAGTAGTAGCCGCCTGCTGCGTAGACCCAGACCTTGTCATCTGCCTCGCCGTTACGGTAACGGTCCGCCAGCAGGCGATAGAGCGGTTTGCCTTCGATCTTGGCGACCGCATCCCACACAGCCATGTCGATGGTGCCCACTGCGACCGAGCGCTCGCCATGACCGCCTGGCTTTTCGTTGGTCATCAGGGTTTTCCAGATGGCGAACGGATCCAGGTTGTTGTTTTCATGGTCGACGAGCGTATCTGGATCGGCTTCCGTGATACGCGCCAGGAAGCGATCACGCATCAGCGCGCCTTGCCCGTAGCGGCCGTTGGAGTTGAAGCCGTAACCGATGACGGGCTTGCCGTCGCGAATCACGTCAGTGATGACAGCGACGACCGAGCAGGTCATTTTTGAAAAATCGATATACGCGTTGGCAATGGGGGAGGCAATAGAAACAGTTTTTTCACGAATGTCTACGATGCGCATGACGGGGTCCTCTTGTTGTTTGTAGTCCCACGTTAGGCTTTGCGATGTCACCCGCCCAATGCTATTAATGCCGCACCCTATGCACAGGAGGCATGGCCCTTGGAACTCGTTTGGCTTGAGGATTTTTCAGCGCTTGCGGAGTACGGCAGCTTCGTTCGGGCAGCTGAGGCGCGGCACGTTACGCAGCCGGCATTCAGTCGCAGAGTGCGCTCGCTGGAGAGCTGGATGGGAGTGCAATTGTTCGTTCGAACGCCTCAGGGCGCGACGCTGACTGAAGCCGGGAGGCAAATTTTGCCAAGTGCCCAGGAGGCTGCCAGGCGCTTGTACAGAATGCGCAACGAGGCTCAAGAGGTTGCTGGGATGGCTGCCAGGTCGCTTCAATTTGCGGCAACGCATTCCCTGTCGTTTACATTTTTTCCCAGGTGGCTTCGAAGCTCGGAGAGCGGTGCCCCCATCGAGGCTGTGCAACTGCACTCCGATAGCATGGCTGTCTGTGAGCAGATGCTGATACATGGCCAGGTCCAGTTTCTACTCTGCCATCGCCATCCCGATGTTCCACCTTTGCTCGCCCCAGATCAGTTCATCGGCAAAAAGGTGGGTGAAGACGTTCTTGTTCCTCTGGCGAGTGCTTCTGCCAACTTCGGCACCTCGCCTGCGGCATTGCCATACCTGGCTTACACCCATGAGTCTGGACTGGGGCGTATCGTCGCCCACAGGCTGCGTGGCAAAGAAGATTACCTGCACCTCAAGCCACTTTTCAGCAGCCACCTTGCTGCGGTGCTGATGTCCATGGCCCTGGAAAGCAAAGGCGTGGCCTGGCTGCCCAAGAGTCTCACCGAGCAGGAAATGCTGGATGGACGCTTAGTCAGAGCGCTCGACGAAAGCTGGGATATACCGCTGGAAATTCATCTGACCCGTCCAACAGCGCCACTCAGTCAATCTGCCGAAGCGTTCTGGGCCCGGGTGGGGCCGTGACCCGGCGCGTTTCAGGTGACACGCTGCGTTGCCCAATAGTGATAGGAGGTGACGTGTCCGTCGCATGACTGCCTGGCGACACGTCAACGGACCCAGAAGGTCAAGGCAGTGAGGTTGGGTTGTACCGACTGACCTCGAACTCCTCCAGAGCATCCAGCAGCGCGTCGTTGAAGTATTGCTTCGAGGCGCGATCCCACAGGATATGAAAGGCCGGTGCCTCCACACTTCCCGTATGGATCACGATCACATTGATCCGCGCCGCCGATGTCTGCGCCACCGCCCCTGGCTTGAAGGCCGGGAAGCTGAGGTCGACCCCGCAGAGCTTGGCCATCACCTGGGCAATCGCACCTCCGCTGAGCACCAGGCAGGCGTGGCTGTCCTGGCGGGGCAGCAGGTAGTTGGCCTGGTGGTCGAGTTCCCAGCGCGCCTCTTCATCGGCAATCCGCTGACCCTGATCCTGGGGGCTGCCCAGCAACACATATTCGGTCTGTGACAGGCGCGCCACCCAGCTGCCGTCGGCCTGGGCGGTGGCGCGGTTGGGGGCGTCCGGCAGGGTGAAGCCGCGCGCTGTGAGGTACTCGGCACTGTGGCTGCCACGAAAGCCGACTCGGGGCAGGTCGGTCTGGTCGACCAGGTGGTACGGTTGCGTGAGTGTCTCGTGGTCTTTCAGACTGGTCATGGCTTAACCCTCCTGGCGTTGGTTGGTGGGGTCGAAGAAGGGCAGTTGCACCACTTCGGCCTGGACGATGATGCCGCCCTCGACGCGAATCGGAATGTGCTGTCCCGGGGCACTCTGCTCGATACCGGCGTAGGCCAGGCCGATGATTCGGCCCAGCGTCGTGGAGTATTCGCAGGAGGTGACGTTGCCGCTGATGTCCGGGCCGTTGAGTACCAGGTGGCCTTCCAGCGGTTGTACGCTGCCCTTGGGCAAGGAGAAACCCACCAGTTTGCGTTTCAGCGGTTGGGCTTCGAGGATGTCCACCGAGCGCCGGCCGACGAAGAATGGTTTGTTGCGGCTGACCGCCCAGCCCATGTCGATTTCCGCCGGATGGGTCATGCCGTCGGTGTCCTGACTGATGATCACGTGGCCTTTTTCCAGGCGCAGCAAACGTTGGGTTTCGACGCCGAAGGGGCGGATGTCATGGGCCTTGCCGGCCTCCATCAGCGCGTCCCAGAGCATGAGCCCGTGACGCGCCGGCACGTGGATTTCATAGCCCAGTTCGCCGACAAAACCCACGCGCAGCAAACGGGCCTTGATGCCCGCCACGGTGCCCTGGCGCACGCCCAGATAAGGAAACGCTTCGGCGCTCAGATCCAGGTCGGTGCAGACCTGCTCCAGCACTTTGCGCGAATCGGGCCCGGCGACGTTGACCGCGCAAATAGCCGCGGTGACGTTGGCGACGTCCACGTCGAGGCGCCATTGCGCGTTCCACTTGAGCATCTGCTGGTAGATCCGGTCGACACCACTGGTGGTGGCGGTGACGTAGAAGTGATTTTCGGCCAACCGCGCGCAGACACCGTCGTCGATCACCACCCCGTGCTCGTTGGTCATCAGCGCATAGCGGGAGCGGCCGACCGGTTGCTTGAGGAAGGCAAAGGTGTACATGCGGTTGAGCAGCTCGGCGGCGTCCGGGCCGCGCACATCCAGGCCACCGAGGGTCGAGACATCAATGATGCCGACCTTGTTGCGCACGTGCAGGGCTTCGGCCTGCATGCAGGCTTCGCGATCCTTAGCGTTGCCATAGTAGGCCGGGCGTTGCCAGATGCCCGCAGGCATCATCTTCGCGCCAGCTTGCAGGTGACGAGCGTGCATCGGCGTTTGCCGGTACGGATCGAACGCGCGACCGGCGACATGCGCCAGTTTTTCGGCCACAAACGGCGGCCGTGCCGTGGTCACTCCGGTTTCGCTGATGTTGCGTTGGGTGGCCCACGCCACCAGCCGGGCGGTCGGCAGCGCCGAGTGACGACCCTGAGACGGGCCCATGCCGACGGTGGAGTAGCGCTTGACCAGTTGCACGTCGCGATAGCCGATCTTGGTCGCGTTGACGATGTCGGCCACTTGCAGATCCTCGTCGAAGTCGACGAAGTCCTTGCCTTTGGGATGCGGGAAGATCGGCCAATTGAAGTTGACCCGGGCTTCACCGCTGAACGATGCGCGTTGCGTGCCGACTGTCAGGCCCAGCGCGAGGGCGGCTTCGGCACCGGCATTCACGCCATCGGCAATCACGTTATCCAGCTGATGACGACCGTTGACCGAGCCGGCGATATTCAGATTCCGTGGCAGGCCGCTGAGCGTGAACTCGGCACGTTGATCGTCGTAGGCCAGTTTGCCGCCGGCCTGGCACAGCAGTTGATAGACCGGCATGTAACCGGCGGACATGCACAGTAAGTCGCACGCCAGATATTGCCCGCTTTCGGCGACCTGGCCCTGTGCGGTGATCTGGCGCACATCGACGCCGTTGATGTGGCGCATGCCTTTCTCGTGCAGGGCCTCATAGACGGTGCTGTTGCCCTGGTGGTAGATCTTGCGTTGCGCCAGTGCGCGTAGCAGGGATTCGTCCGAAGGCCCTTGGCGCAGGTCCACCACCGCGACGACATCGACGCCCTGGTCATGCAGGTCCAGCGCGGCGAGGTAACCGTCATCGTTGCCCGTCAGCACCACGGCGCTGTTACCCGGTTTGACCGCATACAGCTTCATCAGCCGTTGCGCGGCGCTGGTCAGCATCACGCCCGGCAGGTCGTTGTTGCGAAAGATCACCGGCTGATCGAACGCGCCGCTGCAAACCAGGCATTGGCGAGCGCGCACTTTGTACAGGCGTTTGCCCTGGATCACCGGCAGGTAGTTATCGGTGAACCAGGCGTTGCACGTGGCTTCGGTCAGGATCTGGATATTGGCGTGTTGCTCGACCGCCGCGAGCAGTTCGCGGCGCAGGTTTTCAGCCTTGTTGCCGTCGATATCGAAGCGGGCGTAGGTGAGCGACCCGCCGAGAATCGGCTGTTGTTCGATGAGCAACACCCTGGCCCCCGCGTTGGCGGCGGTCAGGGCTGCGTGCAGCCCGGCGGGACCGGCACCGATCACCGCCACGTCGGTAAACAGGTAGGCCTTGTCGTAGTACTCAGGCTGGAACTTCAGGTCGAGCACACCGAGACCGGCCTTCTTGCGAATGATCGGCTCCCAGACCTTCCACATGCCCTTGGGCTTATAGAACGAGCGGTAGTAGAAGCCCACCGGCATGAATCTGGAGAACTTGCCCAGGTAGGCGTCGCGGTCGTTATCCAGCGAGCCGTTGACGTTCTGCGCCGTCACCTGCAACCCCGCGGACAAGGCGTGAGCATCGGCCAGCACATTGGGTTCCTGGGGCAGTTGCACCAGGCTGTTGGCATCCTGGCCGGCCATGGTCAGCGGGCCGCGCGGGCGGTGGTATTTGAACGAGCGGGAGATCAGGAAACGCCCGTTGGACAACAGGGCGCTGGCGATACTGTCGCCTTGCAAGCCTTGGTAGTGCTGCCCGTCGAAACTGAAATCCAGCGGCTGATCGCGGTTGATCAGCAGGCCCATGGGGGCGGGTAGGCGATTCATCCTGCGATCTCCTTGGGGGCGGCGTTGAATTCGACACGGCTGCTGAAGAGCTCCTTGGGATCGAAGGTCCGCAGGATTTCGTCAGTGACGGTGTGCCGCTCCGCGAGAAACCAGTAGCTGGAGGGGTTGTGCATCCACCACTCGCGCACCACGCCGGCGAGGTTGTCGGTGTTGAACACGTAATCAGCCCATTCGCCGTCGCTGCACGTAACCGGGTCGGGCATGGGTTTGAGTTCACCGCCATAGGTAAACTCGCTGATATTGCGCGGCCCGTTGAGCGGGCAAGTCATGATTTTCATAGTCCGCTCTCCGTCAGTGACTGGCCGCCGTAGCGCCCATTTCGTTGACTTGCTGGAAGGTCGAGAAACGTTCGAGGCCGAACGGCTTGATCAGGTCTGGCACCTTGCCGCCGCTGGCGACCAACTCGGCCATGGTCTTGCCGCAGATCGGCGTGGCCTTGAACCCCCAGGTGCCCCAGCCCGCGTCGAGGTAGTAATTCTTCACCGGCGACAGGCCCATGATCGGACTGTAGTCCGGGGTCATGTCGGTGATCCCGGCCCATTGGCGCATCAGCTTGGCGTTGGCCAGGAACGGGAACATCTCGATGGCATGGGCCAGCAGGCTCTCCTTCAGATCGAGCGTGGAGCGGGTATTGAACAGCGGATAGGGGTCGGAGCCGCCGCCAAACACCACCTCGCCACGACTCGTTTGCTGCACATAGCAGTGCAGGGCAGAGGAACTCACCAGCGGATCGAGGAACGGCTTGAACGGCTGGGTGACCATCGCTTGCAGCGGGAAGGTCTGGATCGGCGACCGGATTCCGGCCTTGGCCATCAGCAATGAACTGTGCCCGGCAATCGCCTGCACCGCGCAACCACACTTGATGGTGCCGCGGTTGGTCTTGACGGCGGTGATGGCGCCATTCTCGATGATCAGGTCCTGGACTTCGGTGAGCTGATGGATTTCCACACCGCGCTTGGCGGCTTGTTTGGCGTAGCCCCAGGCCACGGCGTCGTGGCGCGCGGTGGCGCCGTCGATGTGCCACAGGCCGGCGAGCACCGGCAAGTGGCCGGGATCGAGGTTGAGGCTGGGCACCAGTTCGCGGATCTGCTGGCGGTCGATCATCTCGGTGCGACCGCCGAAGTGCTTGTTGACCTCGGCCCGCTGGCGGAACGAGCGCACCGTGGCATCGGTGTGGGCCAGGGTCAGTTGGCCGCGCTCGGAATACATGATGTTGAAATCGAATTCGTTGGACAGCGACTGGAACATCCGCACCGACTCGGCATAAAAGCGCACGCCTTCGCTGGTCAGGTAGTTGGAGCGGATTACCGCCGTGTTGCGTGCGGTATTGCCGCCGCCCAGGTAGGACTTCTCCAATACCGCGACATTGGTGATGCCGTGGTACTTGGCCAGGTAATAAGCGGTGGCCAGGCCGTGGCCGCCGGCACCGATGATCACCACGTCATAGCTCGATTTGAGTTCCCGTGGTGGTGGCAGATCCACTTCCACCGGGTACTCCGAACTCAGCCCGTATTTCAATAGATTGAATGGCATAAGGCCTCCGATTGGCTGCGTAGGGCCCGGTGTTGTGCAAGGGCTGCGGTGACGGTGTTTTTCATCAGGAAGGCAATGGTCATCGGGCCGACACCACCGGGTACCGGGGTGATCGCCGCGACGTGCGCCAGGGCGCTGTCGAAGTCGACGTCGCCCACCAGACGGCTGCGGCCATCGTCGTCGATACGGTTGATGCCAACGTCGATCACCACGGCGCCAGGCTTGAGCCAACTGGCGTCGATCAACCGCGGGCGACCCACCGCAGCGATGACGATGTCGGCCTGCCGGCACAGCGCCTGGGGATCCGGGCTGCGCGAATGCAGGACGGTCACCGAGCAGTCGGCTTGCAGCAACAACGCGGCCATGGGTTTGCCGACGATGTTCGAGCGGCCGATCACCACTGCGTGCTTGCCGCGCAGATCGCCGCAGGTTTGTTCCAGCAAATACAAACAACCACTGGGGGTGCAAGGCGCGAGTACCGTGCGACCCTGGCTGAGGCCGCCGACGTTCTGACTGTGGAACCCATCGACGTCCTTGTCCGGCGCGATAGCCTCCAGTGCCCGCAATTCATCGATATGGGCAGGCAGCGGCAGTTGCAGGAGAATACCGTGGATCGAGCGATCGGCATTCAGTCGAGCGATCAGGATGAGTAGCTGTTCAGTGCTGGTGTCCGCAGGCAGCCGATGTTCCAGCGAGCGGATACCCACCTCTTCGGCGCGCAGGATCTTGTTGCGCACGTAGACCTGGCTGGCCGGGTCGCTGCCCACCAGGATCACCGCCAGTGCCGGTTCAATGGCCTGCTCGCGCAGGCGCACCACGTCCTCGCGGACCTGTATCAGCACGCGGGCGGCGCTGGCTTTGCCGTCGATCAGTTTGTGCGTGTTCACCGGAAGATCACCGTTCTGTCCTGGTTGAGGAAAACCCGGTGCTCCAGGTGGTACTTGACCGCCTTGGACAGGGCGACGGTTTCGGTGTCACGGCCGGTGGCCACGAGATCGTCGGGCAGATAGACATGATCGACGCGCTGCACTTCCTGCTCGATGATCGGTCCTTCATCGAGGTCGCTGGTGACGTAGTGAGCGGTGGCGCCAATGAGCTTCACGCCACGCTGGTAGGCCTGGTGATACGGCTTGGCGCCTTTGAAACCTGGCAAGAACGAATGGTGAATGTTGATCGCCCGCCCCGAGAGTCGCTTGCACAGGTCATCGGAGAGGATTTGCATGTAGCGCGCCAACACCACGAGTTCGGTGCCGGTGTCGTCGACGATCTTCATCAGTTCGGCTTCCTGCCGGGCCTTGGTGTCCTGGGTCACCGGCAGGTAGATGAAGCGAATGCCTTCGCGTTCGGCCATGGGGCGCAGGTCGAGGTGGTTGGAAACGATGGCGGTGATGGTCATGTCCATCTCGCCCTTGTGGTAGCGGTAGAGCAGGTCGGTCAGGCAGTGGTCGAACTTGCTGACCATCAACAACACGCGCATCGGCTCGCGGGTGTCGTGCAGTTCCCAGGTCATCTCGAACGCCCTGGCGACGTCGGCGAAACCGTCCTTGATCTGTTGAATGTTGCCCTGATGACCGTCGTTGAAGCGGAACACCGCACGCATGAAAAACCGGCCGCTGAAATCATCATCGAATTGCGCCATCTCCCCGATGTAGCAACCGTTGTCCGCCAGGTAAGTGGTGACGGCCGCGACGATGCCGGACACCGCGGGACAGGTGATCTTGATGATGAAATGGTTTTTTTCGTGTTGCATGACACGTCCTCGGGATGATGGCGGCAGTTCATCGCATAGCGAAAAATGTCTGAGGACAGCAGGCTCATTCCTTGAGCGTATTTTCTTGTAAGGAATAAAATATTCCTGAAGTGGCTTTATAGGGGAGTGGAGGCGGGACGTCTAGGGGGTTGGGAAAGTTTTTTAACTGAGGGGAATTTTTTGTGAGGGGCGGCGACTCGTTTCCGTCGGTCGAACGCGGTCAAAAATGTGGGAGCGGGCTTGCTCCCACAGGTTGATCTTCATGCTTCGGGAGGGGGGCGTTATTCTTTGTCGTTGCCGTAGTTCATGATCGACAAAAGCCGGATAGGCACCTGCACCAGTTGCTCGGGGCCATGGGGGATTTCGCCTTCGAACGTCAGGCTGTCGCCAGCCTCCATGCGGTAAAGCTGATTGCCGTGGCGATAGATCAGTTCACCTTCCAGCAGGTGAAGGAATTCGGTGCCGGGGTGAGAGAAGGTCGGAAACTCTTCACTCGCGTCATCCATGCTGACCATGTAGGCCTCGAAGCTTTTCTTCGGCCCGCGGGTGTGGTTGAGCAGATGGTAGGTATGGCCTTTCTCGGTGCCACGGCGCACCACTTCCATGCCCTGGTCAGCCTTGACCAATAGCGCACTGCCGTCTTGCTGGTCGTATTCGCTGAACAACTTGGACAGTGGCAGGCCGAGCACGTCGCACAGGCGGCTCAGGGTATCGAGACTGGTGGACACCTGGGCGTTTTCGATCTTGCTCAACATGCCTTGGCTGATATCGGCGATCTTGGCCACGTCAGACAATTTCAGATCCTGAGCCTGGCGCTGGCGCTTGATCTGCAATCCCAGGTATTGCTCAAGCTTGAGGCGCGGGGCGGTTTCGGTCGACATAGTCATCAATCCTGCACACTTTCCGTTCAGTAATATTAGTTTCGCACTGAGAAAGTGCAAATAGCGGCGTTCCGCTCGCGTCTGTCGAGCGATATTCCCACGGGGAAAAGAATTTTCCCATATATACAGCACAAAAGCGCTTTCTGAAGACCGTCGGCGCTTCACTCGCGAATCTGGCAAGGGCCTTGCATTCCTATTGGGAAACTAACTTTCTTTTTAGGAATAAAAAGTCAGTCCAGGCCCATCCACAATGTTTTGCCCTTTCGCGAGGAGTGACGAGCAATGTTGCCAGCAGAAACCCAGCGCATCATCGACAAGCACGCAATCAAGTACGTGCTTGCGCAGTTTGTGGATATACACGGGGCGGCCAAAACCAAATCGGTGCCTATCTGTGGGCTCAAGACCGTTGCCGAAGAGGGGGCTGGTTTTGCCGGATTCGCGATCAGCGGCATGGGCATGGAGCCCCACGGGCCGGACTTCATGGCCCGTGGCGACCTGTCCACCCTGACCCCGGTGCCCTGGCAGCCGGGATACGGGCGAGTAGTGTGCATCGGCCACGTCGACGGCAAGCCGCATCCATACGACAGCCGTTATGTGTTGCAGCAACAAGTGCAGCGCCTGGCAGAAAAGGGTTGGACGCTCAACACCGGCCTGGAGCCCGAGTTCAACCTGATGCGCCGCGACGAGCACGGCAAACTGCAACTGGTGGACCTCAGCGACAACCTGGACAAGCCTTGCTACGACTACAAAGGCCTGTCGCGCTCCCGCGTTTTCCTTGAGCGGCTGACCGAAGCCTTGCAGGCCGTGGATTTCGAGGTCTATCAAATCGACCACGAGGACGCCAACGGCCAGTTCGAGATCAACTACACCTACAGCGACGCCATGACCTCGGCGGATCGCTTCACGTTTTTCCGCATGGCCGCCGGTGAAATCGCCAATGACCTGGGCATGATCTGCTCGTTCATGCCCAAGCCGGACCCGAAACGCGCCGGCAACGGCATGCATTTTCATCTGTCGATCAGCAGTGCCGAAAACAAAAACCTGTTCCATGACGCCAGCGACCCCAGCGGCATGGGCCTGTCGAAAATGGCTTATCACTTTGCCGCCGGCTTGCTGGCCCATGGTCCGGCGCTGTGTGCCTTCGCCGCGCCGACGGTCAACTCCTACAAGCGTCTGGTGGTCGGCAATTCGTTGTCCGGCGCGACCTGGGCGCCGGCCTTTATCGCCTTCGGCGCCAACAACCGTTCGGCCATGGTGCGGGTGCCTTACGGCCGCCTGGAATTCCGCCTGCCGGACGCTGGCTGCAATCCCTATCTGGTCAGCGCCGCGATCATCGCCGCCGGCCTGGATGGCATCGATCGCCAGTTGGAAATCGACCACGTCTGCAATGAGAACCTCTACAGCCTGAGCCTGGAACAGATCGCCGCGAGGGGCATCAAGACCCTGCCGCAATCGCTCAAGGAAGCCTGTGACGCCCTGGAGGCCGACCCGCTGTTCGCCGAGGTGCTGGGCCCGCAGATCGTGGGCGAGTTCATCAAGCTCAAGCGCATGGAATGGGTGGAATACAGCCGCCACGTCTCCGACTGGGAGATCCAGCGCTACACCGAATTTTTCTGACCCTCAGTGTTTTGACAACCATTCGGGCACCCGGCACGGCGTCGAGTGTTCAGTGCCTTCGAAGGAGACTTTGTTATGTGTGGGATCGTAGGTCTTTACTTGAAAAACCCGCAGCTGGAATCCCAGCTCGGCAAGCTGTTCGAACCCATGTTGCAGGCCATGACCGACCGTGGGCCGGACAGTGCCGGGTTTGCCATCTATGGCGATGAAGTGGCGGACGGTTGGGTCAAGCTGACCCTGCAGGCAACCACCGAAGGCTTCGATTGGAAAGCCCTGATGGGCGAACTGGAAGGGCGTCTCGGCTGTTCGCTGGACTGGTTTCAGAACGCCAGCGCTGCCGTGCTCAAAGTCAATGCCCAAGAGGCGCCGGTACGTCTGGCCCTCGCCGAACTGGCGCCGAGCGTGCGCATCATGAGCGCTGGCCAGAGCATCGAAATCCTCAAGGGCATGGGCTTGCCCCAGGAAATTTCCCAACGTTTCGGCCTGGCCGGCATGAAGGGCAGCCATATCATCGGCCACACCCGCATGGCCACTGAAAGCGCGGTGACCATGGAAGGCAGCCATCCGTTTTCTACCGGCGCCGACCTGTGCCTGGTGCACAACGGCTCGCTGTCGAATCACTTCCGCCTGCGGCAGGAACTCAAGCGCGAAGGCATTCACTTCGAGACCGACAACGACACCGAAGTGGCCGCCGGCTACCTGACCTGGCGCCTGCAGCAGGGCGATTCATTGAAAGAAGCGCTGGATCACTCGCTGGAAGATCTGGACGGTTTCTTCACCTTCGCCATCGGCACCCGCAACGGTTTTGCCGTGATCCGCGACCCGATTGCCTGCAAGCCGGCGATCCTCGCCGAGACCGACGATTACGTCGCCATGGCGTCCGAGTATCAGGCCTTGTCGAGCCTGCCGGGCATCGAACACGCCAAGGTCTGGGAGCCGGCACCGGCCACCATGTACATCTGGGAACGCGAGTCAGCTTAAGGAGCGCACACATGAAAACCATCGACCTTTCCACGGCCACCGTGCGTGAACTCAATCAGGCGTTGCACGACCAGGTCAACAGCGTTGAAGAGCGCGAATGGGTGGTGACTCATTCGGACGGCAAGCACAACCTCGCGGTCGGGGTGAACGAAGTGCTGTCCATCGATATTCAGGGGCACGCCGGCTACTACTGCGCGGGCATGAATCAAAAGGCCTCGATCACCGTTCACGGCAATGTCGGCGTCGGTTGCGCCGAGAACATGATGTCGGGCTACGTCCGCGTCAAAGGCAGCGCCTCCCAGGCGGCCGGTGCCACGGCCCATGGCGGGCTGCTGGTGATTGAAGGGGATGCCGGCGCGCGTTGCGGCATTTCCATGAAGGGCATCGACATTGTCGTGGGCGGCAGCATCGGTCACATGAGCTGCTTCATGGGCCAGGCCGGGCGTCTGGTGGTCTGCGGCGATGCCGGTGATGCGCTGGGCGATTCCTTGTACGAGACCCACATCTACGTGAAGGGCAATGTGGAGTCCCTGGGTTCCGATTGCGTCGAGAAAGAGATGCGCGCCGAGCACCTCCAGGAGCTCCAGGACCTGTTGAACCGTGCCGGTTTCGCGCACAAGGCGGCTGACTTCAAGCGCTACGGTTCGGCCCGTCAGTTGTACAACTTCAAAGTCGATAACGCGTCCGCGTACTGATCCGCGCGAGGAGAACAGATATGAGCGACCCCATCAGCCAAAAAACGGCTCCGGTACTGCGCGAGTCAGCCACCTTCGACCGCCTGACCATCCAGGAAATCCAGCGTGCCGCCGAGACCGGCATCTACGATATTCGCGGCGGCGGCACCAAGCGCAAACTGCCGCACTTCGATGATTTACTGCTGCTCGGCGCCAGTGTTTCGCGTTACCCGTTGGAAGGTTATCGGGAGAAGTGCGGCACCGACGTGATCCTCGGCAACCGCTTTGCCAAGAAGCCGATCCACCTGAAGATTCCGGTGACCATTGCCGGCATGAGTTTCGGTGCGTTGTCGGCCAATGCCAAGGAAGCCCTGGGCCGTGGCGCGACCATCGCGGGCACCAGCACCACCACCGGCGACGGCGGCATGACCCCGGAGGAGCGCGGCCAGTCACAGCATTTGGTCTATCAGTACTTGCCGTCGCGCTACGGCATGAATCCGGACGATTTGCGCAAGGCTGACGCGATTGAAATCGTCCTGGGGCAGGGCGCCAAACCTGGTGGCGGCGGTATGTTGCTGGGGATGAAAGTCACCGAGCGTGTAGCCGGCATGCGTACCTTGCCCATCGGTGTGGACCAGCGCAGCGCTTGCCGTCACCCGGACTGGACCGGCCCGGATGACCTGGCGATCAAGATTGCCGAGCTGCGCGAAATCACCGATTGGGAAAAACCGATCTACGTGAAAATCGGCGCCAGCCGGCCGTACTACGACGTCAAGTTGGCCGTGAAGGCCGGGGCGGATGTGATTGTGCTCGATGGCATGCAAGGCGGCACGGCGGCGACCCAGGAAGTGTTTATCGAACACGTGGGGATTCCGATTCTGTCGGCCATCCCGCAAGCGGTACAGGCTTTGCAGGAGATGGGCATGCATCGCAAGGTCCAGCTGATCGTTTCCGGCGGGATTCGCAACGGTGCCGACGTCGCCAAGGCGATGGCGCTGGGGGCGGATGCGGTGGCCATCGGCACCGCCGCGCTGATCGCGCTGGGCGACAACCACCCGCGCCTGGACGAGGAACTGAAGAAAATCGGCTCGGCCGCCGGTTTCTACGATGACTGGCAGAACGGTCGCGACCCGGCCGGGATCACCACCCAGGACCCGGAATTGTCCAAGCGACTGGATCCGGTGGAGGGCGGCCGCCGCTTGGCCAACTACCTGCGCGTGTTGGTGCTGGAAGCCCAGACCATGGCCCGGGCTTGCGGCAAGTCGCACCTGCACAACCTCGATCCCGAGGATCTGGTGGCGCTGACGGTGGAGTCGGCGGCCATGGCGCGGGTGCCGTTGGCGGGGACCAACTGGGTTCCGGGTTCAGGTACCGGTTACTGACCAAAACCTGTGGGAGCGAGCTTGCTCGCGATGACGGTGGCACAGTCAAAACTGCTGCAAGCTGACCCACCGCTATCGTGAGCAAGCTCGCTCCCACAAAGTCCTGTTCGTGACATTTACATACGAGAGGCCGAAAAGGCCCGTATCTCATTCTTTATTGCTCGCTGCCCGACACCCACCTTTCTTTGCAGGAGCTTTGAACATGGTCAATCGTCTTCTCGGCAAATCCTTTCTCGGCTTATTGGCGGCCGGCGCACTTGCGCCATTGGCCCAGGCCGCCGATGCACCCACGTTGAACACCGGCAGCACCGCCTGGATGGTCACTGCCGCGGTGTTGGTGTTATTCATGTGTCTACCGGGTCTCGCCTTGTTTTACGGCGGCCTGGTTCGCGCAAAGAACATGCTTTCGCTGTTCACTCAGTGTTTCGGTATCGCCGGCCTGGTCGGCGTGTTGTGGGTGATCTATGGCTACAGCATGGTGGTCGACAGCACCGGCATGATTGAGGGGCAGGTGACGTTCAACAGTTTCGTCGGTGGTTTGAGCCGGGCCTTCCTGGCGGGCATGACCCCGGAGAGCCTGGTGGGGGATATTCCGGAGGGCGTGTTCGTGACCTTCCAGATGACCTTCGCGATCATTACCCCGGCGCTGATTGCCGGTGCATTTGCCGAACGCATGAAGTTTTCGGCGGCGCTGTGGTTCATGGCGTTGTGGTTCACCCTGGTGTATGCCCCGGTGGCGCATATGGTCTGGGGTGGTGCGGGCGCGTTGATGCATAACTGGGGGGTACTCGATTTCGCCGGAGGCACCGCCGTGCACATCAATGCCGGCGTCGCCGCTTTGGCCGCCTGCCTGATCCTCGGCAAGCGCAAGGGCTATCAGAACACGCCGATGCCAGCCCACAACCTGAGCCTGACCATGGCCGGTGCGGCGATGCTCTGGGTGGGGTGGTTCGGCTTCAACATCGGTTCCGGCGGTGGCCTCAACGGCACGTCTGGCATCGTCATGCTCAATACCCAGTTGGGGGCCTGCGCCGGCATTCTCGGCTGGATGTTCACCGAGTGGTTCAAGGTTGGAAAACCTAGCGCTCTGGGCCTCGCCAGTGGTGCCTTGGCCGGTCTGGTCGGCATTACCCCTGCGTGTGCCTATGTCGGCGTCGGCGGTGCGTTGGCCATCGGTTTGCTGTGTGGGGTGTTCTGCTACTTGAGCGTCACCGTGCTCAAGCGTCGCTTTGGTTATGACGACAGCCTCGACGTATTTGGCCTGCACGGTATTGGCGGGATGATTGGCGCGGTGCTGACTGGGGTGTTCTGCGTGCCGTCGGTGGGAGGATTGGTCGAAGGTGTGACCATGGGGGCCCAGGTCGTGGCGCAAATCAAAGGCGTGTTGCTGACGACGGTCTACTGCTTTGTCATCAGTTGGCTCATTCTCAAGGTGATCAACGCGGTGATCGGCTTGCGTGCCAATGAGTCGGTGGAGGAGATGGGGCTGGACCTGGCTGAACACAACGAGCGTGCCTACAACCACTGATCGTTGCTGTTGATCGACAGGGTTCACCTTCGAGTGTTCACTTGGAAAAAGTGGTGCTGTATCTGCTTGCTTTGGTGTGTATATCCGTTGCTGCGGTAACGGCGGCTTATGGTTCCGCTCTTACAGCAGGTCACTTTTGGAAGAGCCGGGAGCCGGACCAGCCAAAAGTAACCAAAAGCGCCTTGCCCCACCACTCGGCACCTCGCCTAGGCTCGGTGTGCCCTCACTCCGGCATTGCCCCGTGGGCCGCCGC
>Ga0065704_10000540_pt1 | contig 17988 bp, 16 predicted proteins | sample SwiRhicommuniRL2_FD_59091 | JGI IMG/M metagenome (GOLD analysis project Ga0065704, IMG submission 59091) | Switchgrass rhizosphere bacterial communities from Rose Lake, Michigan, USA - RL2 v2 (version 2) | ecosystem: Host-associated > Plants > Roots > Rhizosphere > Soil | place: East Lansing, MI
TTGAATGTTGATATAAGCCAAACAAAAATGCGCAGGGAATTTTGACAAGCAAACTGACAACCACCATCGTTAGTGCGATATCGACAGATTCATAATAACCCACGAGGCCCACTCGAAGCATGAACGCCAGGATCGTCAGAATAACGATGGAAGCAATATCAAGGGGTAGAAAAAAACGCAGTAAGTGACCTCGAAAAATAATCCAGAGGCCCACCATACCTACAAAGAATACCAGATCCAACCGGCTAAACAGGGTCAGCATGGCAATCACTGCCAGGGTTGCGATTTGTCTTTTGGAAATCTCATCTTTGCGCCAGGACAGCTCGAATTCATAAAGTTTATAAATCAGCAAAACGACAAAGAATGCTGCAATACCAGATTCCAATCCGTTTTGATAAAGGGTGGAAAATATATGATGGTTGAACACCCAGAATAACGCAGCAGCTGCTCCGAGAGCGGGTATGAAAATCCTGCCAATCAGCCGGTATAAAAGAATACCCGTCGTCACTGATAGTCCGCTCATGACCAACAGGAGAACGCGCAGAGGCAGGATCAGATCGAAGCGTGCCAACGCAAAGATCGGGATACAGACCAGCATCCACAATGGGTGATAACCATTCGTCATATCGACGCCGTCGAACGTACTCCCGTGCCCTTCGCTGATATTCTGCGCGACTTTGAAATAATAATAGGCATCGTCCCGTGTAAACCAGCGCCAGGATAGATTTTGTGCATCTGATAAAGCGGCATACAAACTAATGGACATCACAACAACTATTAAGATTATTTCAAACCAGGGGAATCGTTTCACAAGCATAGCAGTCCTGCGGATCACTACACCTGTCCTGGCGGACGGTGCCAGGGCAGTCCCGTGCGGTCTTGGCGGGAATGAATATCCAATGTGATCTTTCCAAAATTTTCATTCCTCCAAAGCCGTTCCTGCGCGAGCGCGGCTTCTTTGAGGGGATACGTTTTGTCCAGCACTGGTCTTAATTTTCCAGCAACAATCAAANCCATCACTTCTTTGAACTCGCTGAGCGTGCTCATTGTGGAGCCGANGATGCTGAGATGTTTGGCAAACAGATAGCGATTGTCAATTTCAAACTTTGGTCCGCCACTGTTACCAACCGTCAAAAGGCGCCCACCCTTTCGCAAGGCACGCAGACTCTGCATGAACGTTATGCCCACATTATCTACAACCACGTCCACCCCGCGTTTGTTTGTAGCGAGAAAAACTGCTTTCGACCAATCCGCTTCTTTGGAGCGGTCGATCAGGATATCCGCGCCAAGCGACTCTGCCATTTCCAGCTTCTTGGAATCTGACCCGACAACGACGACCTGTGCTCCGATCCATTTGGAGATCTGCACGCTGGCGGTGTTAACTCCGCCTCCTGCCCCAACGATCAGCACAGTTTCACCTTTTTGTAAATTCCCACGTTTTATAAGCGAATGCCACGCCGTCTGATAAACCAGCGCAGCCGCGGCAGCCTGATGAAAATCGAAATCCTTTGGCAGGCGGTAAAGCTGTTTTATAGGAAGCGTCACATATTCCGCATAGGTGCCGCGCACCGTTTCGCCAAGCAGATGCCATTGAAGACACATATTGTCTTTTCCGGCCAGGCAAAACTCACATTTTCCGCAGCCTAGATTGGCATCGATCACAACGTGATCCCCAATCTCTACTTGTCCAAACTCAAATTCGCTTGTCCCACTACCAAAAGCTACCACCTCTCCTGCTCCATCCGCGCCGTTGATGTGAGGCAATTCCAAGTTCAACCCGGGCCAGCCGTTGCGCACCAACACATCCATGCGGTTGAGCGCCGCGGCATGTAAACGGATCAAGGCTTCGCCAGGCTTCGGTTCGGGAGTGGGGAAATCTGCGTATTCCAGCACCTCAGGTCCACCGTGCTGGCGAAAAAGGACAGCCTTCATGGGAATGATTGTAACTGATTGGGAAAGTTTTTGCTTCTCGCTATCAGAAGTGGGAAGAGGCTTTTATCAATGTGATTAGGGCTTGAGAATGTAATATTCGAAGAGAAGCTCCTTTGGCTTTGATTTTCGATAGAAAACGCCGCTCTCCCCACCCGGGTACTTCTGACTGATTTCTTGAAGTAAGAGATGATTTTCGGGGGTGGCAAAAAATCCAACTCTCTTGTTCGAAGGCAGTTCGAATGAGTCAATATTTTCAACGTTTAAGTCGGTACGCGGATTGTTCGGTGCCACATAGGAAAAAGTGGGAAAGCTTGAAAAAATTCGCGGCGCGCCCAAGAGAAAGATCTGAAAACCCTTCCCCAGCTTGTTTGCCATCAAGCCAATTTCCATGGCGTATTCACCATTTGCATCCTGAAAGTACATCTTGTTTCTATATTCGACCATGTAAAAATTCACGTTTTGATAAGTGATCATACCTACGATCAATACAAATACCGGCGCTACGATCTTTTCGGGAACAATTTTGAACTTCTGTAGATACTCAAACATCTTGTGGGCACCCAACGCCATCAATAAAGCCACAGCCGGGGATGTCATCAGCATGCGAGTATTTGCCGGTGGATTCATCGTTAAAATCCCACCAAAAAGGATCACAGCCCAAAACCAAATCAATAGGATGAAATACCGTGTCTCAAATCCATAGGCAAAAGCATATGCCATCCCCAAAAGGAAAAGAATACTGCCAAGAATCGTTAGGTATGGACTGGGCGAGTTAAAGAAATTTCCAATCGCCGGAGAGGCAATGAAAACCATCGTCGTTTTTGTAAACTGCTGAAAAAGAATTTCCCATACGCTTTTTCCTGTCTGGGCTTCTTGCTGAGTCAACCAACCATTGAACAAAATACCTTCCTGCGCAAAACGACCAAAGAAGATATCCGGGTGGCGGACAAAAAACGCGGCTTGGGGAGCCGCGCTGATAACTATGGCAGTCGAGAATGCAAGGAGATGTTTCCGGTGAGAAGAAAGATAACTTTTCTGGCGAATGATCAAAAATAGGATCGCGATTCCTGCAAGGAGCAGGGCAAGGCGTGTACCCGCATAGGTATAGATACATAAGCCGCCCATTGCACCTGCACTATAATAATAGCGTAGATCATCTTTTTTGATGGCTCTGGCAATCAACCAGAAGATTAAAGAAGACATCAAGCTATCAACAATATTGGCAACACCTACCCGGCTGAAATGAAGGTTATAGGGCAAAGTTGCCAGGAACGCTGCTGCCATTAATGCAATCGTTGGATTGAAAAGCTCACGCGCAGCCAAATACACAAAGAGAACTGCTAACATCCCTGCCAAGGCACTAGGCAAACGGACAGCCAAAATATTCTTTCCAAAGATCAGTTCGCTGATGGCAGTGGGCACGAACGACCAGTTTGGCTGACTCGACCACCCCGTATCGAAGAAATTAGTGGTCTCCCCGCTGAGAATGTGCATAGCCTCACTGCCAATGGAGGCTTCATCACCTGACCATGGATAAGGATGGGTGGATAAGTCAATTGTGCGCAGTGCCAAGGCTAGTATCAGAACAATTAGTAAAATAATCAATTCTGTACGATTTGCTCTGATTCTTTCAAGAAGAGTTTGACGATCATTTCGCCGTGATCGTTTCCACCCAATTGTGAAAATTCCTAGAATGACACTGCTCACCCATGCCCCGGCTGCAATCCGGTCTGTTTCTGGGCTTTTTAAATTATCGGAAACATAAAAAATCGAGAGGGTCAGAACACTAATGACGATTGCCCACAAGATTGCAGGGGTAAGGTATGGACGCAGAAATTCAAATTCTTCCGCTGTAAACGGCGTATTTTCCAATAAACGTATGCCGAAAACAAATCCAGCCATGCCCAGAAGGATACATATTGCCCCTATTGTCCAAACTTGAGCACGTAGTTGAATGATTCCCATCAGGATTAAGAACATGGATACGATCGGTGTTGTCGCTTTGACGAACAATCTTGGCAAGTTCATAATCCACCTCGGGCCAAATAAATCTTATTTCAGACCGAGCTCACTTCTGGATATAACGAGTCGTTGGATCTCACTGGTGCCCTCATAAATTTCCGTGATCTTGGCATCTCGGAAATAACGTTCCACAGGGAGTTCCTTGCTATAGCCCATTCCACCATGAATTTGGACAGCCTGATGTGTCACGTACATTGCCGTTTCGGAGGCAAATAACTTCGCCATCGACGCTTCCAATGAATAGCGGCTGCCATCCTTCTTGGATTTTTCTTTAGCCAGTGCCGCGTTATAGATCAATAGACGAGAAGCCTCGATGCGCGTCTTCATATCCGCGATTTTAAACCCCGTTCCCTGGAATGCGCCGATCGGTTGACCGAACGCTTCTCTATCGACCGCGTACCGGCGCGCGGCTTCGTAAGCCGCCTCCGCGATCCCCAGCGCCTGGGTCGCGATCCCGATGCGACCTGCATCCAAAACGGTCATCGCGATCTTGAACCCATCCCCTTCCTCACCGAGGCGATTGGCAGCCGGGACATAGCAATTCTCGAAGATCAACTCACTCGTTGCAGAAGCACGGATTCCCAGTTTGGGTTCCTTCTTTCCACGCGTTAGGCCGGGCGTGTTGGCTTCCACCAAGAATGCGCTGATCCCCTTCTGCTGTTTCTCAGGGGTAGTCATCATGAAGACAACATAATAATCTGCCACAGGCCCACTCGTCACCCAGGATTTTCGCCCGTTTAGAATATAGTTATCGCCGTCGCGTGTGGCGCGGCTTTTCATCGTGCCTGCGTCTGAGCCGCTCTGTGGTTCAGTCAACGAGTACGCACCAATCGCGTTTCCCGATGCAATCGGCGTAACGAATTTTTTTCTTTGCTCTTCAGTCCCATATTTCATAATGCCATGACAATACAATGAATTGTTCACCGACATGATCACGCCGTGCGAGGCGTCCGCTTTGCAGATTTCTTCGAGCGCGAGCACATAGGCAAGCGTATCCATGCCCGCGCCGCCGTATTCCTCCGAAATTTCAATCCCCATAAAGCCCATTTCACCCATTTTCTTGATCGTCGCGTGTGGGAATTCTCCGCTCTCATCGAACTCAGCCGCAATAGGCACAATTTCATTTTGGGCGAAATCGTGCGCGGCATCGCGTATCATTTTATGCTCTTCACTAAGAGAAAATAAAGCAAGGTCAGGCATTAATCCTCCAAAACGAGTAATCTCCCGGGATTATACGTTATATTTCCCTCTGATAAAATGGATGCCACATTGCTCCTACTTCCACCTGGAGCATGATTATCAAATATGAACACATCACCCACCACCGAAGAACGCATCTGGGCCGTCCTCTCACATCTTTCTTCCCTCGCGTTTGGGATGGGTATTCTGTTGCCAATCATAGGCTGGTCAGACCAGCGGCGCAAGTCAGATTATTCTTCCTTCCAAAGTTTGCAGGCACTGGGTTATCAATCCCTGGGATTTACCATTTGGATTTTGTCATATTTGATTGTTTTCATGGCTGCTTTAATTGCCCTGGTTGTGATGAGTTTTCAAACAGAGAAAACTGGCAAAAGCTTCACCCCATTTTTAGGGCCGGGGGCAATTCTTCTTTTCGGTGTAGTGTTCGGATTTTTCGCAATTTATTTCTTGTTGCCAATTATTGCCGCCGTTGCCTGCGCATTTGGCAAAGATTTTCGCTATCCAATAATGGGAGATCGGCTGGCTCGTTATCTGGAATATGAACCGGCACAAAGTGCCCATGAACCGGTGTGGCTCAACGAAGATCATGAATTCCGCTGGTTGGCAGCGATGGGACATTTCAGCATTCTGGTTATGCTTTGGGGAATGCTCACGCCACTGACAACATGGATCCTGTATGGCAAACGCAGTTTCTTCCTCAAATTCCAATCCATCCAAACGCTTGTTTTTCAAGCCGGTACAACGATCCTTTATTTTGTTGGAGGCTTCATCTATTTGTTCGGCTTTCTTGTGCTCATCCTTGGAGCAGGGATGGTTGGAGAAGGCAATTTCAATTCAACCGCTGGAATATTTGGCATCATCGTCTTTGGTTTATCGTTATTAATCTCCTTCGTGCTGATCTTGCTGGTACCTCTTTTACATATCCTGGGACAATGGGCCGGATACCGCGTGCTAAAAGGGGACAATTATCGCTACCCACTGATTGGGAAACTAGTTGAAAACTGGATTGTCAATAAAACTTCGCTCGCCGAGGCTGGCGAGTTGAGCCAAAGAGGAAAATCATCATGAAAATATTGATCGCAACCGATATGGAAGGAATTACCGGCGTGACGACCTGGGACCAGGTCACTCCAGGTCATCCCGAGTACGCGCGTTTTCGCAAGCAAATGACGGAAGATGTGAACGCGGCCATCCGCGGAGCGTGCAACGCAGGCGCGGAGGAAGTCATCGTGGCAGATGGGCACTGGAATGGCTCGAATATTTTGATCGAGGAATTTGATGCTCGGGCCAGGTTGAACACCGGTTCTCCTTCTCCGTTTTCGATGATGCAGGGAATTGATGAAAGCATAGATGGTGTCATTTTTATCGGCTATCATGCCCGCAATGGATCGCCCAATGCAATCCTCGACCACACCTGGTCTTCAAAAACAGTTGCCAATATTTGGTTGAATGATATTTTGACCGGTGAGTACGGCTTGAATGCAGCGGTTGCCGGTCATTTTGGTGTATCGGTCATTATGGTCTCAGGAGATCAGACAGCCTGCGCACAGGTAACAGAACTGCTTGGCGATGTGGAGACTGCCGTAATCAAACAGGCCTCGGGCCGATTCGCGGCAGAGTGCCTGGTTCCAGCAGTGGCGCAGGAAATGATCTGTGTGAGCGCGGAACGGGCGGTCCAGCGACTGGCCGAGGGCGATATCCCTGATCCTTTCGTATTGGATCTGCCGATCACGGTGACCGTTGAATTTTTCACCTCGGATATGGCGGATCGCGCCTCGCTCATCCCATTTACAAAACGGGATGGGACGCGTGTTTCACTCTCTACTCAGGAGATGTTCTCAGCGTACAAGGGTTTTCGTGCGATGGTGACACTGGCCTCGGGATGAGAAAATTTCCTAAAGGTTTTACTGCAAGCAACTCAGCTGGCTGCGTTTGACTGAGACCTTTAAGGCCAAATCGGAAACGATTAACCGTCCTGTTTGGAACAAAGAGTCCCCTGGCAGTTCGTTTTTGTCTTTATCGGAAATCCCCATTTGATTTGTGTCCCTTATTTTCATATAATGGAACCATATTGTATTGAAAGCCAATTCATTTGTGAGTCCAATATCAGGACAGGAGGTGGTCTCGAAAAGTAATTCAGTTCAGCCCTTTGCTCGTTTGTGTTGCGACCAACCAAATTTCTAAGGAGAGAGAGAAATGAAGTCCAAGTTGAACGTTTTTCGTTTGATGGCAGCGGTGGTGGTATTGAGTCTTTTGCTCACCGCCTGCGGAAGTCCAGCTCCCACTGCCACTCAGGCTGCCGCTACCGAAGCACCGGCTGCTACGCAAGCTCCAGCAACGGAAGCCCCCGCGACTGAGGCTCCAGCTGCAACAGAGGCGCCTGCGGCAACGAATGAAGGCGAAGTGGATATTGTTGATTGGCCGGGTTACATTGAGCGGGGCGCAAATGATCCTGCCTATGACTGGGTTACGGCTTTCGAAAAAGAGACTGGCTGCAAAGTCAATGTGAAAGATGCGGCCACTTCTGATGAAATGGTACAGTTGATGAACTCGGGCGGCTTTGACCTTGTCACGGCTTCGGGTGATGCGACTTTGCGTCTAATCTATGGTGACTCCGTGCAGGAAATTGATATTAGCAAGATTCCATCCTATACAAACATCGATCCACGCTTGCAGGATGCACCCTGGCACACCGTTGACAAGAACGGTGACGGCACGCCTGAACATTATGGCGTTTCCTACCAGTTTGGTCTCAATGTTTTGATGTATAACACAGATGTTTTTCCGGAAGCCCCAACTTCATGGGATGTTGTATTCAAGCCAATGGATTTGCCGGATGGCAAACCCAACAAGGACCGCGTTCAGGGTTATGTTGGCCCAATCTACATCGCCGATGCAGCTGTCTATTTGAAGGCTCACAATCCTGAATTAGGAATCACCGATCCATATGAATTGACGGAAGATCAGTTCAATGCGGCCCTTGATCTGCTCAAGGAACAACGGAAAATTGCTCCTAAGTACTGGGGCGACTATGCAACTCAGGTCGAAGATTTCAAAAATGAAGGATTCGTTGCTGCTCCATCCTGGCCCTATCAGGTAAACCTCCTCCAGGCTGATAAGCAGCCAATCGCCTACACCATCCCAACAGAGGGCGCGACCGGCTGGGCCGACACGACCATGATGTCATCCAAAGCTCCTCATCCCCAGTGCGCCTATTTATGGCTTGAACATTCACTCGATCCCAAAGTCCAGGGCGATGTTGCCGCCTGGTTTGGTTCCAATCCCTCCGTACCTGCTGGTTGTACCTCGAGTGATTTATTAGGGCCGGACGGTTGCAAAACCAATGGCTTCAATGACTTCGACAAGATCTATTTCTGGAAGACTCCAATTGCAGATTGTGGCAATGGCGAGTCTACTTGTGTAACCTATGATCGCTGGGTAGAAGAATTTACAGCGATTGTGGGACAGTAAAATATTCGCATTCGCAGGGGCGGACTGCACAAAGTGCGATCCGCCCCTGGTATTGAGGCCATCCAATGAGCGAACAAGCAGCCATCGAGTTTAAGAATGTCAGCCGGGTGTTCTCTGTTCAACAGGATAAGTTGGTCGGAGCTCTAAAAGCCGTTGATAATGTATCTCTACAAATTCGTGATGGCGAATTTTTTTCGCTCCTCGGTCCTTCAGGTTCGGGTAAGACGACCAGTCTGCGGATGATCGCAGGTTTTGACCATCCCACTTCAGGGGAAATTTTATTAGGTGGCAGGGAGGTTTCCAAACTGCCGCCCTATGAACGGGATGTGAACACGGTCTTTCAGGATTACGCTTTGTTTCCGCATATGACCGTGGGAGAAAATATTGCCTATGGCTTGATGGTCAAGAAAGTGCCGAAACCTGAGCGTGAGAAACGCGTGGATGAGATGCTTGATCTCGTGCGCTTGACCGGATTCGGCGGGCGCAAACCTTCGCAATTATCCGGGGGACAGCGTCAGCGGGTTGCTCTCGCCCGGTCCCTGATCAACCATCCCAAAGTGCTGCTGTTGGATGAGCCGCTGGGCGCGCTGGATCTGAAGTTGCGCCAGCAAATGCAAGTGGAGTTGAAGGCAATTCAACGACGCGTCGGGATTACGTTTATTTTTGTGACGCATGACCAGGAAGAGGCCCTCACGATGAGCGACCGCATCGCCGTCTTCAACCAGGGCAAGGTCGAACAGATTGGCACGCCTGCTGAAATTTATGAACATCCCACCACTCCTTTTGTCGCGGGATTTGTAGGTGTGTCGAATCTCGTTTCAGGAGAAGTCGCCAAACGGATCACAGGCTCAGAAGCGATATTTTCCATCCGTCCGGAAAAAATCCATCTTGCTGCACCCGATGATCAGGTGGAAAGCGATATGTTCTGTGCGGATGGCAAGGTGCGGGATGTAATTTATTTGGGACTGTATACACGCTATCTCGTTGAGTTGGAGAATGGTGGAGATTTGGTTGTTGTCGAGCAAAACCTGAAAACGACTTCGATGGATGTGTTGAAAATCAAAAATCAAAAAGTTCGCCTGCTCTGGAAAAAAGAGCATGTCCGCTACGTGGGAGATTAACATGCTGCAGCGCATTTCTACGTATTTATATTTGCGTCCAAGACTGATTTTGTTATTGCTGCTCCTCCCACCATTGATCTGGTTTGTCGTGGTGTATATTGGCGCGCTGCTCACCATGCTCATCAACAGCTTCTTTTCTTTGAATAGCTTCACAGGACGCGTCGTTCATCAATTCACTTTACAAACCTATGCAAAGCTACTTATTCCGACGAATCTACAGATCTTTTTCCGCACCACATTGATGGCTTTGCTGGTTACGATCGCTTGTATCATTATTGCCTTTCCGCTCGCCTATTATGTGGCGCGCTTTGCTTCGCCACGCATGAAGACATTTTTATATCTGGCAATCACCTTGCCATTATGGTCCAGCTATGTAGTGCGTGTGTATTCCTGGAAGCTCATCCTGGCCCAGGAAGGGATTGTCTCCTGGTTTGCACGATTGTTGCATCTTGATAGTCTGCTAAACTGGTATTTGAGTTCGGAATTATTGGGGGGTCCTTCCCTCTCAGTTTCTGTAACAGGCATATTTATCGTTTTTGTTTATATCTGGCTCCCCTATATGATCCTGCCCATTCAAACTGCGCTTGAGCGTGTGCCAAAATCCTTGATCGAGGCCTCCAGCGACCTGGGCGCCAATACAGCGCAAACCTTTCGAAATGTGATTCTGCCGTTGGCATTCCCAGGTGTTGTAGCAGGATCCATTTTCACTTTCTCGCTTACACTTGGCGATTTCATCGTGCCTTCTTTGTTCGGTAATTCCAGCTTCTTTATTGGCAAGGCAGTCCTTACCTATCAGGGAACGTCAGGCAACATCCCCCTGGCAGCCGCGTTCACGATGGGTCCGATTGTGATTATGATCGTTTATTTATTGATCGCTCGTAGATTAGGAGCTTTCGATGCTCTTTAGAAAAATCACTCATAACTCCGGGGACCAGGCTTCCTGGCTCTTAAAGCTCAGCGCGGCTGGAGCCTTGCTCTTCTTGCATATCCCATTGTGGCTCATCTTTCTCTACGCTTTCACAACGGATGAATCGGGGTATACCTTTCCCCCGCCAGGCTTGACCCTCAAATGGATTCCGCGGGCCCTCGCGAACCCTGAGATGCAGGCGGCACTCCTGCTGACCCTTAAAGTTGCTACACTTGCGACAGTGATGGCACTCATCCTGGGGACTTTGGCTGCAGCGGCTGTTTACCGCTTTAACTTCTTCGGCAAAGAGACGATTTCCTTCCTGCTCATCCTACCACTGGCATTGCCCGGTATCGTAACAGGAATTGCGATCCGTTCTGCCATTAGTCTGATGGGAATCCCGTTTTCGTTCTGGACAATTGTGATCGGTCATGCGACATTTTGCGTGGTGGTCGTTTATAACAACGTATTGGCGCGCTTCCGCCGTTCGAGCAGTTCCATGATCGAAGCCTCCATGGATTTGGGCGCGAACTCATTTCAAACGTTCTGGCATGTGATTTTCCCAAATATCGCAACCGCCTTACTGGCGGGCGGGATCCTGGCATTTTCATTATCGTTCGATGAGGTAATTGTCACAACATTTACAGCGGGTTTACAGCAGACGCTTCCCATCTGGATGTACAGCCAGATGTTGAGACCCCGGAATCGCCCGGTCACAAATGTCACTGCGATGCTGGTTGTCTTGCTCACAACAATACCGATATTGATCGCGCAAAGAATGACTGCGCAAAGTTCAGATACGGAGGGCGGAAACAAGTAATTACTTTGGTAAGGTTGCTAATTATTGCAAAGTTTGAGTCCAGCCACTCAATAAGTTTTGTGAGGAAATAGAACAAGATTGAGGCTGAGGGGTCACCTTGCTTATTTACACGGAATCAATGACCGGCTGAGAAAGAACGGGGAATAAAATTGTTGGATAAATCTTATCCAAAATTCGTCTTCTCAAAAGATTGACATCACGGCTTAACCCATTACAATTGCGCTCTAACCTTTAAAGGAGAATCTTATTACAAGACTCGCACGAGTGTGAATGAAGAAATGCTTGTGCCCATTTTCTAAAGTTTGCCACGATTGATATCTGGCTTCCGCCGCCCTCCAAATCATACTTGGTGAGGCGGCGGGACTGCTTAAGACAATTGCAGTCAACACAGTGGTTAGGCGCTGTTGTGTCTTGACTGTTTTTGTTTGCAAGTTAAGGCAGGAGTCAAGGTCTCCAGACTTTGAAGCTACAACGACTGGAGTCGTTGACTCCAATTCAGTAATTTGTGTTGTGGCTTTGGCGGTTGATGCCAAAGATTATTCTGGGCGAAATGCCTTTACCAAAACGAAAGGAAAGAATGACTGGTCAATTTCACTCCTATATGAATCCGAAGTGCGATTCGGGCCCATTCCAAGATAAAGGCGGTTGCGGCGTATTTGCCCGTGAGCCGATCAAGAAGGGCGAACTGCTTTGCTTGTGGGGAGGCAAAGTCATAGCTGAAGACGAGATCGATTACAATATGCCGAATCTCACTCAGCGCGTTTTGCAAATTGATGACAATCTATATTTTCTCACTCCGGAGATTTTGGAGCCCACCGATTGTTTCAATCATTCCTGCGAACCCAATGCAGGCTTCACAGGTCAAATCGGCTTGATCGCCATGCGCGACATTGAAGTTGGCGAAGAGATTTGCATGGATTATGCCATGTGCGATAGTAAACCCTATGATGAATTCGATTGCTATTGCGGTTCCGAAAATTGCCGCGGTCGCGTGACCGGCAACGACTGGGAACGCCCTGAACTACAAGCGCGTTATAAAGGTTACTTTTCACCCTATCTCGCTCGTCGCATCAAAGCTTTACAGGCAAAAATACCAGTCGTTGCGTAGCACGGCTACTCAATCACAAAGGCACGAGGCAGGCAAGCTTCGTGCCTTTGATTGTTAATGGTAAAGTTGGGGAATGTCGAACCGATCGTTTGCCCTTCGAATTTATGTCATTGCCCTCTTGCTGCGCCTCATCCCTGTTTTTCTAGCGCGGGGATTAGGGATCGGCCTCGACGATATGTTCCAATATGACATGCTGGCGCGCAGCCTGGCTTCGGGAAATGGATTCCGCTGGTACGCAAAAGAGGACCTGAACCAACTCGCCTCTTTCGTGGATTTCGACCTATCCAGCGTTAAGGACTATGATCCCATCCGTGGCATTCCCACTTCGTTCCGCGCGCCGCTATATCCCACATTTCTTGCCATCGTCTACTTTTTCAGCGGGACAGGATTCTCGCGGTTCTTCGCGGCACGGCTGGCTCAAGCCGTTCTCCTCAGCGCGCCCCTCGCACCGTTGACGTACTTCGTTTCAGTGAAATTATTTCCACCGCTCCGCGTTGGAGAAGGTTCGGACCTAAGGTCTGAACGCACAGCTCGTATTTCTGCCTGGATCGTTGCCTGCTATCCCATGCTCCTTATTTATCCTCTCGGCCTCGGAACAGAAAATCCTTTTTTTATTCTCCTCCTGGCCTCGTTCTTTTTTCTTCTTTCTGCCATAGAGAAACCAACTCCATTCTACTTTCTGCTTTCTGGCTTCTTTCTCGGTCTGACTGCACTCACTCGCTCGGTCATCCTTCCATTTGTGGGTCTTGCAATTGTATGGGCATGGTTTATCTTAAAGCAGCGACGCGGCGCATTGTTAATCCCGTTGGCTTTCGCTTTGACGACTGCTCCCTGGGTAATCCGCAATTCTCTTCTGCACCATAAACTGACAGGGATTGAGACCTCGATGGGATACAACCTGTATCTCGGTTACTACCCCCAGGGAAACGGATCATTCGTGTTCGGTCCATCCCTTGATCTATTACCAATTCTCGATGATGCCGAACGTGACAAAATTGGGACAAAGAAAGCGATTGATTTTATCAAAGCACAACCTGAACGTTTCATTCCGCTGGCAATCAATCGCCTGGGATTCTTTTTTGGGCTTGAAAAGCGTGTGCTGATGTACTTCTATGGCAACAATATTATTGGATATATCCCGCTTCCACTGCTACTTACAATTTCTGCAATATTACTTCTTCCTTTTGTAATCATCTCGATCTCTGCCGCGTTCGGTTTGGCGTATCTACGCTGGAAACCTGGGCATATTTTGCTTTGTCTACTATTCATTGGTTATATATTGCCGCACGTATTGATTCTCTCCGAAGACCGTTTCCATCTTGCACTGGTGCCATACATTGCCATTCTTGCGGCACAGGTTTGGGTCAATGGCTTTGCTCCACTCAGCGTTCGCTGGTATGAATCATGGCAGGGAAAATTGATCGTGTCGCTAGCCCTCTTCGCCGTATTCCTTCTCGTAATTAACTGGGGCTTTGAACTCATTCGTGACGCGGATAAAATAGCGCAATTGCTCGGCCCAAATGGAAATCAATCCTACTTCCCTTATTAATCCTTATGAAATATCTCCTCGGCGAAAAACTTCAATTTGACTGGAAAGTTGTCACGATCACAATCGTCAGTACACTGCTATTGATGGTCGATTACTATCATAAGTTCACTCCAACGAAATATTTGGATCGGGTCATTCTTTATCTCATCATCCCACTGATCATCGTTATTCTTCTCTTTCGTGAAAATCCAAAGGATTTTGGTTTTTCACTTGGCGATTGGAAAGCTGGACTGATCATTACGGCAATAGCTGTTTTATTCATGTCTCCGATTATTTATTATTTGGGACGAGGGAACACGTCCATGCATGATTATTACAAGCCCTATACGGTTGGCTTGCCGTGGACCACGTTCCTTGATTTGATCGGCTGGGAATTTTTCTTCCGTGGCTGGATTCTGTTTGGTTATGCGCGCAAATTTGGACCGGAGGCGTTATGGCTGCATGCCGTTCCGTTCGCGCTGGCACACATTGGTAAGCCTGAAGTCGAGACTCTTTCCACCATCTTCGGCGGCTTTGCCTTCGGCTGGATCGCTTATCGGACGAAATCATTTGTCTGGCCATTTCTCATTCATTGGTTTATTGCAACATTCATTATTATTGTCGCAGCAGGCTTAATATAAAGGCGAGAGACTAGGTGACTTACACTCTCCGCCCCGCGCGTGAAAGGGATTCCGCTCCAATCACAGAGCTAATTCACCGAGTTGGGATAAACCCAATGGATCTGGATTGGAAGCGCTTCATTGTCGCAGACAACGCTCAGAATGAAATGATCGGTTGCATTCAGTTGAAGCCTCATGGAAAGGATATCCTTGAATTGGCTTCGCTGGCAGTTTATCCTGAGCATCAGGGAAAAGGCGTTGGGCGTGCGCTGATCGAATATTTGTTGAAAGATAGTCCGCGGCCTTTATATCTGATGTGTGAATCCTCGGTTGGACCTCTCTACGAGAAATTCGATTTTCGAGAAGTTCCGTACGAAGAGATGCCGCGTTATTTTCAGCGGATCAGCAAACTAGCCGGGCTGGCAACCACACTTACCCGCCGGGAAGAACACCTGCTTGTGATGAAGTTGCAGTAAAATTACGCAAATGCAAAACTTGAAATCAATTCTTTACATGGCCTCGGGGATATTGTTTGGATTATTTCTCGCAGCACTCATCTGGGTTGTGGCGCGCAATCCAAGCGGCGAAGCGGTCGTTCTTCGCCCGGTACCGACCGAGAAACCCCTTATTGTTTATATTACTGGCGCTGTCCCACGCGCTGGCGTGTACGCATTGCCACAGGGAGCGCGCGTCCAGGATGCAATATCTGCCGCGGGTGGGTTTCTGGCCGAAGCTGAAAAATCGCAGATCAACCTGGCAGCGTTGCTGGAAGATGGGGAAAAGTTGGATATTCCCTACATCGAGGGTGCAATACCGGTCGTGGGTACGCCAGTTCCAGAGGTTGTTACCTCGACAACTGAATTGATCAATATCAATACCGCGTCCGTCGCTGAATTGGATACTCTACCGGGCGTCGGTCCAACGACCGCCCAAAAGATCATAGACTACCGCGAACAAAATGGTCCATTTATTAACGCCGAGGATATCATCAACGTCTCAGGGATTGGACCTGGCACCTATGAACGCATCAAGGATTTGATCACAGTAGGACCTTAAACGAACAGCCCGACTTCAAAGTCGGGCTGACTTTTTATTCCTTTCTTCCATCCCAAGAAGACCATTTCCGCTTATCTTTGGCGAGCAACTCCTCAGCTTCCTTTGGGCCCCACGTGCCCGGCTCATAAGTAGCCAGCGGCGACTTCTGGGAATCCCAGGCTCGAATAATGGGATCGATGATTCCCCAGGCGGTTTCCACCTCGTCAGCACGAGTGAATAAGGAGGCGTCGCCAGTCAGAACGTCCAGCAGGAGGCGTTCATAGGCTTCAGGGATCGCTGTCTTCCCGAAAGAATCTTCATAGTGAAACTCCATATCAACCGAACGCATTTCCGCAACAGTATCAGGGACTTTCGCCTCAAAACGCAAATGCATCCCTTCATCAGGCTGAAGATACAGTACCAGCATGTTGGGAGTTAGATGACTTTCTTCGTTTGGGAAGAGCAAATGGGGCGGCTCTTTGAATTCGATGGTTACCTGCGATAACTTTTCCTTCAAGGCTTTCCCAGAGCGCAGGTAAAAAGGCACGCCCTGCCAACGCCAGTTGTCAACCTGCAGACGCACTGCCGCATAGGTAGGAGTCCGTGAGTCTTTGCTGACTCCCTCTTCCTCGCAGTAGCCTCTATATTGAGCAAGAACAGTTTTACGCAGAACGTCTTCCTCTTTCATTGGGTGGATGGCACTCAACACTTTGACCTTTTCATTGCGCAGGGCGGCAGCATCAAACGATACAGGCGGCTCCATCGCGACCAAGGATACCAGTTGAAGCAAATGATTCTGGAACATATCGCGCAATACCCCAATCTGGTCATAAAAACGGGCGCGATGTTCGACACCAACTTCTTCTGCGACTGTGATCTCCACATGATCGATGTAATTCCTGTTCCATAAAGGTTCGAAAATCGTATTTGAAAAACGCGAGACCAAAATGTTCTGCACAGTCTCTTTACCCAGGTAATGGTCGATACGATAAATTTGTTTCTCATTCAATGCTTTGTGGATCTGCTCGTTCAAATCACACGCTGACTTCAAATCTGTACCAAAGGGTTTTTCAATGACAACGCGTCGCCAACCCCCATTCTCCTTGAGTTGATCCGTCTGCCCAAGCTGGTCAATGATATTAGGAAAAACCCCAGGCGGCGTTGCCATGTAATAAATGCGGTCTCCCGAACCAGCTTCTCCATCCTTCAGCAAACTATTAAGTTTTTCAAAATCTGCTGGGTTATCATAACGACCCTGATGGTAAGCCAGGTTCGATTCAAAGTTTTTCCACTCCTCATCGGTGTACTTAAACGAAGCGAATTGCTTCAGCCCGTCTTCAAGATGGGCACGGAATTGTTCGTCGGTAAAGGCAGTCCCACCATAGCCGACGATGTGGAATCTTTTTGGCATTCTCCCCTTGCGATACAAATTAAACAGGGATGGCACAAGCTTGCGCTGTGTCAAATCCCCTGAGGCCCCAAAGATAACAATCGATACCGGTAAATTATTGTTCATAGGTTTGCTCACCATGGAGTCCAACGTCTCCAGACATTGCAGCTAGGTACTTCTAAAGTCTGGTAGCACAGGGATGCTACGCGAAGACTTTAGACTCCGTTTTCTTATTCCGATTTTTGTACCGCGTGACCGCCGAATTGGTTGCGCAATGCCGCCAGCATCCGGGCTGTGAAGTTCTCTTCGTCACGACTGGCAAAGCGCGTTTGCAAAGACAGGGTAATAATTGGCGCAGGCACATTCAGGTCAATGGATTCAAAGACTGTCCATCTGCCTTCGCCGGAATCAGCGACCCAGGGCTTGATATCAGCCAAATCTTTATCCTGCTCCAGGGCACGCGCGGCCAGGTCCAAAAGCCAGGAGCGCACCACACTGCCATGCTGCCAGATGTGAGAGATCTGTGAGAGGTCCAGCCCAAATTCCTTCTTGGCCTTCATAATGCTGAAGCCTTCCGCGAATGCTTGCATCATGCCATATTCGATCCCATTATGGATCATCTTGACGTAATGCCCAGCGCCATGCGGACCCACATATCCCCAGCCTTTATCTGCTCCAGGCGCCAGCGTCTCAAAAATGGGACGCATCTTTTCTACAACCTCGCGCTTGCCACCGATCATCAAGCTGTACCCTTCGGTGATGCCCCAGACCCCCCCACTCGTGCCGCAGTCCACGAACTCGATCCCTTTTGGCTCAAGAAATGCAGCATGCCGC
>Ga0065704_10070670_pt1 | contig 17980 bp, 17 predicted proteins | sample SwiRhicommuniRL2_FD_59091 | JGI IMG/M metagenome (GOLD analysis project Ga0065704, IMG submission 59091) | Switchgrass rhizosphere bacterial communities from Rose Lake, Michigan, USA - RL2 v2 (version 2) | ecosystem: Host-associated > Plants > Roots > Rhizosphere > Soil | place: East Lansing, MI
GAACGAATCCGGATTGGTTGGAGTTGTACGGATATCAATTACAAATTTATTCTCCTTGCGAGACAACTTATTAAGGAACAAGGCCGGTAAAACGTGTTTCACCAGATCCTGATTCACGATAATCACATGATTCGAACCGGACACTACTAATTTCAGACTTCGGACAACAACCAATAGTTGAAATTCGATTGATTTGAGGTATCTTTTTTTTAATCTTCCCAAGTAATGTATATGTCCCTCAAGTCCGAAGTACACCTTTGTTTTCTTAAAAGTGCAGTAATAATTCATCGGTACTCCAGCTTGAATGGCGGCTTTGACCACTTCAATTTCCGTAGAGAAATTAGTTACGCGATCCAACTGTTTGGCCTCAAACCAATGAATTTGTCTATTGCTCATCAATTCCCATTAGTTTAGTAAGCGTGGCCATGTTTTGTGTATAGGAATGATTTACTTGCGCATAATCAAAGGCTTTGCGCCCCATTCTTTCTATAGTATCTTTGTTGTCAACCAAATCACGAATGGTTTTTTCAAGTTCATTCAGATTACTTGATACAAAGCCAATCTCCTTATCCGATAACAAGCCGTCCGGATTGGAATTCAAACTGACCACAACTACCTTTCTCATCCACGCCTGAACAAACGTGTTGGAAAATCCTTCATACTCACTGGTATTTACCAAAATGTGAGTTTGACATAATTGTTTATTGACCTCGTTATTAGGGATTTCTCCTAAGTAACGAAAGTTCGGAATGCGATCTGCTGCGTTTTGAAGCAACTCCTCATAATTCTTGTGGGACCTTCCGATCATGGTGAAACGGATGGACTGATTTATTTTGAATCTTTCAGCCAACGCAACAAACAGCTCAGGTTGTTTAATTGGTTTGAGGTTTGCGATCCAACAGACAGCTATGAATGAATCTGGTTTGACAATGGTGTCTTCCTGACAAATTTCAGCAGATTGTCTGATTAACAACCCTTCGCGCTTGTAGACTGTTTGTACCCGTTCCTGTTGGTAGCTGTTTTGTGTCAGGATATAGCTGGCAGAACTAAAGGCTTTCTTTACCCATTTATTTTCAAGAAAGTTCAACGGTTTTAACAGAGATACTCTCTGTTGCAATCTGGTCACATCATTATCAGATGCCAAAGCCCAGATATGTGTACAGTTATTCGGACGCGCAAAATCGGCAGCAATACCACTCCAGGAAGAAAAAAACCGGGTATAAATAACATCTGGCTGGATTCTTTCCAGTTCCGCGAGGATTCTTTTTCTATAAAGAAACCATCTGTCTCCAAAACGCTTATTAAGTTTAATTTTCTTCAGCGGGACCAACTGTATGTTTAATCCATTTTCAATGGGCGTTCGGTTATCTTCGAAGATGTGATAAATCTCGATATTAGCAGATTGCTTCTTAAGAAACTCAATCAAAAGTGAAATCTGATATTCCGCTCCGCCCATGGATTGTTCATAATGAGCAGGATGTAAAAACACGATCTTTCTCATTCAATACCGGCATTTTTCAAGAAATCTTCAAAGCCATTGAAGGTGGCCTTATGATTCTTTTTGTAATTTTCGTATGCCGGCCCCAATTGAGCTTTAATGGGCAATTCCGGACATGTATCTGATCCATTCAAAAACAATGGAAACTCTTCCCAGAAATCTTCAATTTTTGGCCGTCTGTTAAATCGTTCCTGTATACTTTTGGCGTATTCCAACGCTTCCTGAACCGACTCCTCTTTTCGTTTAATAAAATACTCATCAATACTGGAAATAACCTTCGCCGGGGCACCAATAGCAACACTATTGGAAGGAATATCTTTCGTTACAACAGAACCCAGACCAATGAAACAATTATCTCCAATGGTAACATTTTTAAGTACCGTACAATCCATACCAAAACTAACATTGTTTCCTATTTTGATTTTCCCGGAAGAAGCGATAAACTCTTGATGTGTAGCCAAAAACACTTTTGTAGCATAGTCATGGGTAACCAATTTACAGTTTTTATTAAATGCAACATCATTACCGATTTCTATTAACGAGGGCCTGGTAGTATCTATTGAAATCGTTTTAAGTCCGGAATAAAACTTACATCCTTCACCAATCACAACACCTCTTTTTCGAAGGTATGCCACATATCGCTTTGGAGATGTTCTGGCCCAACGCAACTCAAGGTTGTTAAGTTTATTTTTCAAAAATCGGCCTACGTTCATGATCGGATTTTTTTTATGAATAGTTTCACCTTCTCCAAATAATATCCTTGCGTATCATTCTTTACAAAGGTATTAAAGAACAAAAACAAAAGAAAATAGCTGATTGAGTATCCAATGAGCTTAAGGAATGTGTTTTCTAAAAGGGTACTTAATCCAAAGGCAACAATCATTGCGGTCGCAGGAGCAATAATTTGGAGCAATGCTATTTTTAATTGTTGGGTTGGGTTAAATGCTATTAATCTGCCACAGATCATTACATCAATAGTTACAGAGATATATCTTGCGACCAACTGACCGATCAAGATCATTTCAATGGATAAGCGGAAGGTACAAAGAATTGCTGCCAAATTCAATCCATTTCTCAGAAAGGTTAGATTTCGATAAAGAGCAGATTTGCCTTCAATTTTAACGATGTTGGCATTCAACGTAGTCAACGGATAAAACAACAAAGATAAAGTCAATAACTGCAAATAAGGCGCTGTTTCGACCCACTTAACACCAAATACTGCTTCCATTAAAGGATATGCCGAACCTATTATAAAAAAGCACAAAAGGAACTGAATGAATAAAAAGTGATTCATCACCTTGTTGTACATACCTTTTCGAATTTCTTTGTCTTTTTCCTTTGCCAGTAAAGGGTAAGATGTGGTAAGGATGACTGCATTGATTCCCTGAAAACACGCATCATTAATCTTTGAGGCTTGATTGTAAAACCCCAATAGAATGCTCGACTGAAATTTTCCAATGAACACAGAGTAGATATTCTGCCCGATTTGATTGGTAAAATAGGAAAATAACATGTTGTTACTGAACCTGCGCATGGCTTTATATCGTGTCCAGTCAAAATGAAAATTAGGACGCCATTTATTCAGAAGAATGATCATGATCAAATTAGTTGCAGCGATCACCAGGGTTTGACAGACGATAGCCCAATAACCAAAACCCTGAAGTGCGAGAATATAGGAGACGATCACGGAAACGATACTACTGGAAAGTTGGATAATTGCCGAATGTTTGAACAATAATTCCTTTCTCATTCTGGTGAATTCCGTAAGTGTAAGTGCTTTTAGTATGATACTTAGCGCGATAACACGAGTAATATCAACTAATTCAGATCGTTCAAAAAAAGTTGCGATTAAAGGGGCGCCTATATACAGTAAACCGTATAGTATAAGACTAATAAAGATGTTATGACTAAAAATCGTTGAGAAGTCTTTTTTATCGGCATCGGTTTTTACAATCAGATAATCGGCAAAACCTGATTCTGTAAGATTCCATGCAATACCAATAAAAATGGAAAGCATGGCTACCAACCCATAATCATCAGGAGATAGCTGCCTGGCTATAAGGACATTTCCAATGAATCCGATCAGTTGAACCCCAAATCGATTGATTGCACTCCATCTATAATGATTAAACGAGGACATGATTTCTTTTACCAATTTCCTTTGCTGGAACACCTCCAACAATTGTGTATGGCATCACTGATTTAGTGACAACAGCTCCTGCGGCAACTACACTTCCTTTGCCAATGGTTACTCCGTCTAGTACTGTAACATTTGCAGCGATCCACACATCATCTTCAATCACGATACCCAATATCTCAGATCCTTGAGATTTGATTGTTTTGGAACCATCGGTAAATTGATGATTTGACCCCACAATTACGCAATTCGGAGCAATAGAGCAATCATTTCCTATTATAACATGATCCAAAATACATGTATTACGATTGATCGTAGTCCGCTGTCCGATTTTTATCATTACAGCAGAACGGATAAAAACATTCTCATGGATAAATACATGATCTTCGATTTCAATGTTCCTACCTCTTATTCTGGAATAATCTTGAATAGTTACACTGTTTCCAAAACGGATTTTTCCGGTTAATCGTACACCTCTGCCAAAACGAACTTTTTTCGGATTTCCAAAAAGCAAAAGCGATCTTAGAAAACTGAGTGAGTCAATCTTGAGTTCAATAAGTTTATTTTCAAACCGGATACTATTCATTTTTTTAATTGAAATACCAATTTAAACTTTCCTTTAATCCTTCGGCCAGATAGTGGCTGGGCTCATATCCAAGCAGCTCTTTTGCTTTATTCACACTAGCCAGAGAATGAGGAATGTCTCCTTGACGATTCGGTCCAAACTGAATCTCAATAGTTGAAATCTTCGGATCAAGTTCACCCAAATAGTGTCGGATAAGTTGTGTTACCTCCAATAAGGTTGTTCGCTCTCCAACTGCGGTATTAAACACCTGACCAATCGCGCTTTTATTTTCTGTAGTAGCAGCCAAATGATTCATTTGGATGACGTTATCAATATAGGTGAAATCACGGGAATATGAACCGTCTCCATTAATTATTGGTGAGTCATACCCCATAAACTGCTGAATGAATTTTGGAATAACCGCGGCATAGGCCCCATCCGGATCCTGACGACGACCATAAACATTAAAATAACGCAACCCTATTGTCTCCATTCCATAACTTAATCCAAAGACGTGAGCGTACAATTCATTAACGTACTTTGTTACAGCATAAGGAGATAGTGGTTTTCCAATGAGATCTTCCACCTTTGGCAACCCCTCAGAATCACCATATGTAGAAGAGCTGGCAGCATATACAAAACGTTTGACTCCTGCATCTCTGGCAGCAATAAGCATATTCAGGAATCCGGTGATATTTACCTCGTTGGCTGTGGCCGGATCATCTAATGATCTTGGAACTGATCCTAAAGCCGCCTGATGTAAAACAATATCAACGTCCTTTACGGCTGTTTGGCAATCAGTAATATTACGAATATCTCCATCTATCAGGTGAAAATTCGGGTGAGATAAAAAAGAATCAATATTCTTCCGGTACCCTGTTGAGAAATTATCAAGACAAATGACAGTGTTGCCATAATTTAAAAGATCCTCACATAAACTGGAGCCAATAAAACCAGCTCCACCAGTAACTAAAACTTTCTTGTTTTGTATTTTTTGATACATCATTGCATTTAAACTGATTTAACAAACTCATTAGAGTTGACGCACAGCAAGAAGGTTTTCAGATTAATGTTGTATCCCGGAATTCAAAGATAACGTTATATTTTTAATATTTAGATTCAAGGCACGTCTATTATTAAACAATGAAAACGAAGTTATTTCTGCTCCAAGTGTTAATAATTTGCTTTTCAGTGGTTTTCTGATTTGGAACGTGAGTAAAAAAATCACCGTGTTATATTTTTATATATTTGAGAATGGTTTTGTTTATCTTTGTATCCAGAACAAGTAAATAATCCTATGCCATGAAAGCTTATCAGTTACTTTTTAGTTTATTTTTAATTTGTTTATCATTTCCATCAAGTGCTCAGAACGATGTGAAAAACATGAACAAATGGTCGCTGGGTGTATCTATTGGTGCACACGACGGTATGGCCCCAAGCAGAGCCACTACACGTCTCTATCAAATCCATCATTATGGCATCAACGGAAGATACATGTTTACCAACCGTGCGGGAATCCGCCTGGGTGTGAATTATGATTTCCTCGACTTTATTGATCGTCCTTACAACAGTTATTATGTAAGAACTTCACTTGAGGGTGTTATAAATGCAGGTGATATTCTGCATTTTCCGCAAGTGATGCCTCGTATAGGGCTTTTAGTTCACGGAGGATTCGGGTTTTCAAGCCTTTGGTCAGACAACAACCCCCGAATTGCCAATACCGAATCGTTGTCCAAACGTGCAGATGGTATGATCAATTTCACTTTTGGTGCAACTCCACAACTTAAGCTGAATGAAAGATGGTCCCTCAATGGTGATCTTTCATTCATTTTTCACGCACGTCAAAACAATCGGTTTGACATGCAGGCTGTTAACAAAAAGGGAGCGATTGACGGATACATGATGAATTTAAGTATTGGTGTTTCTTATTATTTAGGTAAAAACAAGTCACATGCTGACTGGACTCCAACTGTTTATGGAGCTGCTGGTGCCGGGATGAAGGAATTGAATGAAATGAAAGCCGAGATTGAAGCATTGAAGGAGCAAACTCGTGATGATGACAAGGATGGAGTTCCAAATGCATTGGATGAAGAAGCAAATACTCCTGTAGGAAGTTTTGTGAATTCAAAAGGTGCTGCAATTGCAGATAAAGATGCTGACGGAATTACGGATGCTCATGATGCTTGTCCGGAAGTTGCTGGTGTATACGCCACAAACGGTTGTCCGGACAGTGATAAGGATGGTGTTCCGGACTTAGAAGACCATTGTCCTCATACTCCCGGACTGATGTCAAACAGAGGTTGTCCGGCAGTAGCGAAAGAAGTTCAGGATGTCATGACAAAAGCGCTTAAGGGTGTTGGGTTCGAATATTCAAAAAGTGCTTTATTGAAAACATCTCTTCCGGTATTGGATGAGGTGGTTCGCGTAATGAAACAAAATCCGGATTACCGATTGGAGATATCGGGTCATACGGACAATATTGGTGATGAAGCTAAAAACCTGATTCTTTCCGAAGAAAGAGCTCAAACGGTTGCCGCTTATCTTGTTTCGAAAGGGGTGGAGTTTGAACGAATCAATGCAAAGGGATACGGTGAAGCGCGGCCAAAGACAACAAACGACTCACTGGAAGGTCAGGCAATAAACAGACGTGTTGAATTCGAGATTGTGTTTGAATAAGAGATCGTCAAAAAAAACATACAAAAAAACAGGAGTTCCAAAAGGATTCCTGTTTTTTGTGTAATGCAAACTGAAATCCGGCTGAATTACCAATCCTGTGCTGAATTTAGGAATCAACCTCGTTCACCAGTTTTTTTGCTACGAGCTTGTCAATTGGAAAAGTAAGCAGTTCTTCTGTTAATTCGCTGAGCTTCACCCAGTGGAGTTCTTCTTCCCCTGTTTGATTCTTCATGAGTTGATCCAGATGATCCAAATCAGCTGTGATCCGGTAATAAACAGAAATCACCTGATCGTTTTCTGAAAATGCGGAAACCTGGAAGAAATCAGTGAGGTAGAATAACTCTTTGACTTCAATTTCAATGTTAAATTCTTCGAGGAACTCCCGTTTTAAGCAATCGATCATTCCTTCTCCGAATTCCAAACCGCCACCCGGGAATTTGGTAAAAGCAAGATTGAGGTAAGATTCGTCGGAAAGCAGTACTTCATTCCGTTCATTGATACAAATGCCGTAAACGCGGATGTTGAATCGGGTCATGTTTATTTCTCGAGAACGGAAAGAATATTTGGTTTGAAATACAATTCGGATTTCAACACTTTTCCGTCTTCCCGATAGATAGGGTTTCCATCAGCGTCCAGCTTACTCATGTTTGAACGTTGGATTTCGGCAAATACTTCAGCAATTTTATCCTGTAGACCATGTTTTAAGATCGTTCCGCACAAAATATACAACTGATCACCCAATGCATCCGCAATTTCTACGATATCACCATTTTTTGCAGCTTCCAAATATTCTTCGTTCTCTTCCTTCATCAGATTATAACGAAGCGTAATATCTGCTTCCGATAATTGTGCTGTAGGCTCGTAATTATTTGGGATTTTGAATGCGTTGTGAAAAGTTTCAACCGCCGAAAGAGTTTCTTTGAGTGTCATTGTTGTTGAGTTTCTGCAAATATACTCAAATTGAAAATTGAAAATGGATAAATTGAAAAGACTCCGATCATCGTAAATGAGTCAGATTTTTAGTCTTTGAAGAATCAATCTTTTCAATTGTCAATTGTCACTTTTCAATTCAACAAAGGTCATCACCGGCCTGAAACCAACCATTGGATTTGCTTCTGTAAACTTCTTGGTACTTTGATTGCGGATATCGTAACCCGGAGAATGCCAGTCGCCGCCCACAGCAATATTTCCTTCCGAGATCATTTCGGAAACGTTTCCGTTCAGATTGTAGATTCCATATTCGTTTGGCCAGAATGAACGAACCGGGGCGGTTAGATCGGCAGAATCATAATTTGGAAAAGCCATGTAATCAAATTCAAAATCCTGAACGATCAGTTTTCCGGTAGTGTCTCTTGAAATAGCTCCTGCACCTATTGCCATGAAATTACATTGTGCTTGACCGTCCAATCTTTGCAGGTAAGGTGAATTCCAGGCATAAGGTCTCTCGATGCTGCTTCCATTTGCGGCGCGGAGGAATTCAGCTCTTGTAGGTAGGCGAAACACGATCGATTCGTTTCCGGTCTTCTTGCGCCAAACCTCGCTCAACCATTCACAGTATTTTTCTGCTTGTGCTTTGGAAACATTGACCACCGGATAGTTGCGGTATGCCGGATGAGCGAAATAGTAATCCACATATTTATCGGTGTAGGCATATTTTGAGTGCCATTTCGCAGTGTCAGGAAGAGCAAGGGTATATGCTTCCATCTGATTATTCTTTTTGAGGTCAGATAAGTATTCCTTGTAAGAAAGATTGCTGACCTCTTCTTTCATCATAAAAAATCCCTGGCAGCTCACAGTCTTTCCGTCTTCCAGTACAAACCCGGAAGGTATATAGGAATAACCCAGCTTCAAAGCTTTTTTCATTCCATCAAGATCCGTAATGGGTTTTTTGGGTTTGGCAAAAGAGAAAAGAATGGTAATAGCGATTAATGAGATGGAAAGGAAAGTTGTTTTCATACTTGTAGATTTGCTTCCCTAAACGCAAAATCCGAAAGTTGGTTACAAAAAAACTCCCACCAAAAATGATGAGAGTTCTCTTCGTAAATTATCTAAAGTTTAATGAAATAGCTTTGTCAGATAGTAAATTCCTGCAGCAAGTAAACCTGAAACCGGAATCGTTAAGATCCATGCCCAAAGCAGGTTGATCGTAACTCCCCAACGAACGGCGCTCAGACGTTTCGTAGCTCCGACCCCGATTATGGAACCGGTAATTGTATGCGTCGTAGAAACCGGAATTCCTAAGTTGGATACGGTAAACAATGTCAAAGCACCAGCTGTTTCGGCACAAACACCTTCCAGTGGAGTCACTTTCGTGATTTTCGTTCCCATGGTTTTTACAATTTTCCATCCACCCATCATGGTTCCTAAACCAATCATTAAGTAACAGGAAAATGCGATCCAGCCCGGCATGGTTTCAGAGTTTACTTTGTCTTTAAGTTTGTGACCACTCAGTAGTTTGCCTTCTTTGTCCACGTATTCATCGAAAATAGCAGCTTCCAGATATTCTTTATTGAGTTGTTTTCCTTTGAAAATGACATCGTGTGTTTTTGCATCATAGAAATCTTCACCTTTGGTATAGATCAAAATATGATCTTCTTTTTCAATTCCTAATGAATCGATGTTCTGAGAATATTCAGGCTTGAATTTTGCCTTTTTTCCATCAGCATCCTCAAACTCGATCTGGAATACTTCCGAGATCTGGAACATTTTAGGAATATCTCCTACAATCTGCCCCTGGTCATTACGCTGCGAATTAGCGAATACCATCAATGCCGCACAAATAATTCCCATTACTTTTTGTGAATCCGCACCACCATGTCCTAAAGAGAATGCTGCAGAAGAAAGTAATTGAAGTTTCTTATACATGTTGGATTCTTTCAGAGCTGTCTGACGTTTTCCATGCACCAATTGGTACCAGGTATAAGTAAGGATAAATAAAATGATCATCCCCATCACGATCCACATCATAACCGGTTTCACGTCTAAGTATTCTACCATGTAATCCATGATGAAATAAGTCGCTGTGGAAAGAATTAAAATAGAGATCATCTTTTTGGCAAAACTTCTGCTCATGGTTATCATCGCAATGACAAAAGCAATAATACCACCAATGAAAGGAGCTAAGAAGATAAAAATCGTCACCTTAATGATTTCAGCAGAGGCAATAACACCAAATCCTGCGTGAGCAACTGCCGCACCTGCAAATCCACCAATTAAGGTGTGAGAAGAAGAGGAAGGAATTCCTAACCACCACGTGAGCAGGTTCCAAATCATTGCAGCAATTAATCCGGAAAGGATTACGTATAAGTCGATAGCGCTATTGTCAACTGTTTTTGCAACTGTATTTCCTACACTCATATCGAATACCCAGAAAGCAACTACGTTGAAAACTGCCGCCCATACAACTGCCTGGAATGGAGTCAATACCTTGGTGGAAACTACTGTTGCAATGGAATTCGCAGCATCATGGAAACCATTCACCAAATCAAATAATAAGGCAAGGATGATGATGGCAATTAATAATGAAAACATATCTTATTGGTTTACCAATGAATATTAAGCATATTTTACAACGATGGATTCGATGACATTTCCAACATCCTCACATTTATCCGTTGCAACTTCCATAATTTGGTAGATCTCACGTTTCTTGATCAAATCTTTTGCATCAATATCTGAATCAAATAACTTTTCAATACTTAAATCGAAAATATCATCTGCCTGATTTTCAACATAGTTGATCTTGATGACACACTCAACGATTTTCTGTGTGTTCTTCAGGTTGCGAAGTTCTTTAACAGCAGCGTTAACTGCTAATACCGCATCGTGAATTGCATCAGCCATTTTCAAAATCCCTGAATCATTCGGATCCACTTTGTAGAAGTTAATTTTTTTAGCAGAAGCATAAATGTAATCTGCAATATCGTCTAAGGATGAAGCCAATGAGTGAATATCTTCGCGGTCAAAAGGAGTGATGAAATTTCTTCCCAATTCAACAAAGATCTTATGCGTTAAATCATCATTCTGGTGCTCTAAGTCTTCCATTTCTTTGATGATGACTGCTCTTTTATTATAGTCAGATTCGTTTACACATAATACCAATTTACCTGCTATTGCTTCCAGGTTCTGAGAAGCCTCTTCAAATAGAGAGTAAAACACTTTGTCTTTTGGTAAGAAAAACTTTAAAATTCCTGATGCCATTTGTTTAAACTTAATATTGATGGCGCAAATGTAATTCGACTTTCCCGAGGATGTTTCCCTCAACGTAATTGTTAACGAAATGGTAAAGTTGGCTGATTTCAGGAAGTACCTAAACCGTTTTTAACCAAAGTATCAGTGTTTGAGCCTGTTAAGATGATTTTAATGTTAACTCAATGTTAAGTAGTGGTTTTTTGTTCCCTTGAAAAGTAGAATTAAACAGCAGGTTTGAGGAAGTAAAGTTGTTAAAATGGATGCTAATGTTACGAGAATATTAAAAATGTTATCAAACAATTAAACTATTATTTCTTGAGAATTAAATCAATGTGAAGCCATTAGTTTTGCCAAAAAAATAAAGAAAGAAGATTATATCAGTAAGCATCTGTAAACACATCCGAATATGAAATACATTCTATTTTTAAGCGCATTACTTCTTGGGGGGTCCCTTTTTTCTCAGAAAAAGATAGACTTATCGATTTTAACGAAACCTCAAAAAGGAATTGAGTTCATTGGAAAAGATTCCTTATTTTCTATGCGTATCCAGTTCCGGATGCAAAACAGAGCGGCATTTTTAACCAGAGATGATAAAGACTTTTCCGCAGGGTCCTACGAGTTCCGTGTGCGAAGAGTACGTTTGAAATTGGAAGGATTTGTATACAGTCCCAAACTAACCTATAAATTGCAATTGGCTTTTTCACGCGGAGATATGGATTGGGATATGACCCAGGAATCAACTGTGAATACGAGTGTGAACATCGTTCGTGATGCGGTTATTTATTACGAACCCTGGAAAGATATCAAGTTTGGTTTCGGACAAACAAAACTTCCCGGAAACAGACAGCGTGTTATTTCATCCGGTGATCAGCAGTTTGCAGATCGTTCCATTGTAAACGCCACTTTCAACATGGATCGTGATTTCGGATTCTTTGGATCCTACAAGCACAGCTATTTCGGGGTTTCGGCATCACTTACTTCCGGGGAAGGACGAAACAGCACCGGTTCGAACAGTGGTTTGAGTTATACGGGAAGAATTGAGGCTTTGCCTTTCGGAGCATTTGCAGATAAGAATGATTACCAGGAAGGTGATTTGGCACGTGAACAAAAACCGAAATTATCCATCGGAGCGTCTTACAATTTCAACGATGATGCGGTTCGTGCCGGAGGTCAGTTGGGAAGGGATTTGTTTACAAAAACAGACATGGAAACGTTTTCACTGGATTTGTTATTCAAATACAAAGGTTTTGCACTTTACAGTGAATTCATGCAGCGTAATTGCTCCAATCCGATCACGTATACTTCAGATACTTTAAGCATTCAGCCCGTTTATGCCGGATATGGTTTTTTACAACAGGTGAGTTATCTCTTTAAATCGAATTGGGAAGTTGCTTTGAGATATGCGGAAGTTACGCCATTTTCATCCGTGTACAACAACCCGGATTTCACATCCATCAATCTGAAAAAGAACCAGGAATTCCAGTTGGGGGTTACTAAATATTTGTACGGACACCGCGTGAAAGTACAAGGGAATTTATTGTACCAGTTGACAAATGATCTGAGGGCTAAAACCGAAGCCGGTAAGTTCGGTGCAATCTTCCAAATAGAATTAGGAATCTAAATAAACAAGCAGGGGTGCGATTAATCGCGCCCCTACTGTTTCTATCTGTCTCCTTTGAATTTATAGCCAATTCCTTTAACGGTCTGAATGTAATCATCACCGATTTTTTCGCGTAGTTTGCGAACATGTACATCAATCGTGCGATCACCGACTACGATATCGGTTCCCCAAACTCGTTCCAGGATGATGTCGCGCTCAAAGACCACTTCCGGCCTGGAGGCTAAAAGTGCCAGTAATTCAAATTCTTTTTTAGGAAGATGAAGCGTCTCGCCGTTTTTAATGACTAAGTATTTCTCCCGATTGATCACCAAATCCGGAGTTCCTGCAGGTTTCGCCTGAACAGCTTCCTTGCGTCTTAACAATGCATGAACGCGGCTGATCAAAACGCGTGGTTTGATCGGTTTTGAAATATAATCGTCTGCACCGGCATCTAATCCGGCAATCTGACTGTAATCTTCATTTCGGGCAGTCAGAAAACAGATTAATACGTTTTCAAGACCTGGCGTATTGCGGATTTGTTCACAAACCTCAATTCCATCCATTCCGGGCATCATGACGTCCAGGATCACCAAATCTGGTTTCTCTTCTTTACAAAGACTGATTCCCGTTTGTCCGTTTTCCGCCAAAAAAACTTTGAAGCCTTCTTTCTTTAGATTATATCCAAGAATTTCGCGGATATCTTCTTCATCGTCAACTATTAAAATCTTATCCATTTTGAATGAGTTCCTGATCCATTCAAAGGTAAGAAAGTATTTGGAGTAGGGGGATGATTCGAAAATTATATTGTAAAAACTAAAACGGGATAGTCGAAACATGACGGATGAAAGAGATTTGAATCGAAAATTGTTAAAAATTCCGCTCATCAATCATTTGATCCATTCAACATGAAAAAAGAGATTTTTTTTCGTCAAAAAAAACGGCTTTCTTGGAATCTTAAATTGGTAAGCTACCCGGGTAATAATTAATTCATCGGTAGTATTTGGGGATTAATCTGTTTAATTTTAGATTTAATTGACTGATCAGTGAATTATTTAACGTCAGGGGCAAGCATTCGTTTAATCCATTCTTTAAATCCTTTAATTGTCCTTTTTTGTATGTCTGCATAGAAAGTGAAAAACCAATGGGATTATGGCTTATCTTTGTTGCAGTAGTAGTAGGTTAGGTTGATTAGTGTGATAAGAGCTTGAGACGCCCGTCTTGAGCTCTTATCTTTTTTTAGGCCTTTCCATTCTATTTTCTCCCTATCAGTATCCGAAAACGATTTCTTAGTATCTTCACACAAACAATCAGTTTAGAATGAAACCAAGAGCTAGAATATTATTGGTGGAAGATGATACCAATTTGGGATTTGTAATCTCAGATCAATTGAAATCAGAGGGGTATCAGGTTGTACTTTGTACAAACGGAATGGATGGTCACATGCGCTTTTCGGAAGATGAATTCCACCTATGTATTTTCGATGTCATGATGCCAAAAAAAGATGGTTTTACACTCGCGCGTGAAATCCGGACCATGAATCAAACTGTTCCGATTCTTTTCCTGACTGCAAAAGCAATGACCGAGGATAAAATCGCAGGATTCAATGCAGGCGGAGATGATTATCTCACAAAACCCTTTTCCTTCGACGAGCTTTCGGTTCGCGTAAAAGCGCTTTTGAAACGCGTAAATATCCAGGACGAACCCGAACAAAAAATAGTGCAGATAGGAGGTTATACATTCGATACGGAGAATTTTACCTTAAAACACCCGGAGTTTGAAAAAACACTGACAAAGAAGGAGGCAATGGTCCTGAAAATCTTGTGTAAATTCCAAAATGCGGTGGTTCCGAGAGAGAATATCTTAACCGCCGTTTGGGGGCAGGATGATTATTTTGCAGGAAGAAGTATGGACGTCTTCATTACCAAATTGAGAAAGTACTTTTCGATGGATCCTAAAATTGCTATTTCCAACATTCATGGAATAGGTTTTAAACTGGAAGTACTGCCCTGAATGAATCGTATTCTACATATTGAAACCGCAACCAAAGTTTGCTCTGTTGCTTTGTCTGCAGATGGAGAATTGGTACAAATCCGCGAATTTAAGGATGAAGGTTATTCTCATGGAGAACAATTAACGATCCTGATCCAGGAAGTACTCGATTTGCAAGGGATTAAACCTGAAAATCTGTCGGCAGTTTCTGTTTCAGCCGGTCCGGGTTCTTACACCGGATTGCGTATCGGGGTTTCTACCGCAAAAGGATTGTGTTATGCATTGAATATTCCGCTTATTTCGGTAGATACGCTTCAATCCATGGCGGAAGTAGCCAGAATAGTATACCCGGATTCTAATTTGTGCCCGATGATCGATGCACGAAGAATGGAGGTTTTCTCCCTGATTACCAATTTCGATGCGGAGATCCTAAAACCGGTAAGTGCCGATGTGTTGGATGAGAATTCGTACACGGATTTTGAACCTTTCGTTTGCTTTGGTGACGGTGCCGGGAAGATGGAAGAAATTTGGGGAGACCGCAGTATTCTCTTTGATTTAGAACTAGAACCTTCTGCGAAAGGTCAAATCCACACAGCCTATCAAAAATTCTTAAACAGTGAATTTGAAGATGTGGCTTATTTTGAACCGGCCTACCTCAAAGAGTTTTATCAGGCGCCTGTGAAAAATAAATAAACATAATATACTGTTTGTCAATTATTTAACTTTAAATCTGTTCGTATCTTTGGGAAGACTATTCTTTGGGAATTCAGGAATTTCCAAATTCGGAATGATATTTTGTCGTTCGTCTTTTCTTAGTATTCGGAAAACCACGAATCAACGGAAAAGGTGTGAATTACCTCTTTTTCTCCCGAAATGAAGGCAGGAATAACGCAGCAACGCCCAGTAAAGGTAAAAAGGAGCAAATGTGATACACTTCAATAATTCCGCGCTGATCAATTAAGTTTCCAAGGAATGCGGCGCCAATTCCACCCATCCCGAAAGCGAAACCATAAAACATTCCGGAGATCATCCCAATTCTTCCGGGTAGTAGTTCCTGCGCATAAACAAGGATCGACGGAAAGGCGGAGGCAAGTGTGAAACCTGCCAGTGCCAGGCAAACAATCGTTCCGGTAAGATCCATATAGGGCAAAAGCAGGGTAAAAGGAGCTGCCCCGAGAATGGAAAACCAAATGATATTTCGACGACCATATTTGTCACCGGCTAATCCTCCGATTATCGTTCCGAGTGTAATGGCAAAAAGATAAACCGCCAATAACAATTGTCCCTGCGTTCCCTGTAAATCAAAACGCTCTTCGGCATAAAAGATCAGGTAACTTGAAATACTCGCCGTGTAAAAGTATTTGGAGAAAAGCAGTAATAACAGAATTCCCACTGAAATATAAATACGTTGCTTGGAAAGTTGGTGAGTAACAACCCGGGCTTTCGTGTTTTTGAGGTGTTCCTCTAAATATCCTTTATACCAGCGGCTGACAAATAATAGAATGATAAATCCGATTATTCCGGCAATTACGAACAATAAGGTGTATTTCTGTCCGAAAGGGATTACGCACAAAGCCACTAAAACCGGACCAAGAGCCGTTCCGCCGTTTCCGCCTAATTGGAAAATGGCCTGAGCAAGACTTCTTCTCCCGCCTGAAGCTGAATAGGCAACCCGTGAAGCTTCCGGGTGGAAAACGGATGATGCAAGTCCGATACAGCAAGCAGCAGTGAGAGTCATGGTGAAATTCTCGGAAAAAGACAAAATAATAATTCCGGTAATGGCAAACAGCATCCCGAAACTAAAAGAATAAGGTTGGGGATATTTGTCAGTAATGGAACCTACAATGGGTTGAAAAAGCGAAGAAGTAATTTGAAAGGCAAACATGATGAAACCAATCTGACCGTAATCCAGGTTCTGCGTTTCTTTAATTAGTGGAAATAAAGGCTGCAATACTCCCTGGATCAAATCATTCAGTAAGTGCCCAAAAGCAATTGCAAAAAGGATGGGGTAGGAGGTTTGGGCAGTGTCGTATGATTTTGTTCCTGCTTTCATGCCTGCAAATTTAACGCTTACTTCGTTAAGGAGTTGTTAACTCCTAAGTAAATTCGGTTTTCACTCTTCACACTCGCGCTCAAACTCACACTAATTCGCAATTATTCGGTAATTTAGTTCTATCATGAACAGCGTCATTCAAAAAGGAGGGAAGCGGCCGATTATCATTGCCGGACCCTGCAGTGCAGAAACGGAAGAACAAATGATGGAAACGGCACAGCAGATCAAACAATTTTGTAAGATCGATATGCTGCGTGCCGGAATCTGGAAACCTCGTACACGACCTGATTCCTTTGAAGGAGTGGGGGAAGTGGGTTTGAGCTGGCTGGTGAATGCCGGAAAGGAAATTGGTGTTCCGGCTACCACAGAAGTTGCCAATACAAAACATGTGGAACAGGCTTTAAAAGCTGGTGTGGATGTTTTGTGGATTGGTGCACGAACAACAGTGAACCCCTTTGCTGTGCAGGAAATTGCCGATGCTTTAAAGGGAGTGAAAATTCCTGTTTTAGTCAAAAATCCGGTAAATCCGGACCTTGAATTATGGATCGGAGCTTTTGAACGTCTGGAGAAAGCAGGAATAACGGAGTTAGGGGCAATTCATCGCGGATTTTCTGTTTATAAGCACGCAAAATACCGAAATGTACCCAACTGGGAAATTCCGATTGCATTGCATGAACGGCTTCCCGACCTGCCAATTATAAATGATCCGAGCCACATTACTGGAAACCGGAATTTATTACTGGAAGTTTCTCAAAAAGCGATGGACCTGAATTTCGACGGACTGATTATTGAAACACATCGAAATCCGGATGCTGCCTGGTCGGATGCCGCACAGCAATTAACACCGGAAAATTTGGGATTGCTTCTGGATGCTTTGGTCCTGAGATCTCAAAACTCGGAGAAACTCGATAGCGAACACATTTCAGTGATCCGGGAAAAGATCGGTGATTTGGATGACCGCCTGTTTGATATTCTGACAGCAAGAATGCAGTTAAGCGAAGAGTTGGGGCTTTTCAAAAAAGAAAACAACATTACCATTCTGCAACCGGAACACTGGAAGAAGATCATTTCAGCGAGACTGGACCGCGCTTCGGAATACAAATTAAGCGATCGTTTTGTGCGACAGGTAATGGACGCCATTCACCAGGAATCGATCCGTCATCAGGTGCGTGTCATGAATAACTCTTCCGATAAAGAAGTATGAAACAAGTCATTCGCCCCGGACTGATCTCAGGGACTATTTCTATTCCTGCATCCAAAAGCGATTCTCA
>Ga0065704_10000756_pt1 | contig 17920 bp, 18 predicted proteins | sample SwiRhicommuniRL2_FD_59091 | JGI IMG/M metagenome (GOLD analysis project Ga0065704, IMG submission 59091) | Switchgrass rhizosphere bacterial communities from Rose Lake, Michigan, USA - RL2 v2 (version 2) | ecosystem: Host-associated > Plants > Roots > Rhizosphere > Soil | place: East Lansing, MI
GGCCTGACTTTGTCTTCAACAATCTCAGCGCCCGCGTCGCGCATTTCTTCAATCGCGCGTTCGCCGTCGCCTGGTTGGACATCGACTGCTCGCATCGCGTTCTTTAACGCTTTTACTTTGAATCCATACTTGCGTGCGTCGAGCACGGTGGACTTGACGCAGTAGTCGGTGGCAAGTCCGCCAACGACGACCTCTTCGACGTGTAACTGCCGAAGCTGGTCCAGAAGATCGGTTTCATCAAACGCAGAGTAACAGTTTGTATCACCCAGACCTTTAGAGATCACGGTGATGCGCGGGTCGGTACGAAGAGCAGGATGAAACTCCGCGCCGTTTGTGTTTTGGACGCAGTGCACGGGCCAGTCACCGCCATAGTCAGCGAAATGTTGTGTCGTTGGTGGATGCCAGTCGCGACTCTTGTAGACGGGCTCGCCGCGCTCGAGAAACTCGTCGATGACTTGATTCAACGGCTCGACAACTTCGTCGCCGTAAGGCACTGCGAGTGTGCCGCCGGAACAGAAGTCGTTTTGGACGTCAACAACTATCAGCGCTCGCTTTGGAGTGGTCATTGCTTTACAGGATTTACGAGATTAGCAAGATTTGCAGGAAATAATCACGCAAATCTTGAAAATCTTGTCATCCGGTAAAATGTTACACTGCCTACACCATGAATCCTAGTGATCTCGCCAAACGCATCTGGCAGAAAGATGCGTCGCTGTGGAAGTCTGACGACGACAGCGCCAAAGTCATCGGAAACGCGCTGGGTTGGCTAACTGTCGCTGATGAGATGATCGGCGCTGTTGACGACCTTGCTGCCTTTGCCAACTCGGTTCGTGATAGCGGCTTTCAACACGTGATGGTTTGCGGCATGGGTGGCTCATCCTTGTGCCCGGAAGTGCTCGCCAGAACATTCGGACGGCAACCTGGATTTCCGGAGTTGCTGGTCCTTGATTCAACTGATCCGGATGTTATCGCTGGTTTCATGCAGCGCGTTGATATTGAGCGTTGCCTTTTCGTCATCGCCTCAAAGTCCGGCAGCACGACCGAACCGAATGTCTTTTATAAGTTCTGGTACGACGAAGTCGGCAAGCGGCGCGATAACCCGGGTGACAACTTTGTCGCCATTACCGATCCTGGTTCCGCATTAGTTGACACCGCAAGAGAGCTAAAATTTCGTTACACGTTTCTCAACCAGGCTGACATCGGCGGGCGTTATTCCGCACTCTCTTACTTCGGCATGGTGCCGGCGGCTTTGATGGGACTCGATGTTCGCGACCTGCTGGACGCCGCGCGGCTGGCCGCAAAGGCAATCACCCCGGCCGTCGAGATGGGAATGGCGATCGGCGATTACGCGAATGAAGGACGTGACAAACTCACCCTCGTAATTGATGAAAAACTCGAAACACTCGGATTATGGATCGAGCAACTGATCGCCGAAAGCACGGGTAAAGAAGGCAAGGGAATTCTTCCTGTGAATGGCGAACCGCTCGGTGCTCCAAATGTATACGGCAACGATCGTGTGTTCGTCTCCATCTCATCCAGCTCACTTTCAGACGAGATAAAAAGAAAGCTGGAGACGCTGGCATCAGCCGGGCATCCCGTGATTTATCGCAAGCTTGATGACCTCTACGACCTCGGAGCGGAGTTTTTCCAATGGGAGTTTGCGACGGCTGTTGCTGGTTGGCGCCTCGGAATCAACCCGTTCGATCAGCCGAACGTTCAGGAAGCGAAAGACGCAACGAAGGAATTGCTGAGCGCGTTTGTCAGGCGTGGCCATCTTGAAGAGCGCAACAAGATAGCCTCGGATGATCTCATGACGTTGTACGGCGGCGATGATGCGAAGGAAGCGGAATCGGTATCCGAAGTTTTACGGAGACAGCTTGCCACTGTCAAACCTGGTGATTACATCGCCTTCCTGAACTACATCGAAGAGACTCCCGAGGTTGATCGAGCGTTGCAGGATCTACGTGTGCGACTGCGCGATGCTACTCACTGCGCAGTAACGACTGGTTACGGTCCGCGTTTCCTGCATTCGACTGGACAACTCCACAAGGGTGGGCCGGACACTGGTGTGTTCTTTCAGATTATCGCGAACGACAAGACCGATTTCGCCATCCCCGGCGAGCCGTATACGTTCACGATCCTGAAACAGGCGCAGGCACTCGGTGACTTTCGGGCCCTTGTGAAACGCGGCCGCCGCGTCATTGGCATCGACCTCGGAGACGACACGTTGGCGGGTTTAGATGCATTGGCTAAGCTGACATAGGAGCCACGGACTAAAACGGATCAAATCCGGATTTTATCCGTGTCCATCTGTGTTACGTCATACTGACCGCGTGGAAGTCGTACGTTTTAGCGCGTTGCCGCACAGATGTCATACGGCGCTGGAAACCTCCCGTTAATAGTTGTTTGTTAATTTGAAAGGACATCCCCCAGAGGTCAATCGCTCTGAATTGAGGCATACGAGTTGCCGCTTGGAAGTGCCTACTCGCTTCCATGGAACCTGCCAATAGGGAGGAGGAACCGTCGCCGTGAAGTTTATTGAGAAGTTTTTCAAGAATGAGCTTGCTATCGATCTGGGCACCGTAAACACACTCATCTATCAACCGGGCAAAGGAATCCTCTTAAACGAACCTTCGGTCGTGGCGATTGATCGCTACGACGGTGAGGTTGTTTCTGTGGGTCACAGGGCCCTCAAGCTGCTGGGCCGCGAGCCGCGCGGCATCGAAGTGCACCGGCCAATCCGTTCGGGAACGATCTTCAATTTTGAAGTGTCGCGAAAGATGCTGCGGAGTTTCATCGGTACAGTTACCGATGGTGCATACCGGCGTGGGCATTTTGTCGTGGGCATTCCCGGCTCTGCGACGGCTGTCGAGCAGCGCTCGGTTCGCGATGCCGCACACGATGCCGGTGGTCGCCGGATCGATCTGATTGACGAAGGACTCGCTGCGGGAATCGGTGCGGGTCTGGCTTTTGACGATGAACGCGCGCATCTCGTCGTCGATATTGGTGGTGGGACTACCAACGTCGCGATCGTCGCTTCAGGTGGTGTCGTTTCGTCGATGAGTTTGACGGCGGCCGGAAATGCGATGGACGAAAGCATTCGCGATTACGTGCGTTCCAACTACTGCATACAGATCGGCGAATACACCGCGGAAGCGCTGAAGAGGGAACTCGGCGCGCTCAACGACGAGGACATTCCATCCGACGAGCGCAAGCTCCAAGTTGTCGGTAAGCAATTGAGCGACGGCTATATGTGCGCAGTACATATAACTGCCGAGGAAGTTCGCGGGGCTCTGGAGCCGGTTATCAATGAGATCGTTGCCGGCATCAGGCGAATGATTGAAGATGCGCAGCCGGAAGCGGTCGCCGACATCTACTATTCGGGATTGATTCTCACTGGTGGTGGTTCACTTCTGAAGGGTTTGAAGAATCGTCTTCAGAACGAATTGCAACTGCGTGCAATGATGCCGGAAGATCCGATCAGCACGGTGGCCATGGGAGCCGGCATCCTGCTCAGTGAGCCCGAGCGATTGCATCGCTGTGCGATTCGGCACAACCTGCCTGTTTGGCAAGAGGCGGAAGAGTTGGTTGTGAGCTGGTAACGCGGATTGGGCGGATCCGATCCGTACAATCCGTGTTACTAACAATGCACGTAACCCAGCGCCCAAAACACGATAATAAAGATCAAAATGGTGGAGATGCATCCTCCGCCAAATTTCCACGCCGCTGCACCTGCAAGTATTCCTCTTAATGGTCCTTCCATTGATTACCCTCCCGCGTGATATCGAGACACTACCATCAACGGTTCATCGCTCGGCAAACTTAGTGCCATTAGCGTTGGCCGCGCTTCAGAAATCTGAGTAATGATTTTTCAGCGTCGTGCAGCCCACGACCTCGATATGAGATCAGATCCTCGGGCTTGCTCGCGCAGTTATCGATCACTTGTCCCTTTTCGAACGAATTGATTATCTCGGGACACACATACGAACTACGACAAACTGCAGGCGTGTTTCCCAACACCTCTGCCGTCTCCTTGATTGCCGCGACGATTTTCTTCTTGCGCGCGTTCTTCTTCTCCGGAATTTCGTCGTCCACTCGCGCGAGCGCACACGCGCACACAAGCGTGCCGGCCCAGGTGCGAAAGTCTTTCGCACTGAAATTCGATCCCATTACTTCCTTGATGTACTCGTTGATATGTCGTCGCGTTATTTTGGTTGGGTTGCCGTCACCATTTTGATACTTGAACACATTGAAGCCCGGCAGTTTCATCGTGTCGCGAATGACGCGAGCCACTTGTCGATCTCGTAACTGGTGGTGCTGGCGCACGCCTGACTTTCCCGGGAAGTCAAACTCGATTACCTCGCCCTTCACGTTGACGTGTTTCCGGCGCAGGGTTGCGATTCCATAACTGCCGTTCTCATTCGCGTACACTTCGCTCCCCGGCCTCATGTAACACGTCGAAAGAATTCGCAATATCGCAGCCAATACTCGTTCTCGACTCAATCCCGGCTGTCGTAAGTGACGCGCTACCGTTTTCCGCATCTCCGGGATCGCCTGGGCAAACTTTGTGATTCGTTTGAATTTGCGCAGTTCCTGTGCGCGTGTGTGACTCGAGTGATAAAGATACTGCCAGCGCCCGGCCGCATCTTTACCAATTGCCTGCACTCTTCCATTCGCGGCCGGATTGATCGCGACGTCAGTCCATGCCGGCGGAATCTTCAGCTCCTGAATTCGATCCAGATCAGCTTTCGTGAGACGGCCACTCACTGGTTTATACCGGAAACGCCGTTTTGGGTTTCCGAGGCGACGTATGCCGATGTTCTGCAGACGTTCAATCTTTGTCATTGTTGGAACGGGATTTGAGTGCGCATCTGTTGAATTGAATTAAGGTCAGTCAGGAAGGTTGAATTGAATAAGCGTAGCGTAGAAGACCTCAGGTACGACATTATTTGTTCGTGGTGTGGCGCCTTGATCAGGACGACCAACATTGAGNTGCCGGAACAGATGTGTTTGATTTGTCATGCTCGAATGCTCAACGACTATTTTCAACGATTGAGAAAGAAGCCACCGATTACGCGGATTAACGCAAATAAGGATTCTCATCCGCGTTCATCCGCGTAAATCCGCGGCTAAAGATCAACCTCTTCTTTTTTGATCTCCACGATCACCTTGCCCCGGTGGAACTTTCGTTTTTGCNTGTTGCTTTCGATCTTGTGCGAGTGAGCGTCCCACATCCGCAACCTCGCCAAATCGTCCCTTCTCATCTCGTCTGACAAAGCGTTTGTCTGTGCCTGTATCAATTAATTCACGATGGCTTTTCGTTGACTTCTTCGGCATCTATAACCTCCTTAAAGTGTAGGCTTCCTGTACAGCAGAGCGCCGCGGTTGTTTAATTCCGGAGCACTTGAAACCCTCTATCCCCACCAATCAAGTCATTGCGCAAGCACGATGCCACCACAAAATCCACGCAGAATCGCGCTCGGATCGTGAATTGCAAATCGGGACATCGGAGCGATGGCCAAGAAAGTCAAACAGCCAAAATCACCGATGCCGCCTCAGCACCAGCGCAAACCTGGTGTCGAAGCGAAACTGAAACCGCGACCACGTTACGAAGCACCGCTTTATTCAGGCGCAGGAAAATTGAAAGAGAAAGTCGCGCTGATCACTGGTGGTGATTCCGGAATCGGTCGCGCGGTGGCAGTGTTGTTTGCGCGTGAAGGAGCAGATGTCGCCTTCACCTACTTGAAGACAGAAAAGCAAGACGCTGAAGAGACGAAACGAGCCATCGAATCCGAGGGCCAGCGTGCTTATCCACTTTCAGGTGATGTGCGCGATCCAAAGGTTTGCAAGAAACTCGTCGCGCAAACGGTCGACAAGTTTGGAAAGCTCGACATCCTCGTCAACAACGCTGCTTTTCAGCAGCACCAGGAGACGCTTGAAGACGTTTCCGAAGAGCAGTGGGACCGAACGTTCAAAACAAACATCTATGGTTACTTTTATATGACCAAGGCGGCGTTGCCGCACCTCGAAGAGGGAAGTGCAATTGTAAATACCGGATCGATTACGGGTCTCGAAGGAAGCAAGGAATTGCTCGACTACGCTTCGACCAAAGGCGCCATTCACGCCTTTACGAAATCGCTGGCGCAGAATCTGGTGGAGCGTGGGATCAGAGTGAATTGTGTGGCGCCTGGACCAGTTTGGACGCCGCTGAATCCCTCGGATCAAAAACCGAAAGACGTGGCCCAATTCGGCGCCGACACGCCGATGAAGCGTCCCGCTCAACCGGAAGAGATCGCGCCGGCTTATGTCTATTTCGCATCGGAAGCTGATTCCAGTTATGTCACAGGCGAAGTTTTAACGCTGCTGGGAGGCGAAACAACCGCGGCTTAAGTGCGGTATTGCCGCTTAATTATCTTATTCAGGAGGAAAAGAGATGGCAGACAATGGTAGCAGTGCAGCAAGTACAGGGATAATAGCGATTCTCGTAATCTTCGTGATTCTTGTCGTCGGCGCGTTGTTTGTGTTTGGTGGCCGGTGGTTTGGCGGCAACAAGAAGATCGATGTGAATATCGGCACGCCTGCGAAATAACAAAATCGTTTGACTATGAAAGACGATTCGCAGGCCAATACATCTATCTGGATGGCGACCGCAAACACGCCATCTCAATCCCCTCTAAAAGAAAGCATCCGCACCGATATTTGTATTATCGGTGCGGGCATTGCCGGGTTGACGACTGCTTTCCTGCTGGGCAGGGAAGGACGTTCGGTTGTCGTGCTGGATGATGGTGCGATTGGCGGTGGTATGACTGGTCGTACCACCGCACATCTAAGCAATGCCTATGATGATCGCTACCTGGAGATCGAACGACTCCACGGCGCAGAAGGAGCACGCTTAACAGCCGAGAGTCACACTGCGGCGATCGATAAGATCGCTGAGATCGTCTCACGAGAGAAGATCGATTGTGAATTCCAATGGGTGGACGGCTTTCTATTTGGCGCCAAACCCGATGACGTTGAGTTGCTCGACGACGAGCTCGCGGCAGCGCATCGAGCGGGACTGACTGCGGTTGAGAAAGTGGCTCGTGCACCGATCGACTCTTTCAACACGGGTGTAGCGCTGCGTTTTCCGCGCCAGGCACAGTTTCATCCGCTGGAGTATCTCGATGGTCTCACGCGCGCGATCACGCGTGACGGTGGACGTATATTTGGACAGACACACGCAACGAAGATCGAGGGCGGAACGGAAGCTCGCATTGAGACCAGCCATGGACCAGTCGTGACCGGCGAAGTTGTGGTTGTCGCTACGAATACGCCCATAAACGATCTCGTTGCGATTCACACGAAGCAGGCCCCGTACGTCACCTATGTGATCGGTGTGCGCGTTCCAAAAAGTTCAGTTACGCGCGCTCTGTATTGGGACACTGGAAATCCGTATCACTACGTGCGTCTTCAGTCTGAGAATAACTACGACGTTCTCATCGTGGGCGGCGAAGATCACAAGACCGGACAGGCCGATGATGGTAATGAACGGTTTGCACGCCTCGAAGGATGGACGCGTGAGCGCTTTCCGCAGATGAGTGAAGTCGAGTATCGCTGGTCGGGCCAGGTAATGGAGCCGGTCGACGGGCTCGCATTCATCGGTCGAAATCCACTCGACGCCGGTAATGTCTATATCGCAACAGGTGATTCCGGTCAGGGTATGACTCACGGCACCATCGCGGGAATGTTACTGACCGATTTGATCCAGGGTAGGAAGAACGAGTGGGAAGACCTGTACAGTCCTTCCCGAATACGGCTGAAGGCGCTTCCTGCTTATGCGGCGGAAAATCTCAACGTCGCGGCGCAATATGTTGACCGCATAACACAAAGACGTTCAGCCGTGTGCCCGCACCTTGGCTGTGTCGTGGCATGGAACTCGACCGAGGAAACCTGGGATTGTCCATGTCACGGTTCGCGATTTAGTGCGAACGGAAAAGTTTATCAGGGACCTGCTAACAGCGATTTGGCCTTTGATCGCTAAAGGATCCGTGTAATCCGTGGTAAAAGGCCACAGATAACACGGATCTTTTTGCGGATTTATACAGCTCGGCGGCCAGTTACCAGGTTGATAATTAGAATCACCACCGCCACGACAAGCAGTAGGTGAATAAGACCTCCACCCACGTGCGACAGCAATCCAATCAGCCACAAGACCAACAGAATTACCAGGATTGTCCACAGCATGATCGAAATCTCCTTCTTGAAGCAATCTATAGGGTAGGGAGTGCAATGGTTATGCCAAGGCCGAACTGTGCGTTCTGGCACAAACCTTTTGGGGGTCGCTGCATTACAATCATCCGCTTTTCGGAACCGCGATCGAGTTATGTGTTGAATTAGTTCAATCAGGCTTGAACAGAAGCACGGAAACTGATTATGATTCCCAGCGGTAGTTTTAGTCCCATCTCTCGCAAAATCGGATACCAAAATGAGTGCAGAACAAGCCCCTGTCGAACAAGTTTCTGAAGGCAAGTACGTTTACTGCATTATCGAGACCGCCGAACCCCGTTCGTTCGGTCCGATGGGCATTGGTGGCCGTGGTGATGATGTTTACACTGTTCATCACAAGGGCCTCGCGGCCGTCGTTTCACACACCCCCCTGGTGGTTTACGATCCGACTCGCGAGAACGTGTTTGCACACGAACAGGTGAACGAAACCGTGATGCGTGAGTTCACCGTCCTGCCGATGGCGTTTGGTGCGTTGTTCCGTACGGAGGACGACATTGTTGAATTGATTCGTGGCACCTACGATGCCTTGCGCGACGTCTTGACCAAGATGGAAGGCAAGGTCGAGTTCGGATTGAAAGTGAACTGGGATCGCGACAAGGTGACGGCCGAACTGGAAGAGAAAGACGACGAGATCCGGCACCTCAAAGAACAGATCGTTTCGCGCGCTACCGGTTCGACGTATTTTGCTCGCATGCAATTAGGCCGGTTGATCGAAACTGCGTTGACCGATCAGGCTGATGCATACATTCGTGAGGTCTATTCGCAATTGCGCGACACTGCGGTTGCCTCGCGTGCGAACAAGCCAATCGGCGACCGCATGATCATGAACGCAGCGTTTCTGATCGAACGTGATCGGGAAGCGGAGTTTGACCAGAAAGTAAAAGAGATCGCTTCGAAGTACGAAGGCAAGCTTTCGTTCAAGTACACCGGTCCGTGGCCCCCGTACAATTTCGTTCACATTCGTCTGAAGCTCGAGCGTGGCGAGGGCGGTGCTGAAGCTGTGGCAAGCTAATCCACAGATTACACAGATGTTCCTGGTTGACGACTTATTACTGGCGCCGGTCAACGGTTTCAAGTTCATTCTCGGCCAGATACAGAAGATGGCCGATCAGGAACTGAACGACGATACCGTGATCAAGGAACAGCTACTCGAACTGCAAATGCGCTACGAGTTGGAGGAGATCTCCGACGAGGAATTTAAGGAGCGTGAAGCAGAGTTGTTCGCGCGCCTGCGAGTCATCAAGATGCGGCAGCTCGATCTGATGCACGAAGCGACGGCCCACACAGCCGACTCTGCAAGTTTCGTCATCGAAATCGGCGGCGACGAACACGGCGACGATCACGAGAAGGGTTGAACGCGCGTTATCTTTTCTTTGGCGGCAAGGGAGGCGTCGGCAAGACGACTGCCGCGTCTGCTACGGCTTTATATCTTCTTAATCAGCTCAAACGAAACGAATCCATTCTTCTGTTTTCGACTGATCCCGCCCACTCTCTTTCGGACAGTCTCGATGTCAAAATTGGTAACCGGCTGGTCGAAGTGAAACAACTTCGCGGCGCGCGTCTCTTCGCTTATGAGATGGACGCGAGTCTTGCACTCGAGCGGTTTCGTGCCGCAAACGGGAAGATGTTGGCTGAGATTGCTGAGCGTGGAACTCTGCTCGACGAGGATGATATCAACGAGTTGCTGAGTCTTTCTTTGCCCGGACTCGATGAAGTGATGTCACTTTTCGAGTTGAGCGAGTTGGAGCGCGACGGGAAGTACGCGCACATCGTTGTGGATACTGCGCCTTCGGGGCATACGTCGCGGTTGCTGCGTTTGCCGGAAGTGTTCGATCGAGCAGTGAGGGCGATGGATCTGATGGGTGAGAAGCATCGCTACATCGTCGCCCATTTTGCGCGCCGCCGCGTAGTTGCCGATGAGGTCGATATCTTCTTACGCGATCTAAGCAAGAGGATCGAAGCCGTGCGCACAATGCTTCACGATGGAGGGCAGTCCAGTTTTACTTTGGTAACGATTCCCGAGGCGATGAGTGTTCTCGAGACGCAGCGGTATCTTGAGCTTCTCCGTGAGCAGGGCGTGCCGGTTACAGATCTGATAGTCAATCGGGTCGAGCAGGAGCATGGTGCTTGTGAGTATTGTCGCGCGCGTGTGCGGACTCAGCGGCCCTGGATTAAAGAGATTTCATCGACCTTTAGCGATCTGCAAATTCATTACGTTCCGTTGCAGCCCAGGGAAGTGCGCGGAATTGACGATTTGAAAAGAATCGGCAAGTTGATCTGGACAGACGAATTTGAGCCACGGATGACACGGATAAAAAATCCGGATTTAAAATCAGCGTCATCCGTGGCTCGATCTTCCTTCAGATTTGAAGCGCGCAAGATTGTAATCTTTGGCGGTAAGGGAGGCGTCGGAAAAACCACCGCTGCGGCTGCATACGCGCTTGCACTCGCGAAGGCGAATCCCGACCAGAAGTTGCTGGTGTTTTCAACAGATCCGGCCCACTCGCTGTCTGACAGTTTTGGCGAAGAGGGTCTGCCCAATCTCGATGTAATGGAGATCGATCCCGGCAAGTGGTTTGAAGAATTGAAGCAGCGCTATCGATCCTGGACCGATGAACTGTTTGCATCGTTGTCAGGCGGATCGCAGATGGAAATCAAGTTTGATCGAGAAGCAATGCGTGAACTCGTGGAACTCACTCCGCCGGGTATCGATGAGATTGCGGCGCTCGGTACGATCAGCGATCTCCTCGACCTCGAACGTTACCGGACGCTCATTCTTGATACCGCGCCCACCGGACACCTGATACGGTTTCTGGAGTTACCGCAAGTAGCGCTTTCATGGATCAGGACGTTCATGAAACTGCTGTTAAAGTACAGAGACGTGATGCGTGCTAATCAGGTGGCGGAAGAGCTGGTGGCCTTGTCGAAGAGCATCAAGAAAGTGATTGCGTTGCTGACTGACCCGGAGCGTTGCGAGTTTATAGGCGTCGCGATTCCCGAGCGGATGAGTCTGGAAGAGACTGCGGACCTGGCGAAGTCGCTGGAGAAGCTGAAAGTGCCGTTCACCAAGCTACTGATTAATGGCCTCGTTCCCGAGAATGACTGCAAGTTCTGCCGCTCGAGACGAAAGATGCAGGAAGAGGTTATTGGTGAGTTTCAGGCGAGATTTCGACGACGCTCGTTCGAGATCTTCGTTGCACCGCAGCAGCCGAATGAAATCACAGGGCCAAAAGCTTTGCGAGAGCATTTTCAGGCGTGGCAGAATAAAGCGAATCCATGAGCGAGCTTGTTTATTACGTTTACTGTATCGTCGAAAGCACGGCAGTTACACAACTGCCTGGCGATTCACTCCCGGCCGCGATCGAAGAGGACGCTCAGCTCGAATGGATCGCGGTTAATACGCTTGCGGCACTCGTCAGTCGCGTTCCGATGAGCAGCTACAGCGAAGAGCAATTAGCCGAGCACCTGACTGATGCCACCTGGACCGCCATTCGCGCGATGCGTCATGAAACCGTCGTCGAGTACGTTGCCAAGCGCGCCACGACGATTCCTCTGCGTTTCGGAACGATCTATCTGGAACGCGATGGTATCGAAGAGATGCTCACCGAACAGGGCCGAGATCTCGAGTTGATCATCGAACAGTTACGCGGACGTGAAGAATGGGGCGTCAACATCTATTCCGATCGCGCGACGTTGTTGTCGAGTATTACTTCAGTAAGCCCGGTGCTTCGCGAATTGGTTGAACAGGCTGAGAAGGCGTCACCGGGTCAGTCGTATCTGATGCAGAAGAAGATCGACGCGATGCGGGTTGACGAAGCACGTGCAGCAGTCAATCGCATCGTGGATCAGATTGAAGAAAAGCTTAAAGAGCAAAGCGACGATGGCCTGCGTTTGCGAATTCTGAAGGTTGAAACCACCGAACACGGTGAGCTAAAAGCAAAGTTTGCGTTTCTCGTGAAGCGTGCGGGTTTTGAAGAGTTTCGTGACGCGGCGGAGCGTCTGGCGCAGGAGCACCAGGCCGCGGGTATTCGTCTAGAGCTGACGGGCCCGTGGCCGGTATATAACTTCGTGACAGGATTCACAGGATGAGCGATGTCGACCTAATTATTGACGAGTGGGAGAGCACGGATGTTTCGCTTCTCGAAACGCTCGATCACGTTCTCAATCGCGGGCTGGTGATCGCGGGTGAGATAACGATCTCGGTCGCGGACATCGATCTGATCTTCGTCGGGTTGAATGTCCTGGTTAGCTCAGTCGAGACTGCCCACGAAGTGCTGCGCAAGCATGAAACGGAATGAAGCTCTACGCCTACTGTCTTTGTGCTGATCTCGACACCTTCGACAACGTATTCGGTGTTTCGGGAGCCGCGGTTCGAGTGCTGAAAGTAGAAGACATCCTCGTGCTGGTCAGTGATTGTGAGACGGTCCCGGCGACTCAGGAGAACATGCTCGCGCACGCCGCCGTGGTGCGCAATGTTTGCACCCGCACCACGCCGGTGCCATTTCGCTTTGGAACACTCGCAACCGAGCCGCAGCTCCGAAGCTTTATAACGAGTAACAAGGTCGCGATTGCGAACAAACTCGCACACCTGAAGGACTGTGTAGAAATGAACTTGAAGACTGTCTGGCAGAGTTCGAACTCAGCTACAATTACTCCGAACCAACCAGACCCAACCGAAGGGCCCGGAACCGCTTTTCTCAGGGAAAAGCGGCGCGAGCTCCTTGGCGATGAACAAACCGCGGCTCAACGTGCTGAATTATCAAGTCTACTGAGTGAGGAGCTGGGCGACCTGATAAAAGAGGAAAAGATTAGTCTCGGATCGTCCGAAAAAGCGCTGCCGGCAAGGGTATTTCACCTGGTCGAAGCCCCGAAAATCAAGGAATATCGCCAGAAAGTACAGGCACTTCGCGAGCGGCGGCCTGAGCTGCAGCTTGAGGTCAGTGGCCCGTGGCCACCGTATAGTTTTGCAAACATTGAGCTTGAGTTAAGTCACAGTTCGGAGTAAGCTGATGAAGCTTTCCCCCGAAAACCCCCAATTGGTTGAGCCGGAGACTGACACTTCGCACGTGGAGGAGTTTGTCGAGCAGGTGCGCTGTGTCACCGATACGCTTCCGTCGAGAATCAACATCGACCCCGAAAGTGTCGAACAGGGTCTGGCGAAACTGGTACTAACTTTGATCGAGTTCATCCGCCGTCTGTTGGAAAAACAGGCGGTACGCCGCATGGAGGGCGGGGATCTCTCACCTGAACAGATCGAAGAGTTGGGCCTGGCGCTAATGAAATTGGAGGGGAAGCTCCAGGAACTAAAAACTCAGTTCGGATTAGACGACGAAGATCTCAATCTCGATCTCGGTCCAATCGGTCGGTTGATTTAGCAGTACCCATAATGCTCGGCAAAGAGAGTTATGTGATGGTGGCGGCCATCTAAGCTTTTTGAGTAAAGCCGTCCCCTGATATTGGAGGGCGAAAGTGTCCAGCGAGCGGTCTACCCTGATTACGGCCCGACCCCCAGGCCTGGTTGATGTTCTCGACCGTATTCTTGACAAAGGACTGGTTATTGCGGGCGACATCAAAGTGTCGTTGGCGAACGTAGAGCTACTCACGTTACAGATTCGTCTGCTGGTTTGCTCGATCGACAAGGCTGAGCAGATCGGTTTGAACTGGTGGCGCTACGACACAAACCTGACAACACGTGCGGAACGCGCGGAGGCGGAAAATCTCGAGCTGCGCGAACGGCTTTCGGAACTTGAGCAGGAAATCAGAAAACTCGCAGCGGCGAACGTGGCCGCAGTTACTCGCGAGCAGAATCAGTTGGCAAACAATCGTCGCGCGGCGCGCAAAGGCAAGGCGAAGCGTCGCAATCCATAGTGGTGCGTGAAGTAGAAAGGTTATTGAGAAGGGCAGTGAAGCGCCGTCAACCTCGCGCAGTATGCTCGTTTTTCAAAACTCATAAAAAAGGAACCGAAGCAAATGGCTGTCGAAAGAGCACCAGGCGGAACCAGTTTAATTGACGTCCTCGATCGTGTGCTCGACAAGGGCATCGTAATCGATGCGTGGGTGAGAATCTCGCTGGTGGGTATTGACCTGATTACGATCGAAGCTCGTGTTGTGGTTGCCTCAATCGATACATACTTGAAATACGCCGAGGCCGTAGGGTTGACGCCGGCAGTATCCCGACCAGCACTGACACCCGGAGGTGAGGTAGTAGAAACCGAAACCCGACGTCGAGTCACTGTTGAAGAGAAAAAGTGAAAACACTGCCAATTGCCAATTGCCAATAGCCGATTGATGAAACGGGCCCTGATAAATCGGCAAGCGGCAGTCGGAAATTGGCAATGAACAAAGGGCCATGGGAGAGAGTCCCACAGAATTAACATATCGTAACTCCCCATCCATCTCGGATTCTGACCGGGGAAGCCCGCGTCTGCGGCAATACGACGTCTTCATCGAGACGACGACGCAGATGCTGGCTACTCCCAAGCTGCAAGAGCGACTCCTCCTTGCCCTCGAAGCCATCTCCAACAACTTCGGCCACCGTCAGGCAGCGATCGCCATCATCAATGAAAGAGACGCCGAAATGCGGATCCGTGCCGCCATCGGTTTCGACGGTGATACGCGAGTCGAGATGCCACTCGACTCCAGTGCCGCGTGTGTACGCGTGATCCACGATGGTCAACCACTTTGGATTTCGATGGAAGAGGATGGTGGATCGCGAAGTTTGTTTGCGAACATGCAATGGCACTCGGATGTACTCGCCGTGCCGCTCTTTGGAATCGCAGAAGTTAGCCCGAGACCCAGTGCCGTCAGGGCTACCAATCAATACTGGACCTTCGAACCCGGAGCACGGTTGGGCGTGCTTTACGTCGGGGCGAACCAGGACGAGATCGATCCCGAGTCGCTGATACTGATCAAGCGCTTCGCAGAGCGCATCGGCATTGTTGCTTCCCTGGCAACACATCAGGAACGGCTTGTTGGCACCGTTACAAAACTGCAGCGCGAGCGCCAGTGGATCGAATCGATCATGAAGTCGGTCGCGGACCCGATCGTTCTCACGGATCTCGACAACGAAATACTGCTCCAGAACCGGCGCGCTGAAGAACTATTCAGCGGTTCAGCAAACGCGGGCGAAGGAAAACGCCGCGCGTTGAAGATGAACGATCTGCTGTTTTCTGCTTATCTCTCGAGCGCCACGGTATCCTCGTCGGAAGTTATTCAACGAGACATCACACTTGTCGACCCGATTGAAGGATCCGACATTCACTTTGAAGTCATCTCCACACCCGCGGCGAATTCGCGTGGTGAGCCGCTCGGGCTCGTTTCAATCTTTCGCGACGTCACCGATCTTCGTGAGGCAAACGAGGAACTGGCACGCAACTTCGTCAAACTGCAACAGGCTGAAGCAGAGTCTCGTCGCGAGCGGGATCGTCTTGATTTGATCATAGAGAATGTCGGTCACCCGATTGTGGTTTGTGATTCGGCCGGAAACTTCATTCTCTTCAACCGGCGCGCGGAGTTGTTGTTTCAGGAAAACGAATCGTTCATGTCGTCAGCCGTTGCGGCAGTGCGAACAAATGCCGTCAAACTCACTTCGTTTATTTCTACACTTGCGTCAGCATCGGAAACCGGGCGGCAGGCGGAGATCGAATTGATCGATCCGGAAGCTGGACGCTCGTTGCCGATGGAGATAACGGCTCGTGAAGTGTTGGATGCGACCGGCCAGGTGACTGCAGTCGTTTCGATTCTTCATGACCTGACCGAGATTCGCGAGCTCGAACGACGCCGCGTCGAACAACAGTTGTTCGAATCGGAAAAGCTCGCTGCGATCGGACGTCTCGCGGCATCCATTGCACACGAAGTGAATAATCCACTCGAAGCGATCAAGAACGCGCTTTATTTGATGCAGGGGAGCGGTGACGACAAGAACACGCGCTTCCTCGAGATCGCCAGAAAAGAGACTGAAAGAGTTTCACATATTATCCGGCAGATGCTCGGCTTTGCGCGCCGGCCGGGTGAAGTTGATTGGGTTGACGTAAACCAGTTGCTCGAAGAAACGCTCGTGTTGATGGAAAAGAAAATGCGGCAGTTGAAGATTCGCATCACACGAAGCTTCGACGAGGATCTGCCGCGTATCAGAGCGCGCGCGGATCAGTTGCGGCAGGTTTTTCTCAACCTGATTATCAATGCGCAACAGGCAATTAATGGCGACGGCGAGATCGTGATTTCCACCTCGCGCTACGAGCAGGCGCTGCAACCATCGATTTTAGTGCAACTGAGCGATAGTGGAATCGGTATCGCTGAAGACGATCTGGTACGCATCTTCGATCCATTTTTTTCAACCGGCAAGAAAGGTACGGGGTTGGGGTTGTGGGTCACACAGGACATAGTCAGGCAGCACGGTGGCCGGATCGAAGTGAGTAGCGAGGTTGGGCGTGGAACAGTTTTCAGTATTGTGCTTCAGGTTGAGTCTCCCATCCTTGAAGAACAGGTAAGCGAATCGAAGGTGGCGCCATAATGAGTCAATCATTCGATCACTCCGGAAGTGATGCTCCCATGGACGAGCCGGGGACTTTTGTTCCGCTCAACCAGGAGCCGAGGCTGCTCGTCGTGGATGACGAAGAGAGTTTGCGCATCACGACGGCCGCGATCTTTGAGAACGAAGGCTACATCGTTGACACTGCGTCGAGCGGCGACGAGGCGATCGAGTTGCTCAGCCAAAAAGACTACGACCTCGTGCTCACCGATCTGCACATGGAAGGAGGCGACGGTCTTTCAGTTCTCAACAGTATCCGGCGCCAGGCTCCGCTCACGATTTCGGTTGTGCTAACGGGTTTTGCTTCAGTGGAATCAGCCATCGCTGCGTTGCAGGAGGGTGCGTACGACTACCTCATCAAACCCTGCGACATCGAGAGCATGAAGCACACCATTCGTCGAGGGGTAGAACACCGGCGACTGATGTTGGCGGAGCAGAAAGCACGCGCCGATCTGCGACAACTGAATCTGGATTTGGAACAAAGGATCGAAGAGCGCACGGCCGAACTCACACGCCTGAATGCCGAGCTGGCGGAAGCGAACCGTGCAAAGGACGTTTTCCTCGCGACGCTCTCTCATGAACTACGTACTCCTTTGACGCCCGTGGTCGGCTGGATAAAACTTCTGCGCAGCGGAACTCTTGACGAGAAGAGCGTCTTGCAGGCGCTCGATGCGATCGAGCGTAACGCCTGGCTCCAATCAAGGTTGATCGACGATCTGCTCGATACCTCTCGCATTGCCACCGGAAAGCTGCATTTCGAACCGAAAGCAACGGATTTCAATACGACTGTAAAGGCTGCAGTCGATACAGTGCGCACCTCGGCTGCGGCGCGCAACATCGAGTTGAATGTGTCTCTGTGGCCGGTGAGTTTGATCGTGATGGGAGAACCTGTTCGATTGCAGCAGATCGCGTGGAACCTGATTTCGAACGCAATCAAGTTCACCGAGCCGGGCGGCAAGGTCACCGTTACTACCAGAATCAACGGCGACCAGGCCGACCTCGAAGTGATCGATACAGGTGTCGGTATCGCGCCTGAGTTTCTGCCGCACGTGTTTGATCGATTTCGTCAGGCAGATGGTTCCACGTCACGAAGGCATGGCGGTTTGGGACTCGGACTCGCGATCG
>Ga0065704_10000580_pt1 | contig 17909 bp, 13 predicted proteins | sample SwiRhicommuniRL2_FD_59091 | JGI IMG/M metagenome (GOLD analysis project Ga0065704, IMG submission 59091) | Switchgrass rhizosphere bacterial communities from Rose Lake, Michigan, USA - RL2 v2 (version 2) | ecosystem: Host-associated > Plants > Roots > Rhizosphere > Soil | place: East Lansing, MI
TCTATGTAATAGGTCTTTTATTAGGTTCACTGGCATTCAATTTTCTTACACTTATTATTGCTAGGGCAATACAAGGTATAGGAATTTCAATGTTCCCTATAGCTTTCAGTATTCTAAGAGAGAAGTTTCCACCGGNTAAACTTGCAATAGCNCAGGGCATATTTAGTTCTACACTATCTGGAGGTGCGGTAATAGGTTTGATAATNGGAGGAATTATAGTTGATGACTTTGGATGGCGGGCAACNTTCTTACTCATTACNCCTATCGCAATAATTCTCTTTTTAATAATTGCTAGGTTTGTCCGTGTTGGAGAAGAACAACAATATGTCTCAAATAAAGCCTCTGAATTTTGTTGTAAGTTTACTCATGTAAGACAAGATATACTATTAACAGAGAATACGACTGTTACCAGTATTAGTAATAATGATAAGGCACTAAGCAAGAGCTTGGACATAAAAGGAGCAATTACACTCTCGTTTGTGATTATCTCATTTTTAATTACTATTCAATTTTTGGAAAAGCCCATCACGTTTAGCAATTTAATACAAATTATATTATTTTCAATTGCATCGGTCATTTCTTTAGTCTTATTTATAAGAATAGAGCAGAAAACAAAATTTCCACTAATTGATTTCAAGATTTTAAAAAATAAGATCATACTTTATGCAAATATAATTAACATGACTGTAGGACTCACTGCGTTAATGGTGGTNTATCAGACNCTTCCTATCTTNATACGAAGNCCTCCGCCAGCTGGATTTGGAGGAGATGCATCAAGTATAGCAAATGTACAACTGCCATATATGATAGTGTCATTGATATTCTCAGTAGCTTCCGGTTTTATGGTATCTAGATTTGGGAATGTGGGACCTACATTTATTGGAACGATCGTTACCACTGTAGGCTTTTTTGTGCTTTTCATGTTTCATTCAACTGAGGCTTCAATAACTGCAGTCCTTGTCATAGTCGCTATTGGGTTAGCATTAATGCAAATTGGTTCGGTGAATGTCGTGTTGACTTCGACCCCAAAACAGTTCAGTGGAATATCATTGGGAATGAATCTTCTAATTTACCTTATTGGGTCCTCGGTGGGACCTGTTATTGCAGGCATATATCTCCAAGCAAACCAGGTATTTTTAGAACCAGAAACAGATAGTATTTCAACCTCATTCCCATCTCCAGAATCATATAATCTTATCTTCCTTACAGCNGCCTTAATTTCAGTATCATCTATCGGATTTGCAATTCTTCTAAANAGAAGTATGTCGAACCGGAGTGGAGATGTTAAAGAAATAGGAGTTNCAACTTGAAAATTCTAAAAAATGGTTTGTTTTGTTATCTTAACAAGAAACAATACTATCACGATAATTCACAAATTTTTTGGGTATAACCATCGTCGCAGCAATCGACTCAACAGGGGCATTGCGAAATACGTAAGGCCAATTACTAATATTATGGTCATAAACAAATTAAAAAGCAATGGTTGCAATTCCAAGTAAGATCCAAGAATAAAAGATGCTAGCGAGCTGATGCAGTATGCACCAATGAACGCAACAATTGCCATTTTCCATTTGGAAGGTGGAGGAACATTTGTCTTCAAGTCTGGTACAGTGAACCATGTCTCTAAACCAGTTGCCTTCTGGAAATATGGAGTTGAGTATTTGCTTACTTCTTCCGTTTCCTTGCGTAACTCATGTGAATTTTCCCATGCGTCTAGAGAAGCCTTGTCTCTAAACCTGTGAATTATATGCCTCACAGATGAATCTTCGGTTGTTTCCATGATCGTCGTTGTTCCCAAGTAACCAGGCACTTTCTTTTTTATTACCAATAAAAAGCGTCCGAGCCATTCGTCATAGTCTTTCTCACAACCAGGATTTATCTTGATATTAACAACGACAGTAGCTTCCGAGGCCTGCTCGCCATCTTGGTCTTCACCACCCATAGGCACCAGATATTAGAGCCTAGAGATAATTGTTATGGATGGAGTCATTTCCGGGTATAAGTAAAAATATTACTCACTAATGTCTTTATGAATATAATATTAGTGATAGGTCTTACCTATTTAATGATGCCAATATTGAGCAAAATACTGCGAAGCTGGTTGTATCCAACTATACGACATTCTCATTGAACTTTGCAAAGTTTAAATTATTTTTGTCGTCACTTGATTCTGCTAAATATGGCAAAGAAAAAAGTCCTCCTATTCGGCATTGACCCCAAGTTCATTGATATCAAGTTAGCCACTTCGACTGGATGGGATGCCAACCGCGTGAAGGCGGTAGCACAAGAGGAAAATAATAAACTAACCCGCCTGGGATACGAGCCGCAAGTCTGTTTCATTGACCTTGGAGAGACAGCTGAAAGCGTTGTCTCAGATAGACTTTCACGGGAAAACTTCGACTGCATTATGATTGGTGCGGGCGTTAGGTTAGTGCCACAGCATACTATTTTGGAGAAAATAATTAATGTTGTCCATCAGAAGGCACCACCATCTTCTAAAATATGTTTCAATACTAATCCAGGTGACAGTACTGAAGCAGTCCTCCGTTGGGTTAGCAACTAGCCCAAAAAGTCGATGCTTTGGATTAATTGATTTTTTGATAACGAAAAAAATGTGAATGGTAACTCGTCACGACCTTATCAACGATAGTTCGCAACCAACAATATCCCATTATATAGGAAAGTCTGCCCCTGAGGTCCATTCCTTTTGTTATTATATGTTCTTTACTTAGGAGCCTTTTACTTGTTAATTGGTCCCATGAGTGAAATGTAGACTAGTTATCATTTACTAGTCGTGGCATTAGAATTACCACTAAAGAAATTGCTAAGTAACTTTACTAGACGAACGGGCTGCTCTTCTTGAATCCAATGTCCTGAATTTGGGACTACTACAGTCTGTACATTTTCAGCTGCTAGTTTCATTGAATATGCAATAATAGGCATAGTTAGATTACCTCCAAGCGCTGGATTATACGCGCCTCCTAAAGCTAGTACTGGCATCGTAAGTTTGGTCTTTGAATAATTCATGTTTTGAATCGCATCTTGTGGAAAAGCTCTATAATACTCAAAGCCAGCACGCATTCCGCCTGGAGCAGAATAATGGCTAACATACTCATTGATTGCATCCTGTGTTATCGCAGCTGGATTATATGCGAGATTTTTATAGAACCACGATAGATACATTGTCTCTTTCCCCTCTACAAGAGCCTCTGGTAGATCAGCAACCTGATGGAAGAAAAACCACCATACTGGTGTCCTATTCGGAGGTGTAAGACCTACAATGGGGGCTTCCCAGACTGCTAGCTTCTCTACTTCTGTAGGATGTGCAGCTGCGTAAGGATAAGCCATCAATGCTCCGACATCACCACCTGCTAGGAAAATTGTTTTGAACCCTAACTTAGTAACTAGTTGATGTATGTCTTCCGCTACGGTTTTACCATCGTAATCAGTTGCTGGTTTAGAAGAGTCTCCTAGGCCACGGAGATCAGGTGCAATAACAGTATAGTTCTTAGCTAATGCTGGCATTATAAGACGGAATTCATACCATGTTTCTGGATATCCATGCAATAAAACAATAGGAGGTCCATGGCCTCCAATAACATAGTGCAATTGAATACCATTAACAGGAACCAAACCATGAGAGAATGTCATGTTGCCGATCTGAAAAGAGGTACCATTAAGCCCTTGCTGCTGTGCCATTACAGCATGGTTCTGATTTAATACTAACGTAAAAACAAACAATATGCCAGTCGTGATAATGCCAATCAAGAGAAACGTTGCTATCGAATGATATAAGACTTGGGATGAGGATCTATCCTTACAATCCATCACAAGGTATGATTCTCTGGCATCTATAAAAATATGATCAATAATGCCCGTTTTTATACCCAATCAATATTTTGGTTACGTTTTTCTCTCGATAGATGAATGAAGAGTTATTCTATACCTATGTGATGACCCAGCCTAAGCTCAAAGTCTCCAGGTTTCTGGAAACCCCACTCAAGAATCTTGAGATAGTGTTACAATGTTAAAAATACAAACAATATAGCGACACCTATCTCACTTAAATTAATTAATTGCTGATCGGAACTGTGCATTTGTGCTAAAAGTAACTCAAGTTTACTATTTAAAGATAATAATTATATTATGTTATTACTCTTTAATACTGTCCTTTATGGATAATTTGGCAAAACTGGTTGTGTGTCAATTTTCTAGGTGATCCTGTAACATAACATTTCTATTTTTTATATTGAAATCAATCAAGTTTGATTGTTGCACAATCTCTGCATAGCAAATAAGAAGGACCAGGCGGAGGCTCGTCTATATTCCTCGTGTACTGTGCTACAATTTTTTTCCATTTGCCACATTTATGACAAATTACCAATCGGCCTATGTAATCCCTAATCAAGTGTATAATTATCTAATTATCGATCACTTATTCTCTCACTATATGATCCTCTGATCACTATATGATCCTCTGATCACTATCTAGTCTTAAACAAAGTAACATTATTATATTCCAATTAATAATTCGTGTTATGACTGTTGAAGTAGATAAAATTAAGTGCAAAATTTGCGGCTTAGAAGTACAATCACATAAATATCATCAGCATGCTCTGATCCTACATAGCGAATAACCAAAAGACTCGAATTATTTTTCTTGTTTATAACTCTGGTAAATAATAAACCTTTTAAATTATTTATTGATATAATTAGAATATGGGTTCTCAAGATGATACTAGAAGAATTAAAGAAGAGTTGATTCAAATGGAGATACGTCGTCGTCAAATGGAGGATTTGCGTGAACATACTGAAGAGTCACGCATTCAAATGGAGGAACACTTACGTAAAATGGAAGAACTTAAGCGTAAGTTGGAAGAACCAAAAGTTTAGATGTATATCGTCATTTTTTGTTACATCAGTTACAATATTAATAAATATATTCGGCCAAAGATCTTTAAGGCTTGTTTGTACATTGGAGGATGTAGGTGTTACCTAAATTTGCCTCTCTCCATCCAACTTTCATTATCCCTTGATTCTTTTGTTTCATGATTATAATATCTCAAGTCCTAAAGCAAGGATTACTAGAGATGTTGAAATTCAATATAGAATATTCTCTATCTACAGATAAAATGACATAATCTACGTTTTTTGTTTTCTGGCGGAAGGCTCAAACGAAATTTAGCCTAATCTTGAGTCTCACATCAGTTAATAAAATTAAATTATACTGTTGTTACTAATTGTAGGTAGATAAAATAGCTTGGTAGGTGCTAGAGTCGTTAAAAAGGCTCCTTCATCTTAGATCATATAGTTCTTTTAGTATATCCTTAATTGTAGTCGTAACCTAATTTGTTTTACAATCTTTCATTGTGCAAATTTGACAACCATATTGACTCGGACAGATGGGCCTTTGGCCTGCCATAATCGTGGCCCAATCGAAACAATAACTAAATGATTTTGAGATAATAAGTGAGAGGTGTTAACCTGGATTAATATTACCATAGCAGTAAGCATTATGCTAACGTTGAATATCAATAGACCTTAACTTTCGGTTAAGTTTCCCCATATCTGAACAGCAAAGCCTATTGCTAACAAGCCGGCCCCAATTTGGGCAACTCTTGTTTCTATTAGTCTACGTTTCTCTTCATATGTATTTTCTATCCCGTTAGTTTGAGACTCCTTTTGAATAGCCTTCTTTGATCTAAAAATTCTACCGTATCCAATTAGAATGGATGCGACTAAGTTGAGCACTAGACCTGTAAGCATAATTATCTTTGTCATCCGACCTATAGTGATATCTGCTATAAAATTTAAAGATCATATCAGTTGAGTCGAAAAGTTTTAACTTTTTCATAATTTATTGGCAAGAAGCACCCGATGAGCGGCACGTATGATTTGCTACCATATGTACTGAGATAAACCTGCCAAAATTCCATTTATGGTAAGAAAAATCCCCTATTCAAGGGTGATAGATTCTTTTACTGCATGGTTCAAAGCTCCTTGAGTATCTACATCACTCAGTTGCTAGCCCCTTTTACCAGAAGGTTCAAATCCAAGAATCTGGTTCAGAAAAAGTACTGAACCCTTTAGATCCTTTTGTTAGTCCCATTTCATACACGTAGTCTTTCTAATGTATTTAGTAACATACTTTATGTGAATGTTGATAGAATCCTTTCCAAAGATGGGACCAAGCAGATATGAATCCATCTAAAGATTGTATTCCCTTAATGACAACATCTCATAGTTCCACACAACTAGTATACAACTATTATATAGTCAAGTCGGATTAGATCTTGACAAGCATTTTGCCGATGTGTTCACCCTTGAATAACGCTATGAAAGCTTTAGGTGCATTTTCAAGACCTTCAACCACCGTCTCCTGCCATTTTATTTTTTCTTTACTAATCCATTTGGACATGATTGTGTAAAACTCATTTAGTTCATGATAATGATCTCTCACAATAAAACCCTGAATCTTGAGTCGATTGGTTATTGCTAAAAAAAGGTTCGAAGGGCCTGATTGCTGAGAGGCATGTAGATTATATTGTGATATCATGCCGCATAGTACAATTTTCCCAAACATCTTCATGTTATCAAGGGCCGCCTCTAGATGCCTTCCGCCGACATTATCGAAATATATATCTATCCCGTTAGGGCAAAATTTCTTTAGTTCAGATGAAATATTATCTTCTCCTACTTCTTTGTAGTTAAAAGCATAATCGATTCTGGCTTGATCAAGTAACCACTTTACCTTTTTGAGAGATCCAGCAGACCCTACAACATGACAACCCATCATCTTTGCTATCTGGCATGCTACGGAACCCACTGCTCCTGATGCTGCTGAGACAAACACCGTGCAATCATCATTATACTGCTTTAGTTGACCAACTTTTAGAAGTCCAATATAAGCCGTAAGACCGGTCATACCAAGCACTCCCAAATAGGATTGGATTGGTGCCATATCTGGATCGACCTTTGTAATACCGCTACCATCCATAGAGAGCCAATATTCTCTCCAACCAAAATTGCTTAATAGATAGTCTCCTACTTTAAACTCATTATTCTTTGACTCTAAAACCTGGCCCACACATGCACCCTCTAGGGGTTTGTGTAATTGAAATGACGGTAAGTGGCTTTTAGTCACATTCATTCGTCCACGCATGTAAGGATCTACAGACATCCATATGTTTCGTACCAAGAATTCTCCTTGTTTTGGAGAGGGAACACTTACTCTAACAAATTCAAAGTTGTCTTCAGTAGGGAACCCGACTGGAAGCTGCTTCAGATGAACCTCATGTCCAACTTTTTCATCCACCATATATACAACAAATAAAAAAATCTATTTTAAATTACCTCAATTTATTGTGAAGCAACAGCTGCCTCTTTCACTCGATTCACAAAATGATCAAACAAAAATAACAGGTATGACCAAGTAAGTTAATGTCAGACATTTTGGGGATTCATCACGTAACGGCCATATCCGGTCATCCACAGACAAGTGTTAACTTCTATAATTCACTATTAGGGCTACGATTGGTAAAGTTGACAGTAAATTTTGATGATCCAACGACTTATCATCTCTATTTTGGAGACGAATTGGGTCGTCCTGGGACTATTCTGACATTCTTTCCATGGGCCGATGCACCAAAGGGGCATAGAGGAACAGGACAAGTTGTTACTACATCTTTTTTGATTCCAAAAAACTCGGTGGACTATTGGAAAAATAGATTGAAAAATAACAACGTAATAGTAAAGGGCCCGTTCAATCGTTTTGACGAACAAGTATTGACCGTATACGACTCAGATGGGTTAGAATTGGAGCTTGTAGCTCATTCTTCTGCAGAGGATCGAGATCTAAACGTTTGGAATGATGGTGGGGTACCTATTGAATATGCAGTTAGAGGATTCTATTCCGTGACTCTATCAGAAGAAGGTTTTGAACGAACTGCAGGCATTCTAGAAGAAGAATTGGGTTTTTCGCTCAAAGGGCAGGAAAAAAGTCGCTTTCGTTACAAAATCAAGAACTCCAAAGCTGGGGCTAGTATTGTAGATGTCCTGTGCTTACCCTATACTCCATATGGGAACATAGGTATAGGAACTGTTCATCACGTAGCATTTAGAACTCCGACAGACGAAAAACAAAAAGTACTTAGGAGCAGTATCATCAAAGCCGGACTGAATGCCACCCCAATAATTGACAGAACATATTTTCACTCAGTCTATTTCAGAGAACCAGGAGGTATTCTCTTTGAAATAGCAACAGATCCTCCGGGCTTTACCACAGACCAAAAACCATCTGAACTTGGTACTCGCCTAATGTTACCTGAATGGCTTGAATCTGAGAGAAACAATCTAGAAAAGATACTACCCAAGTTAAGCTTGTCATATCCAAGAACGCAATCAGGAGTTAGAAAAAATAATGAATAATGGTCTTGATTTCATTCATCGATTCATTTCTGCTAATAGTAAAGCCAAAAAATCCAGCCTAACTTTATTACTTCTGCACGGTACAGGCGGTACGGAAGATGACCTTATCCCTTTGGGAAACGAATTGACACTTGATGCTTCAATACTAAGTGTCAGAGGGAAAGTTCTTGAAAATGGAATGCCCAGATTTTTTAGAAGACTAGAAGAGGGAGTTTTTGACCTGGAGGATCTTAAAATGAGAACTGATGAGTTGGCTGATTTTATTTTAAAATCTTCTTCAATATATGACTTTGATCTAAAAAGATTGATTGCCGTAGGTTATTCTAATGGCGCAAATATAGGCGCTAGTCTATTATTAAGACGACCAGAAGTTCTTGCTGGTGCGATTTTGTTTCGGGCTATGGTACCATTTATTCCAGATGTACTTCCTGACCTCTCTAAGAAATTCATAATATTATTGGAAGGTATGCGTGATCCAATTGTTAGTAGACAGGAGGCAGAAAGTCTGTTGAAAATATTTAACAAAGCTCATTCTAATGTCACGATCAAGTGGCAAGGTTCCGGACATAACCTTACACAAGAAGATATTGAATCTGCTAAGAAATGGCTAGAAATTAACTTCTAGCTCTTAAGGAATGGATAAGACTTTGCTATTTTTGGTTTACTTCGTCACATCGAGTGACACTACATTGTAACTGATTCTTTCTGGCATTTTTTCAAACATTGGTTTGACTTCTTCGACAAGACTCGAAAGACTGGAATTACCATTAGAATAATAATTATCCATGTCTAACTTTGATCCCCAGAATGTCAAGACTAGAGTCTCATTATTATCATCACTGTTCTCAAGAATGGTATACCCTTTGAGTCCGCTGACCTTTCCGTGAATAGATGCAAAAAATTCTCTAAATTTGGTAGTGGCTGTCTCTCGCATCCCATCTCTTAATCTGACTCTATTAAGTTTTACAAAATTAATAGCATTCATTTGTCAAACGAGGATACTTCCCATTTCAATTATAAATATCATGGCAATAGCTGCCCCGCTATTGGGGCAAACTTCGGAGTCATTTGAAGAATCTGAATTGATTAATTTCTATCTTTTTGATAATGTCGAATATATCGAATATAGATTTACAACAATCACAAAACAGATTCTAATGAGAGGTTATGAAGGATCATCATGGCAGGTATAACCCTTTAACCTTTAGAGTTTCTCACTATTAGGTGTCTTTCCTACTATGAGTTTACCTACCACTCCAGTAGCTGTCATCTCTGTTCGAATGAAAACTAGTCTTGAAATTCCACTAGATCCAACAAAATACCAATCAACGCATAGAGTATTTACTGTACAGGTGCCACGCTGGGGGCCCAGGATTCTAAAGATTCATCAGAAGTTGATATACCATTTAGAGTAACAATGGGCCAATGATCTTTACTGTTCAGAACTACCTAACATTCCTGCATATAAGAAGCCATACCTAAAGGTGGTCATTGTGGAATTTGATGAAATTCCACAGGATCTCATTTCGATTCAGATTCAACAGATTCAAAGGTTTGCAGACTGACACCGGTGGCGGCCAAGCGTTTGAAGCCGTCAAATGCAGCATATTTGTAAGCCATCGTGTAGGTAGGTGTGGCAACTGTCAGGTTATTAAAAACGTCAATCGTGTCTGAATTGTAAAGCGCGGCCTGTCCAAGGGCAATTAGTTCTGATGCAATGTCACCGAGGATATGGACGCCGAGTAAGCGGCGGTCTTGACGGTGGAATACTAGTTTCAGTATGCCATCCGTATCCCCAGAGATGAGTCCGCGGGCGGTTTCTCCAAAACCGCAACGCCCGACTTCGTAATCGATCCCTTTCTCTTTGGCGTTATCTTCAGATAATCCGACTCCCGCCAATTCCGGGACTGAATAAACTGCCGACACAGATAACGGGTCTAACTTCATCTTAAATCCAAGGCCCAAGGCATGACAGGCTGCCACCCGGCCTTGCTCCGTCGAAATTGATGCTAGCGAAGGACCAATTACATCTCCCGCAGCGTAAACTCCCTCTATACTAGTCTGAAAATGGTTGTCTACTTCAACCAATCCTCGAGGATTCAATTTTACCCCAGCCGCGTCAAGACCTAGGCCTTCAGTGCTAACCAAGCGGCCGGTCGCAATCAGCGCCATACCCGGCCTCAGCACCTCGCCGGTTTTCAAAGTGACCTGCAGCTCGCCATCGATCCGGCCGGCGGTCTGCACTCCTGTACCCAGCACAATCCTCATCCCTTGTTTCTCAAAGGTCCTACGCAACAAATCCGACAGCTCACTATCCATGGTACCTAACAGGTGTTCTCCAGAGTGGACCACGGTCACAGGAATCCCAAAGGCATTAAAAATTGAAGCAAATTCACATCCTATCGCGCCACCTCCAACGACTAACGCGCTCTGGGGAACACGGTTAAGCTTAGGCAGTCGTTCTGAGTCGAAAATGTCGGGATCATCAAATGGGATGCTTGGTGGATGAAATGGCAGAGATCCTGTCGCAATCAGAATTTTCTCTGCCGTAAAGACGCGTTCCGTTTTTGAGACCTCGCCGGAAGCGACTATAACGGTGCGATTGGGAGCTAAACGCGCCGAGCCATAGATGACATCAACTCCTAACTTGTCTACAAAGAAAGAGCGAGTAAAGTTCTGCATCGCAGAAGAAACTTCTTCTGTTCGTGCGCGTGAGTGCTCTACGGCCGTAACTATGTCTGGATGCTCAGTAATTCCATAAAGGGACCGGTAGCGAAAACCTGTAACGTGTAAGGCTGCCTCCCGGAGAGTCTTGGTTGGCCCTCCGCCGGTGGTCACCACAAGGCCTCCAAGGATATTGTTCTCGATAACCAATATCCGTCGCCCGGCGAATGCGGCAAACTCGGCCGCACCTTGGCCCGCTGGGCCACCACCAATTATAATTAAGTCATAGTGTTCAATGCTTGTTGTCAACTATTCAACTTGGCATTGACGACTTATATCCCTGTCTTACATTCTCGTGAAAATAAAGTTGCATCACTGTTTGTAGGAATACCCAATAAAAATCTCGAAGGGGCTTGTACCTTCTTGGCCGGCGAACGAAGCGGGTCGATTTATTGTTTATAAAAAGACTACGCTGTTATTCCGACATTTTCTAAGGTAGCGAAAATATAATCCTCTGATGCACAGCTCCATCTCGTAGCAGATCCTTCCTTCGGCACCCACCTCAGGTGTTGAGTTCAGCGAGCCAGCTCAGCGCTCGCAGGCCGGGCATAAAGCAGTACTCGCCGCCTCGATTGACGACGAAAGCAGGCAGTCCCTTTAGGTGCAGACGGATAGGCTGCTTGGGTATGGTAAATTCTCGTTCACCGCTAGAGCTTACTAATGGATCCTTTTCAACAGGTGCTCCAATGAACTTGCCGTCATTTGCCCACTCCTTCTGTATGAACTCGAATTGCCGGTCAAGGTGCGCCCCAACAAAGGCAAAAAGAAGACCTCGGTCGATGCCATCGTCTTCCTGGACTTCCGGTGGCAGTGGCGGGCCATAGTTAGTGCCGCGTCTTATCATGCGGTGGAGGCGCGGTACGCCGATAATGATCGAATCGCGTGGGTTCATGCGTCGGACATGTGAGCCAAAGGGGGACTTGAGGCCACGAGGGTCGTCGCCGAACATAAAGGCGTTGTTGCGTTTGGGGTCGGCACCAAGTCCAGGATCATCTTTGTCTGGGGCAAGTGCCAAGGGTGCACCACTGGGCCAGCGCCCCACGATCTTAGAAGCCAGCCACTCCTCCTCCGAGCGGTTCTTAGCACGCTGGCGTAGGAGCTGGCGGAAGGCGGCTACGCGCGTGTGCAACTTACGGAAGACTGCATAGGTGCCATTGCGGCGCAGCACCTCGGGCTGCGGTATTTGTGATATACTCTGGATCTCGTCCTCGTAGCCCAGCACGAACTCGCCGGCCTTGAGCGGTTCTTCGTACGGATTGGTGCCGGGAATGCCGCTACCCTCGACTGCAGGATGGGCGATTCCGTCAGCAAAACCGAACATGTTGCGCAAGTCAGCAGAGGAATGCACATCCTGTTGCCAGATGGGCACTACGCCGGGCAGATCGCGTACGGCTTCGCGGGCATGGCGAATAGCCTCGTCCAGACGTGCTGCGTCGGGCGCCAGCCCCACCACCACGAGATGGAGGTTTCGCGAGCCCAGTGGTTTCTCCCAGTGCTCGGGAGCGTTCTCCCCCACGTCCCCCAGTTCGCCCGCGCGTGCAGCCATGCCCTGCTGAAACTCGGGCGGGAAGCTAGCGAGCGATTCCTTCGGCACTCCGAGGGCTTTCAGTCCCTGGAAGCTCAGTGCGACGGCGAGCGACACCGGCGACTTGGGATCAAAGGAGGCAACCGAGTCGAGATATGGAATTAGTCGCCGTAGCAGCTCCCGCCCTGCGTGCCGGTCGTCAAGACGCAGGATCTGGTATGAACCCGCGTAAGGAGCCGGCCGCGGCTGTAGGGCGCCAGCCTGGATGTCGTCGAGCTCCAGCGCGACAGTCGATTTGTCAGTCATAGTTATTTCCCGCCTGCTTGGCCGGTTAAAAAGCCCAGCCCTCCCTTCTGCTGCGGCTCATGTGTTGGCGGTGCCTGGTAGGGAAACACGTCTGAGACCGCGGTCGCCGGCCGGTCCACACCGTCACTCACGCGAGGTCCTTTGCCGCCGTTTACGATCAGAGTGAGTAACGTGTCTATTACGTCGTCATTCAGCGACCGACCACCGCACGTTTGGTGGGTTCGTCCGTCTAGGGTCGCCTGCTCGATCTCAAAAAAGCTGTCAGTGGCGTACGGCTTTGTGATGTCAACTACCAGGTAGTCAGCTAGTAACAGTTCGGTCAGGGGGTGGGCGCCATCAGCGCCGAGCGTCCAGTCCGTCTTCCCATCGAGGCGATCATTCATTGCGAGATTCGCGTGCATCCGGGCACGGTAGACGCCGCCATAGTCCTTGCTCATGTGGAACGCGTCTTCGAGGTTGTAGAGGTCGCGCACCTCCAAATCGCGGTTGACTTGGTCAAACTGCTTTAGTTGTAAAATCACATTCTTGATCTCGGGCCGCCCTATCCGCTCGATTCGGATGGGGAGCTTGCCGGCGACCACCGTCTCGCCGACCACACCTATTAGTGGCCCGTAGCCGCTGCGCAGCCAAGGCCGGCAATCAACCTCGACGACAATGCTCAGAACGTTGAAGCCGACCGCGAAATTGGTGCCAACCTCTTTGAAGGCAAGCCGACCAGTCTTTTGCGACTCTATGAGCCCCTGTACATCGAGAAAGAATGGTTCCGCTCTCAGACCGGCATATATACGGAGGCCCTCGCTGCTCCCTCCCTGCTCGTCGTTGACACGGAAGCGTGTTGTCTGACCAGACGGCCCCACGCACCAACCTTCCTGCACCGGCGACACACCGGCTCCTCCTTGCTTAGGAGCCTCGAAGTGGCAGCTGAAGACTATCTCTTTGTCTTCCCCGGCGAAGGGGAAGGCTGCTTTCGGCCCGACGCCTCCAATTGTGACCGGCCGCAGCCTGAAGCGACAGATGATCGCTTCTGAGAAGAACGAGTCGTGGGAGGCGTTTGGCAGCACGTCTAGCACGAGCACAAGATGACCTGGGTTCTCAGGGCTGGGAAACGCATAGAGATCACAGATATCGCCGGCCGGACCTGCGATGGCGCGGGGCCCGGAGAAATGATCTGACATGGTTCTAATCTACCATGGCCCGTATCAGTCGGCAGCCTGCTCCAGCAGCGGCTTCAAAGCTGGATGTTGGAGCGCTTCCTGGGCTGCAGGGTTGTCTAGTACTTGCTGGAAGGCCTCATGCAATCGCTGGGCCTTCTTGATTTGCGGCAATGTGAGATCGCTCAGTGCGTTAAAGTACGTGGTAGCTGGCGTCTGTATCTTCTGAATTACCGCCTTTAGCAGGGGGCCAGCCGGCTTCACTTTCTCCGCGTAAGCGGGATCATTTTCGTCAACACCCCCGGCAAGCGACTTCACCGATGCTACAAGTTCTTCGGCCTCTACGGTATGCTGCATCCAGTCCAGGAAGTGCTGGAGGCCAACGACCAGAATAGCATCGTCGACGTACGGATCCCATTCAGTCTCAAACCCGGAGGCGAACATCATTCGCTTACCGTTATCGAAATTCACCAACCGCGCGTCCCGCAGACCGGTCTTCTGTAGATCCTCCCAGGCAGAATTCCTCAACATCTCGCCGAACCGGCCAGCAGCCGCGCGCGCCTCTTCCTCGTGTCCTGGCTTAACTGTCATGTACGCGGATACCTCGGAGATGACACCGTGGCTGTTTCCCACGCCGGACTTTTTGGTACCCTTGCTCATTTTTTCCCTATCCCCCTTAGTTCAGAAAAATTATTATTCATTTTTAAGTTTAGGCAATTATGCTATTTAGGAATTTCCACTCATTATAGCCTACTGAATATTCTAGCGTGCATATTATAATTGCAAATGTTCAAAATTTGGTTCTGGACAAAGCATACGGACACAGAATTTAGACAAAGCAAAAAGGTTATCGTCAATGGTTGAATCAGGAATAGTTACTGCGAATAATGTAGTAGTTTCAGATCCTTGTGTATCATTTTGAGGATTAAAGTAGTAGGTCTGATATAAAATTATCCACTTATGGAGTGCTTGAGTTTGTAAATATAAAGTCTGTAAGGTTCAATAATCAATTAATTTATGAACATCACGTGTACGGCCAGCTTCTATGACAAGCACATTCGGTTTGAGGGTGCGCTGATTTTACTAGAAAAGATATTCTTCTTCCCAAGGAAGTTATGTTACCATCATTCCTCCTCACTGTTTTTTCATGATAGGTATAACTGATTGCATTACTCTTACGTCACCAGAAATGGTATCAAATGTTAGATTAGTAGAAGAATCTGTCAAATACTGTTTATAATTTATAAATTTCTTCTGAAGATAACTCTAGCATCATCAATTCACAAAAAGGGTTAACTTGCACAATGCATAAATCAATCTAAGCACAATAGAATTGAATAATTGACATGTTAAAAACTGAAACGAAATTGAAAAAAAGAAGGTTAAAAACAGTTGCAATAATTGTTCTGTCTGTATTAACTATGTTGTCTTTTACTCTTCTTTTGCCACAATTTTCTTTTGCACAAGCGGCGACAACAAATACAAATCAGACCCCTTCATCAGCACAATCATCACAAGTAACAGGAGTGATTACACCTTGTAACGTAACTGAGCCAACAGTACAAGGTCCAGAATACACAGCAAATCCACCAGTTAGACAAGGTCAAGATTTTGCTCAAGGAATCCCAGGTGAAAGATTAGTCTTAAGTGGAAAGGTGTTGAATCATATGACATGTAAACCAGTACAGGGAGCTGTACTAGATATATGGCAAACGAATTCAACTGGAGATTATGACTATAAAGGATTCAATCTTAGAGGTAAAATTGTAACTGACAAAGATGGTAACTACGTATTGAACACTGTTTATCCTGAAAGTTTACAACTAGATAATATTACTCGCCCTAGTCACATACATGTAATTGTTGGAGTACCAGGTCAACCATTAATCACTACACAAGTATATTTCGAAGATCAACCCAATGATGCTTATTTAAAGGATTCATTAATAGTTAAACCAGTGACCGATGCTAATGGCACTAAAATAGCACATTTTGATTTTCTAGTGGAAGACTATAGAGGATTTGATATCAGTAAGGGGATTGCAGGCAATCCTACAATAGGTTTTCTATCACCACAGAGCAACAATAATAGCAACAATAAATAAATAATAAAAGTACTTTTTTCATTTTTTCCTTTTTTGTTACCTTTTAGGTAATGAAATAATTATAATTAATTTTAAACAGTTTTTTCAAAAGATTCAATTTATGCTATTGACTTTGTATTAACTAAAATTGTCTAAAAATGTGAATATAGGCTCTAACTGCTCATGCGATGTCCTAATTGTAGGTGGTGGCTCTGCTGGGCTTCGAGCTGCAATTGAAGCTCATGATGCCGGAGCTCACGTTCTCATAATTAGTAAGAGCAAGAAAGAAGATCCTCATACAGTACTTGCAAGAGGTGGTATCAATGCAGCCCTTGGTACTATGGATCCAGAGGATAACTGGATGGTACATGCTGCCGATACACTGCGTGAAGGGGAGTTTCTTGCTGATTATGAAAGAGTTGAAGTTCTTTGCAAGAAGGCGCCTGGTGCTGTAAATGAACTAGTTAAATGGGGTGCTAGGTTTCATAGGGAGAAGGATGGTAGATTAACACAACGATTTTTTGGGGCCCACACTTACCGAAGGACCGTATTCTATGAAGATTGGACTGGTCAGGAAATAATTCGCGTATTGCTAGACCAAGTTAGACTGCGGAAAATCGAAATAGTAGACCATGTTTACATCACAAAATTATTAAAATTAGGTGATGTAGGTGAAAAAGAAGAAGTCCCAGAAATCAAAGGAGCAGTCGGCATAGATACTAAAAAGAAAGAGATTGTACTGTTCGAGTGCAACTCTTTAATACTTGCCACCGGAGGATATACACGAGTTTATGCCGTTAGTAGTTCAAGAATTTTTGAAAACTATGGAGAAGGTGTGGCTCTAGCNTATGAAGCAGGTATAGATTTAGTAGATATGGAGATGGTACAGTTCCATCCTACAGGAATGGTTTGGCCAGAGAAAGCCTTGGGTACCTTAGCTACCGAAGCAATACGTGGCGAGGGAGGTGTTTTGTTAAATTCAAAAGGCGAAAGGTACATGAAAAATTATTACCCNGAAAGAATGGAGCTGGGACCNCGTGATGTAGTAGCACGTGCGACTTTTAATGAAATAATTGCCGGTAGGGGTACGNCACATGGTGGAGTTTGGTTGGACGTAACACATCTNTCCAGGGAAAAAATTTTGGACAGGCTCCCAACGATGTACGAACAATTCAGAAATATTAATGGAATCGACATATCCAAGGAGAAAATGGAGGTTGGACCTACTGCGCATTATTCCATGGGTGGAATACTAGTAGATATAAATTGTAGAACAAAAGTTAGAGGTCTATTTGCTGTTGGAGAAGTAATAAGTCAGATCCATGGTGCCAACCGCTTAGGGGGAAATAGTTTACTGGATACAGTAGTTTTCGGAAAAATCGCTGGGAGCGAAGCAGCAATGTTAGCAAAGGAGGTTGGAGAAAGACAGAAAGCTTGGACGTCATTGCTAGGATCAAACGTAAATAAGCAAAAAGTTTTTGATGATGGGATCTTCATAGTTAACGAACCAATTATCTTTCGCAATGAAATACAAGAACTAATGAAATTCAATGCGGGGATAGTAAGAGAACAGACAAGACTTGAAAATGGATTGAAAACAATTTTGGAATTGAAGAGAAAATTTTATTCTGGGGAGAACATTCTGAAAGAATTCAATGTTGATGTTGATGAGGAAAATATTGCTTTAACTAT
>Ga0065704_10070672_pt1 | contig 17902 bp, 18 predicted proteins | sample SwiRhicommuniRL2_FD_59091 | JGI IMG/M metagenome (GOLD analysis project Ga0065704, IMG submission 59091) | Switchgrass rhizosphere bacterial communities from Rose Lake, Michigan, USA - RL2 v2 (version 2) | ecosystem: Host-associated > Plants > Roots > Rhizosphere > Soil | place: East Lansing, MI
TGCCTTGGAAATGTGATAGATCGTAATGCCATGCACATCTGCATAGGCATTGACGTGTCGTTCGGACAATACCACCGAATTGACTGCGTTCATCACCGCCTGACTTTTGTTCTTGATATTTTGGTCGCTGACACGACGATTGATCTCGTAAGCCATGTCGTATAAATCCTTGTCCATTGGCGCCTGCCAGAAGGAACGCGTTGCAGTGAATGCCTGGTCATATTTCTTGCGATTCGAGCCCAGTCCATTCTTCAATGCAACTGACCACTGATTTACCGCGAAAAGCAAACCATCAAAGCGGCCATCCACTGCCACAGCCGACCAGGTCTTATCGCTGGTCGCGCTTTGAGTAGTGGCAATCGCGACCTGATCGGCGGTCATGTTAGGACTTTTTGACAACTGGGCAAGAACAAGGTCATATTGAATCCCTTCGTCACCCACCCACTCCTGCGAGTGGGAAACAGCTGTGGCATGTCCATGCCACAGCATTTGCACCTCGATGGAAGCCATTTGACAACCATCAAACCCAACCATATCAACGAACCCAAGCGAGGGGAGCGTGGCTTTCACTTCCTCCATATCGAGCGTGTCATTGTCTGTATCGTCTCGCATCACCACACCAGGGTGCCAGTTCCAGCCATGGCCCCAGAAATATAAAGCATAATGATCGGCGGGATAATTGGTTTTTGTCCATGTGACGAAATCAATCAGCGTCTGTTTGTCACCGAAATCGCGCTCGCCCCAATCCGCAACAGCGTTTTCGGGTGTGGCTAACATTCCTTTGGTGATATGGAACAGCTTGGTGGTTTGCCAATCGCCGCGGCTGGTGTCATAGCCTGGGCCCCGGTCTGCCAGTGCCACAACCTGCACATTGGCGCTTGAGCCTGTTGGTGCCAGTTCAGTTTCAATATCTGACACTACAAAATCTTCGAGGTTGTTATCTCCCGAGATGTATACCATCACTGTCCATTTGGCTTTTGCGGCTGGTGGTGCCGCAAAGGCTGTGCCTGTCAACGTGGAAAGCAGACTGAGAAGCACAACGAATTTAAAAAACAAGTGGGTTGACCTACGCATGACTGCCTCCATTGGCTAATATCCTTTTTAATAGGACAACAATACTCCAGGTTAAGAAAGTATAACATCTCGAATGATCCAATTCAACAGGCACCATATTGTTCCTCTCAATTAGCCTTGACAAGAATAACTAAACACTGTATATTTACAGTGTTTAGTTACAAGGAGATGGCATGGTCAGACCTACTAGTAAAAAGCAAATCCAAAATTTGCAGCAGGCTATCAAGGCAGCGGCTTGGAATCAAATTGCCGAAGAGGGCGCGGCAGCGTTGTCCCTGCGGGCAATTGCACGTCAGCTAAACATTACGGCACCCGCGATTTACAACTACTTTCCCTCCCGCGATGATCTCGTCACCGCGTTGATTGTGGATGCGTTCACATCGCTCGGAGATTCACAAAAGGATTCGATCAAGGCAATCCCGGCAAACCGACTTCAGGCGCGTCTTTCCACGCTTGGGATTGCCTACCGCGACTGGGCATTGACTTATCCTCAGCGTTACCAGCTCATCTTCGGCACGCCGATTCCCGGCTACGAAGCGCCAGCAGACATCACACTGCCTGCCGCGGCCTGGGCGTTGATCCCGCTCATCGAAACTCTTCAAGGGCTTTATCAGGCGGAATTGCTACGGGTAGAAAACCTTGCGAAACTGACGCCGGCCCTGAGGTCCATGCTGGGAGCATGGCAGGCGTTTGTCAAAGTGTCAGGAATGGAAGTCCAGATCGAAGTTTTGTATCTGGCTTTTGTCATCTGGAGCCGCGTGCACGGCCTGGTCACACTGGAACTGGGTCACCAGACTCCCTCCTTTATCACTGATCCGGGCGAAATCTTTCGGCGTGAAATCGAAACCATTCAGAAACAATATTTATCCTAGGAGATTCAAATGACTGAAATCCATGTTGTCTTTGGTACAGGTTCATTGGGCAAATGGACCGCGCGCGAATTGGCGCGTTTGGGCAAGCAGGTTCGCATGATCAATCGTTCTGGCAAAGCGGATCGTCTGCCCGAATCCATCGAAGTAATCGCAAGTGATGCTTATGATGTAAAGAAGAACATAGAAGTGACGCGAGGCGCAGCTGCAATTTATCAATGTGCACAGCCTCACTATTATGAATGGACTCAAAAATTCCAGCCGCTTCAAAGGGCTATTCTCGAGTCCGCAGTTGCTAATAACACAAAACTGATCGTGGGCGACAATTTATACATGTATGGCTCTCCACACGGACAAGTTATCCGCGAGGATTCACCCATTCGGCCTAATTCCAAAAAGGGACAAGTGCGTGCAGAAATGGCTCAAGCCGTGATGAATGCTCACGAAAAGGGGAAAGTCCGTGCGGCAATCGGACGCGCCTCCGATTTCTTCGGCCCTGAAGATCATGACCTGACCGGCTTTGCCATCCTGCCGGCTGTGCAGAACAAGCCTGTTAATCTGATCGGAAATATCCACCAGCCACACACTTTTACCTACGTGGCCGATTTTGGCAAACTTCTGGCAACCCTTGGCACGCGCGAGGAAGCATTGGGACAGGTCTGGTTCGCACCAAGCAATGCTCCACTGACGCAGGCAGATCTCATGAAGTTGATCGAGGCAGAACTTGGGCAGTCTGTAAAAACCAGGGTTGGCGGACCCATGATGATGCGTTTCCTCGGTTTATTCAACCGCGACATTAAAGAGACCGTGGAAATGATCTTTGAATGGATGGAGCCTTATGTCATTGACTCAAGTAAGGCACAGAATGCGTTTGGTCTACAGCCAACCCTTCTGAAAGAAGCAATCAAGGAAACTTTAGATTGGTGTAAAGAAGTGGTATCGCAAGAGAATCAATTTATAGGAAAAGAAAAATGGCAAAAATCTTCAACGGTCGTTACACGGCCAAAACGGACCAACCCTTCGTAGTGTTTCTGATCGGCATGCGTATCAACAAATGGTGGCCCTTTGATAAGTGACTGCCTATTGCGAACCCCATGGGGCCGATGTTGACAACTTTATTTACTCACCCCGAAAAAGGATTCCTGCACGGAGAATTCTATTGGAACTTTACCGGCCCAGTGACCATTCAATACTGGCGTTCTTTTGAAGACCTCAATTATTTTGTCAAACGTTTTCCTCTCCTCTTCTTCCGGCCTCGCATGATCAAACTTTCGATCCAAGCTGCAAGTGGTTCGGGCGGTGGGTAGGTTTGCAATTCAAACTGATTCAGTCCGCGGACTCGCAATATAGAATTCGCGGCTTCGAGTCCTGTCACACAGGCACGCTCTAAAAAGAAAGCGGGCGTTTCGTGCCGCACCCAATCGCCCGCACAAAAGAAATTCTCCCAGGGTGTTTCAATTCCCAAATGGGTACCCCGCGCACCCAGCGCAGGCAGGGTGTGTGTCGCAGCATTGCGTTGGATATGGGGCTTGATCAGATGCCCTTTCAATTCCGGATAAACCTGATAAAAATCTCGAAGCACATTTGTGAGCAGGATCGCATCGGGTTGCGCAAGCACATTTTGCGGACCATAGACATGGACCTCGATACACGACCCACCTGTCTCCTCATGCCATTTGCGGTATCCATCATAAATTTTATCGAGCCAGAAAAAATTATGCATGATGAAATTCCCGCTGAAAATTCCGGCTTCTGGATTCTTGCGTGGTCTCTTATCAAACCACAGCCGAATTACTGCATGAGCAAGGCCATGAGGAAAAAAGAGCGAAGCACTTTCCGATGGAAAACTCTGCTTGATAATGGATTCAGCCGCGGGCGAGTCTGAAGCGAGGATGATGAAGGAGGCGGTCACGGATTCTGTGAGTCCATCTCGTTGAATATACGCAGTCCACTCTTTAGCTTTTTCTACTCGAATCACGCGAGACTCTACCTTGATCTCGCCTCCGAGTTGCATGATCTTCGCAGCTAAGTTTTCACAGACTTCGCCCCCACCATTTGGAAGATAGTCAAACGCCCAGGCATCGCGTCGCATGATCGTATAAAAACGCAGGAACGCAAGAAAACCCGCCAGTGGAACTTGGTCTGGATCCGTAGAAAGTCCATTGCGAGTAAGACCAAAGAACAGTCCGCGCAACGCAGGTCCCCAACGCTTCAATTCATTACCAAAAGTGAGACCCTCCAGTGGCTGGTCTTCAACAAATGGATCGATTCCGATCGCCATGAGCAGCGTTGACCAGACGCTAAAAATACGTACCCAATCACGAATATCCAGCATCCACAAAAATTGCGGGAGCAAAAAGAGCTGGATGTAATGAAGCGGCGCGGGCAGCCAACTGTTACGAATAACCGAGCCGATCGGCGCGCGCTTGATAAAATTCTCGGCACGATAGATCCATTGTTCTTCTTTCGCAGGAACCAGTTTCGGCAGAATCTCATGCCGCCTAAGCATATGCTTAAAATTAACATACGATGACCAGAGGCCATGCACTCCATGTTCATTTGGAAAACAGCGGTCATTCATAAAAATATCTTCCTTGCCTGCCAGTCTTCCGCCGACGCGCTCACCAGCTTCAAGGATGAGAGGTTTAAGTCCGCGCTCAACAAGATGGAGCGCAGCCGTAAGCCCGGCGACTCCCCCACCGATGACGATCGCGTCGTATTGTTTATCCATAATGACAATTATATTGAACTCTCAAAAAGGCACCACTTAAGCAATTCATGACTTTTGTCTATTCTCAACTTTCCTGCATACAAGTATGATACCAGCATGCCTCATAAACAAGCCGAACACAATGATCTGATGCAAAACCGTGCCTCGCTTACACGCTTTGCCTGGCTTTCCATTGCTGCAGCACTGGCGACCATTACTCTCAAAACGGGTGCATATTTGCTGACTGACTCTGTGGGTCTGTTATCCGACGCCATAGAGTCTTTCGTAAATCTGGCGGGTGCCATCATGGCGCTGATCATGCTCACCATCGCGGCCCGGCCAGCCGATGAGATTCACGTTTACGGTCATAGTAAGGCAGAATACTTTGCTTCTGTTACAGAAGGTCTTCTTATCCTGGGCGCTGCCATCGGAATTATCAGCGCAGCTGTCAATCGATTGCTCCATCCTCGTGGATTGGAGCAATTGGGGCTTGGTTTGGTCGTTTCAATAGCGGCCTCAGCGGTTAACTTCATCGTTGCTCGCATTTTATTACGGGAAGGCAGGAATCGTCGTTCCATTTCGCTTGAGGCGGACGCGCATCATCTCACGACAGACGTCTGGACTTCCCTAGGAGTGATCAGTGGTGTTGCCATTGCCGGATTCACAGGCTGGCGATTTCTTGATCCGCTGGTCGCGATCGTAGTAGCTCTCAATATCATTTGGACGGGGGTTCAACTTGTAAATCGCTCTGTGGCCGGCCTCATGGATGCAGCCCTGCCGGACTTCGAACAAAAGTTGATACAGGAGGTGATAGGGAAATACAGCGGAAAGGGTGTTACCTTTCATGCACTCCGCACACGACAAGCTGCTGCACGACAATTTGTCTCCGTTCATATGCTGGTGCCCGGCGAATGGACTGTCCATGATGCGCATCACGTTGCCGAGGATTTCGAGTCTGATATCCGTAAAGCATTGGGCAGCGTCGTCACAGTCTTCACACATATTGAACCTGTAGAAGACGAACTCTCTATGGAAGATATATTTTTAGATAGATAAAAGTCCTTCCTGCGCCGCCCCCGGCGGCTTGAGCAAAAGCGTCAGAAAGAAGAAATTCCGATGGCAGACACCAATGCACCCCTCGCAAAAGGTAAATTAATCGAGCAGGTTCGTTTGCACGATCATCATGACCCTCATCGTCACGAATCTCGACTCTCAGATATGATTCTGGGTGGGCAGGATGGGCTGGTGAACGTTCTCGGTGTTATCCTGGGAGTCGCGGCGGCAACGCAGGATGCTCGGATTGTCATCGCAGCCGGGCTGGCGGCTACCTTTGCCGAGTCGATCTCGATGGGTGCGGTCGCTTACACATCCACACTGGCAAATGACGATCTCTATCTTAGCGAAAGGGAACGGGAATATCGCCACATCCATCTCGCTCCGGATGTGGAAATCGAGGAGATTCGCGATATTTATCACAACAAAGGATTTGAAGGCGAAACATTGGAAAAGATCGTGGAGGTCATCACATCGAATCCAGATGTGTGGGTCAACGTGATGATGTCTGAAGAGTTCCAGATGACGCCGCCCGAAAAATCAAGAGCATTCCGTTCAGCAGTCATCGTCGGGATTTCTGCACTGGTAGGTTCCCTTATTCCTCTCTCCCCATTCTTTTTCTGGAACGTGAGCCTGAGTATCTGGTTCTCGATCGTTCTCGCGGCACTGACGTTATTCGTAGTCGGTGTGTATAAAGCTCGCGTGACCATCGGCAAACCCTTGCGCAGTGGGATTCAAATGGCAGTCATCGGCACGATCAGCGCATTGGCGGGCTATGTTGTCGGGTTAATTTTCAAAGTACCAACTGTGCCCTAGATCAATGGTTCCTGTTCCTTCCAGATCGTAAAGTTCTGCAAAATTGAACCTCCCAAAAATTCGCGCACAATAGACGTCCCTGGCACGAGACTAATATCGAGCGGTAAAAACCATTCAAGGAATGCCAACAGGCGTTTCGCCTCGATGTACTCAGGGGTTCCGTAAGGAACTTGTCTCAGAAGCGGTTCAGCAAAAGGCTTGAGCGCCGCAAGTTCATAAGCAAGCGCCGAGTTGAACATCACATTTGCATTTTCCTGGAACGGGAAGATATGTCTCTTCTCGCCGCGTCGGACCGATTCCCAGCGACCAATGGTTTGCGCGGCGGTATAGCCGCGTTCACGCGTGTCGCGTACGATGCGGCGGATGAGTCGCGTGTCCGTGGTGGAAACGCGATTGTGGCGATCCAGGTTCAATTGAGTCAGAGCGGAAACGTAAATCCGAAATGCTTCGCCACTTAATCCTGCAGGCAGAAGTCTTGGGTCCATCCCATGGATCCCCTCCAGAATAATGGGTTGTCCATTTTTCAAGCGGATCAATTCGCCATCTTCCCTCAAGCCGGTCTTGAAGTTATATCTCGGCAATTGGACTTCTTCGCCTCGAAGTAAACGCGACAATTGCTCTGCAATTAAAGGTAAATCCAGGGCTTCAATGGCTTCGAAATCTGGTTTGCCATCTTCGCCGAGTGGGGTTAGCTCGCGGTCAAGAAAATAATTATCAAGCTCGAGCGGGAATGGCGAAACACCCAATGCAAGCAATTGCACAGTCAGTCGACGTGAGGTCGTCGTTTTCCCCGCCGAGGAGGGACCTGCAATCAAAATGATGCGCGAACGGTCAAGTTGATTTACGATCTGGTTGGCGATGCGTGCCAAATTATTTTCATGGAATGCCTCTGATACCAGCACGATTTGATCACTGTGCCCACTTTGAATGGCGTTATTGAGCGCGCCCACATTTTCGATTCCCAGCTTGGCAAGCCAATCTCCGTATTGAAGAAAAGTGCCTAACAGCGTGGGATAATCAGGCATTGGCAAGATTTCATTCGGTTTGTGACGACGTGGATATCGCAACGTAAAGCCGCCTTCCGTGAACATCAAATCGAACCATTTTAGGTAACCTGTGGAAGGCACCATATAACCATGGTGATAATCCATGCGTTCGCCCAGACGATATAAGGTAAGATAATTTTTTTTGCGATAGCTCAACAAGCGGACTTTATCCTCATACCCGCGCGAGTGAAAATATTCAATGGCATCTTTAATTGGGACTTCCATCCGCTCAAAAGGCAGATTGGATTTCACCAAGTCCTGCATATGAACCTTAAGCGCCCCGATCTCAGACTCAGATAACAGCTTGTGTCCTGTTACCTGACAGTAATACCCACCTGACGCGACCGCGTGATCAACGAAAAGAGTTGCATCAGGGAACAAATCCGTGAATGCCATCTCGAGCAAAAAAGTCAATGAGCGGCGATAGATACGCGCGCCATCCGGGTCTGACATTGTGATAGGAATCACACGTGATTCGATGTTGATCGGATACGTCAATTCACGAAGATCACCATTGACAACCGCGGCGATTAATTGCGCGCCATATTCCAGCGTTTCCAGGAATTCGCCCACCTTCGCGCCACGCGGACCAGATAACACCCGCCCATCCGGCAGTTGAATTTCTACCGATGAGCGCGGGGATACAAGATTAATTTTTTCGTCCATCGTTCTTCTTTCAATTTATTAAGATCTAGGCAGCGTCCTCGCGGGGACGGCGTTTTGAGCCAAATCAATTCTTGACAATAAATTTTCTGGTTTGTGTGCAAACTCTTCCAAAGGGATCTCTTTGTTCGTCAACGCCACCAGGGTTTCGGTCAAGGCTTTATTTACAGGAGTGGGCACGTTGCATTTCTCGCCCGCACGCACGACCGCGCCGTGCAAATATTCCACTTCACTTTTGCCACGGCCGGAATGCAGGTCAATGTGAAAGGACGGCATCTTGCCGCCGCGCCCTGCACCGGCCGCGCGTCCCAACAAAGGCTTTGAGAGCCACAAAGGCAATTTCGTGGCAAAGGCTAACGCACGCACCGCTGTGCCCGGCAAATCCACCACTTCAAACCCCTGGGCTTCCATCACTGCCAGACATTCTCTGAGCATCTCGATTTCAAGTTTGTATAAATCTTTATTCGCAAATACCTCGGCTGCCGTCATATCCAAAATCGCTGAGGTTGGATTCGCGATCAAATTTGTCAGCATTTTCGACCATTTCATGCTATTGGCGTTGTCGAATAATTGCGAATTAAGATAAGCATTATGTAATGCCTGATTCAGTTTTTCAGAAAGCAGATGTCCCCTTGCTACGCCAACCCCTCGCAAACGCTCAAGGACAATATCACCCGCCCCGCGGCGACCAATGGCCGTGGTCACTGTGCCATAGATAACTCTCTCTTTTCCAAGCGCTGCAGCAATGGCGGGTTCATTCGATACACCATTCGATAAACAAAGGATGGGCGGCATCTTATCTGCAAAGGGCTTCATCTCCTCCAGCGCGGTTTGGGTGTCGAAAGACTTCAGGGCAAACAAAGCCACGTCAAAAGGTCCGTAGCGGAGCGCATCTTCCAGCGCGGAAACTGCAACAAAAGAGGATGGATCGACTCGGGAGGCATCCTTCGCTTGCCGGCGTTTATCCAGAGTCAGATCAAGCCTCAGCCCGCGTTCATGGAGTTCCTCCACGACTACTGGCTTTTCCACAAAAACAACCTGATGACCTGCCAGGGCGAGGCTGCCTCCAAAATACGTCCCAATGGCACCCGCCCCAAATACGAGCACTTTCAACTTGCCGTTGCGATGACTGGCCGATTCGGATAATGTCATGATTTCACTTCATTGAAGGGATTTCAGATGCGCGCGGTCATTTACCGTGTCAATCGCCCACCGATGCTGATAGGGAAAATAGATGACGCGCGCGAACGCGGTATTCTCAAAACGAAAGCGCACACCCGATGGATCGACATGCGGAGCAATGCCAATAATTGCGTTCATCAACTGGTTGAGAAGTCCGCCATGCGAGACGATCAGATAACTGCCTGGAGATCGGCGCACAAGATCGTGCAATGCCTGACCCGCACGCAGGAACAGGGCCCAATCTCCTTCTCCCTCACCACCGATTGGATCATAAGGAGTGATATAGGGAGGTTGAGGAATTTTCCGCACTTCCTCCATCGTCAACCCTTCCATCTCACCGATATTACGCTCCAACAGGAGTGGATCCAATTCGATTTTTGCACCCAAAGTAGAGGCGACAATTTCAGCAGTCTCTTTTGCGCGCACCAAAGGACTGGAAATGATTAAGTCGAATTTCGCGCCCTCGGATTTCCAACGTTTTGCCAGCGCGCGCGCTTGAGCGCGACCGCGCTCGGTCAATGCATAATCGGATTGTCCCTGCCAGCGCGATTCCGCATTGCCAATCGATTCTCCGTGCCTCAGAAACACAAAGTTATAAACAGGTTTATCGGATGAACTCACTGATGCCTCTTTTTCAACAAATAGACTGGTCGGCGCTTCACTTCCTGAAAAATATAACCAACGTAAACACCGATAAACCCAAGCAGAATCATGATGATGCCGCTGACAATCAATATAACGAACATGAGGGAACTCCAGCCGGGCGCCAGGTTGGACGTTCGACCCGTCACCCAGAAGGAAAGGACATAGATCATCTCCAGCGCGGCGAGGCCAAAAAACAATCCACCCGCGCTCAAGCCAATATAAAGCGGCATGAGCGAGAATGAAAAGATCGCATCCATCGCGAGCCGGAACATTTTACTCAACGAATATTTTGATTTTCCTGCGACGCGACGTGTTTCATGGTAAGGCAGAATGACGCTGCGATAACCCATCCAGGAGATCATGCCGCGCAAAAAGCGGTGATACTCCGGCATGGCTTTCAACGCGTCTACCGCCTGACGACTCATTCCGCGGAAATCTGCGGCGCCCGGTAAGATACGTGTCCCACTGATGCGATTGATCAAGGCATAAAAACCTAAAGAGGTGATTTCCTTGAATGAAAAGCCCTGTCCTTCCTCGATGCGTTGGGCTTGAATAATGTCATATCCCTGTTCAAAGAGTCCGATCATTTGTGGGATCATCTCGGGCGGATGCTGTCCATCTGCATCCATCGAAATCACAAAATCCCCAGTCGACGTATCCAAACCCGCGGTCAGCGCGGCTTGATGGCCAAAATTACGCGCCAGCTGCAATAGGACAATCCGTTTATCTTTCTCTGCCAACGAGGCAAGACATTCAACCGAACTATCCTGCGAACCATCATCCACATAATAGATAGTGAATTTGTACGGCAAGGTGTCAATAACTTTACAAATGCTGGCATAGGTCTGTTCAACGACCCCCGCCTCGTTGAAAACCGGAATCACGAGGTCTATTGTTTGTTGATTCTCTGGAGACATTGGCAGAATTCTACCACGCCGCTTAATCAGCACTAATAACCTAAAAAGTGGCGAACACTACGTCCGAAATCTCCTGATTTCCCCGCACGGCTACGCCAGTCAGGAAATTTCGCATCCCATCAACAAGAATTAGAATGGAAATTCCCGAAGCAAGTCAATTACCTGTTCCTGCTCAGCACTAGTCAGCCCATTATGAAAAGGCAGGCGGATCAACTGATCACTGACGCGTTCGGTGACAGGGCAATCGCCGATTTTCCCACCAAAACTCTGCCCCATTTCCGAAAGATGTAGTGGCAGGTAATGAAATACACTATAAATTCCGCGCTCTCGTAAATAAGAAATCAATTTTTGGCGTAGCCTCAGGGTTGGCAAAAGTATGTAGAACATGTGGTAGGACTGTTCGCAATATTCTGGAATGCAGGGTAACTGTACTTCGTGTGCACTCGCCCAATCCTTGAGGCCCGCATCATACATTTCCCAGACCTGTTTGCGATGTAACTGGATTTTCTGGCGTTCTTCAAGCTGAGCCAACAAAAAAGCCGCCAGAATATCGGAAGGTAAATAGGAAGAGCCAATATCCACCCAGGTATATTTATCCACTTGCCCGCGAAAAAAACGCGAACGATTTGTCCCTTTCTCACGGATGATCTCAGCCCGCTCCACAAGGACTCCATCGTTGATCAACAAGGCGCCGCCTTCTCCACTGGTAAAGTTCTTGGTTTCGTGAAACGATTGGGAAGCCATGGAACCAAACGTACCAAGATATTTCCCTTTGTATTTGCCGAACAGTCCATGCGCGTTATCTTCAACCACGACGATATTGTGGCGCGCGGCGATTTCCAAAATGGAATCCATCTCACAGCCCACGCCAGCATAATGGACCGGAACAATTACCTTCGTATGGGGCGTGATCGCCTCTTCCAGCTTGGATTCATCCAGATTAAGCGTATCCGGTCGAATATCCAGAAAGACCGGTTTTGCTCCACGCAATACAAAGGCATTTACAGTGGAGACGAACGTAAAATCCGGAATGATGACTTCATCCCCGGGCTGGATATCCAGTAGAATGGCAGACATCTCCAAGGCATGCGTACAAGAGGTAGTAAGCAAAGCTTTCTGGACGCCAAGTTCCTTCTCAAAGAACGCGTGGCACTTTTTCGTGAACGGTCCATCGCCCGAGATATGACCGTTCTCAACGGCCTGCTTCATATATGCAAATTCGTTCCCCATTACAACGGGACGATTGAAATCTACTTTTATTTCCGTCATACACTAATCCTTGCGGACAATGAGGGTGAAGTCATAAAGACGATAATCGTGTAAGAGCGCAACATTTTTGGCAAAGTTGCGCTTGCAATGGTCGAAAAGAAACATGGGGTCGGCGTAATACAAGTCAGGGCGCATCTTATCCGCATCAGAATACTTTGTGAGGAAATTACTTGAAAAGCCATGCAGACTAAGCTGGTTGAATTCACTCAGAACGCCAAGTACATATTCAGTCCAATTCTCAAAGGACTGGTCTCCCCGAAAATTGAAGATTCCACTGGCGACCGTGTAATCACAAATTGGCAATTGCGATTTATCAGTGAAAAAGATATGGCGCGGCTGATCAATGTGTGCCTTGCGTGCTGTATCGATGGCACTTTCAAGAATATCGTAACCATAGTAATTCACATCAAAACCTCTGGCATCCAGATAATCAGCCAGGGCGCCATAGCCACATCCATAATCCAAAAGAGAAAAGGATTGCGTTTCGACCACTTTCAGCAGCTGGTCAAAGCGTGTGTTTTGCGAGACTTCAGAATTCCAATCGGAGCCGCGCGGCGAGGCGCCATGCTCCTGAATGCGCTTATCAAAATAGGATTTCACATGATCGAGGTTGGGAATTTTAGACATGACTTCCTTTGAGGATGTAATTGGGGGCTTCCGCACCCGTCATAAAAAGCAGATCCAAAATGCTCACATAAGGGTCGAATGGAGGGTAAAGCTGTGGATATTCCGGGTAATTGTATTCCATATATTCGAGCGTAATGCCGGCCGAATCGAACTTCTCTTTTTCGATGTAATCCCGCGCGGATGGACCGCTAATGTAATGTGTCGCGCCAACAGCCTGGAGGATTTGAATGAGGCGATCGGTTTTTTGCCCATCAATTCCCACAAGTTCAGAAGAACGCATAAAGCGCGTATGAGCATTTCCGAGTTCATGCGTTAGGGCAATCGTGAAGTCAATCGTGAAATCGGCCAGGAATTCATCGCGGCGTTGATAAAATTTCTCAAGCAGAGACGCGTATTGGCTAAAATGCGGCGCTTTGGAATAAGAATGTTGAAGCGCTTTCAGATGATTCTGACTCCACGGGTTATCCCACACGATCCGAATTTGATGAATAGGAATATTTTCCGTCTGGGCGCCGCGGCTATTCACGGGGATGGTCAGCCATTGCTTGCCTTTGGGTGTCTTGATCTGGTTACGGTTTCGCCAGCCACGTTTATCATATTGCACATCATCGTAAAAAATAAATAGATCGGCGCGGCAGATCTGGTCAAAATAGCCACGCCATGGAATGTAAGAGGGCTGGAGAATGACGACTTTCACTGGCCCACCGTTTTATCAATCACATACGTGGGTCGGTCCATGCTGCGGTCGAACATACGCGCCAGATATTCCCCAAAAATACCCAACGCAAATAATTGTGCACCGCTAAATAAAGCAATGATGGAGGCCAGGAATGGAAATCCCGGCAAACTACCTGCCGTGAAATACACAACTAGCACATAAATAAATACACCCAGCCCAAAGAGAGTCATGACAAAGCCAATCCAGCTCGCAAATCGCAAAGGCAGGGTACTGTACCCAATCAGGATCAACATGGCTGTCCGGACCAGCATTCGAAAGTTATAGCTTGTCCTTTCTGCCTGTCCAATATTCACCGGCACAGATGTGAAACGAGTCGTTCCCCACGAAAGCAAAACATCCAGGATCAAAGTGGGACTTTGAAAATTAGCAAATGCGTCGCGCAAGTTGGTGCGGAATGCTCGAAAGGCGGATACATTTCGAACGGAAGGCAGGCCGATTACTCCGGCCAGAATCTGCTTGATACCCGTGGTCATGAGATTGCGCAAGAACCCCTGTGGGAGTTTCTTTGGCGCGCCATAGACCACATCATAACCTTCTTCCAATTTTGTCAATAAGAGAGGGATGTCTTCCGGTTGGTGTTGCAGGTCCTGATCCATGGTTACGGTGACTTCATAACGAGCCAGGCGGACGCCACATAACGTGGCATTATGCTGACCGTAGTTGCGCATCATGCAAATTCCCCTTACGCACTTATATTTATCTGTCAAACTTTGAATTACCGCCCAGCTATGATCGGGGCTGCCATCATTGACAAGAATGATTTCGTAATTTTCTGCAAATGTTGGTAATGCCTGGCTGAGTTGGGCAACGAGTGGCTCAATGAGCGTTTCCCCTTGATAAACGGGAACGACGATGGATAGGTTCATAGGGATGACAATTTTACCAGCCGCTCACAATCGGACTCCATGCCTTTCCGCCAGGATTGAAAGTGTCCGTGCTACCTCAGCCTCTTTCTGTTCCGCATTCCAGCCGAGCGCGTTACCAAGGATGCGTGCCAACTCTTCAATCATTACGCGGGTCACGCGACCCAGCATCCCAAGCATGGAGCGCCTCAGCACAAAATCATCGAGATGACATATCTTCTCATGTTGTACAAGGAAAATGATCTCACGGAGCGTGAAATCAGGTAAGGTGCTGATGATAAAGTCAGTGCCGCCGTTCATATAGGTCGCAATGGACTCCGCACGCGTGCCATAACGGTCGAACAATGTCTTTAGTCGTTCACGCGATACGCCGGTCCATGCCGAGAGGCTTTCGATCTGACGCCGCATTTCGCCCGGTTCACTCGGGTAGCCGCGTCCCCCGCCAATTTGCAGGGAACGCGTATCCTTTTGACGCGCTAAACCAAGAAAAGCCAGCGCCTTATCGGTTACCTGTTCTGAGAATGCGCGGAACGTCGTCCATTTGCCGCCGACAAGCGAATAGACTGGGAAGTGTAGATTTGTCCAATCGCCGCTGAGCACTTCAATGCTGTGGTCACGCGAGATCTGGGCAGTTGTCTTTGCCCCGGAATGGGGTAACGGACGAACGCCCGAGAATTGAAAAACGATATTTTCGCGTGTCAGGCTCAGGCTTGGGAAGATGCGATGCGTCAGGCTCAAAAAATAATCAATTTCTTCATCCGTGCAATGGGCCTCCTCAGGATGCTCGATGGGAATGTCCGAGGTGCCAATCAGGATGCGGTCAAAAAACGGATAAATCAGTACGATCCGACCATCCTCATTTTCAAAGAAGAATTCATGGTCGCCAATGATCTTACGAAGTTCATCATGCTTGACAATAATATGTGAACCCTTTGTGCCGCCGATAAAACGCGTGGACAGACCCAGCGTTCGATTCGTGAAATCGATCCAGGGGCCGGCTGCGTTGATGACAAGCCTTGGTTGCACATCGTAGGTTTCATCTGTCAGTTCATCGCGCAGGATTATGGTATCTTCGCTTCCCCCGACCATGCTCACATAGTTAAGGGCGCGTGCATTCGGGTTTTCAGACTCCGCATCGAGAATTAGTTCAATCGCCAGACGTTCCGGCTGGAGGATCGCGCCATCATAATAAACGGCTGTGTTGACGACATCCGGATTCAGTTGTTTCCATTTGGCAAGCGATTGCTTGCGAGAAAGAAATTGATGTCTCGGAACAGTTTTCTGTCTGCCTGTATACGCATCATAGATCATCAAGCCAAGCTTGATAATCAAACCCCCGCGCTCGGAAGGTTTATCCAATATTCCGAAAAACTTAAGCGGAGCATTGAGCAGGCCAGAGAATCGTTTAAAAATAGGGATCGCAGTCGGAAGGGGTTTCACAACATGGGGCGCGTTCTGCAACAATCGATTGCGCTCCTGTACGGCTTCACGAACCAGACGAAACTCACCATTCTCGAGGTAGCGAATGCCGCCATGGGCCATATGCGAAGAGGCAGCGCTCGCCCCGGAACAAAAATCGCTTTTTTCGACGAGCAGAACATCCACGCCATTCAAGGCCAGATCACGAAAGGTGCCAATTCCATTAATGCCCCCACCGACGATCAATACAGAAATATTAGGTTTATTCTTAAGTGCAAAAAAGATTTCATTCCGATTCATTCATCAAGTCCCACGTTAAGTATCACTCTCATTTTGAAATCTGAAGCATAATATTTGTTCAACTCAATTGAATATACCTGTAATCGAATTCTTCCCGCCTGAGTATAACGTCTTTCGTGTGTTCGCGTCCATCGCGAAATGCTGTTCCTTTTGTGCTATGCCCAATGACGTGCGCCTGCCAAAAAGGATTTTCCACTCATGGGTTTTTTCCCAGCGGGTTGCACCTCATCTAGGATGAGAAGCCCGTTCGCCGCACCGACGGCAGGCTGATCGCGATAAACGAGCCTTTGTCCCACTTTTGCATCTTCTGGCTCGACATGGGCGCGATGGATTTTGAGCAACGTCCCATCAAAATCCATGAACGCGCCGGGCCACGGATTAAAGGCGCGGGCGCGTCGCTCCAGCTCCTCGGCGGAATGCGTGAAATCAAGCTGACCTTCCTCTTTTTTCAACATCGGGGCATAGGTCATGCCTTCTTCGGGTTGTGGGACTGGCTCGAGTTTCCCAGATAAATAATCGGGCAAAGTCTCGATAAGCAAGTCCGCGCCCAGATGAGATAACTTCTCGAAAACGGAACCCGCTGTATCCTCCCGCGTGAGGCGAATGGATCGTTGAGTCAGGATTGGGCCCGTGTCGAGTCCCACGTCCATTTTCATGATTGTGATCCCGGTCTCTTCATCCCCATGCAGAATGGCGGCATTGATCGGCGCCGCGCCGCGCCAACGCGGCAGCAATGAGGCGTGAACATTAAGGCAACCAAAGCGCGGCAAATATAAAACATCCTTCTTGAGAATTTGCCCAAAAGCCGTCACAACGATCAAATCTGGATTCCAGAGGCGCAATTGCTCCATCGCTTCGGGTTGGCGCAGTTTTTCGGGTTGAATGACCGGAATCTTTAGTTCCTGCGCCAGCAATTTGACTGGCGGCGGCGTAAGTTCACGCCCGCGGCCCGACGCACGATCTGGCTGGGTGACGACCCCAACAACCTCGTAGACATCTGCCAGCGCACGCAAGGTAGGAAGTGAAAAATCAGGTGAGCCCATAAATACGACTTTGGTCATACGTTGATTTTACCAGTAGGAATAAGGGTGGAACTAATGTAACTATTCTGTTTTGAATCATTGGTTGATTTTTGAGTTAATTGGTTGTAAAATGATAAAAATCTAATCTAAGATCATTTCGGAGGAACTCATGGAAAATCAACCAATGATGGAAGCCACCAGCGATGACAAACTGTGGGCCTTGCTTGCTTATGTGCTCACGCCGATCGTTCCAATTATTATTTTATTGATGGAGGATAAGAAGAATCGCCCGTTCATTCGTGCCCATAATGCACAGGCATTAGTAGTTGGGATCGTAAATTTTGTATTGGGAATTTTGCTTAGTTGGACGTTGGTCCTGGCTTGTATACCGCTACTGATCTGGTTAGTTTGTATTTACTGGGGTATCCAGGCTTACGGTGGCAAAATGGTTGAAATCCCGGTCATTACAAATTTCGTCAAACAACAGGGTTGGGCATAAGTTTCAGTCCGTATACGAAAGACCCGCAGCTGCGGGTCTTTTTCTTTTTAAGAGACATCATTGCCACTCCTATCAATTCGTTGTAGAATGCTTAAATAACAACATCCTGATTTGGAGGAAATCATGAACATTGAAAAATCATTTCGTTTCCCATTTGAAGACAAACAATGGCTCAGCAAGCTGGGTTTA
>Ga0065704_10070674_pt1 | contig 17885 bp, 16 predicted proteins | sample SwiRhicommuniRL2_FD_59091 | JGI IMG/M metagenome (GOLD analysis project Ga0065704, IMG submission 59091) | Switchgrass rhizosphere bacterial communities from Rose Lake, Michigan, USA - RL2 v2 (version 2) | ecosystem: Host-associated > Plants > Roots > Rhizosphere > Soil | place: East Lansing, MI
AATAACTCCATGTATTTAGACAATTATAATAAAATGGTCTTTAGCCTTTTTCCACTGGAGTTCAATCAGAAAATAGACTCTTTAAAAAAGATCGATGAAAAAAATTTAGAAGAATTTATCAGAAACAACAAAAACCTGGATACCAAATTTAAAACCAAATTGAAGGATGAGATTACATATCGTAACAAATTTTATAAACTTTTATACCCTCATAACTATAATAGGCATACCCATAAACTGCCGCAGGTAAAATCGGATTATTTTATTAGCCAAACGAAAGGAAGTTTTAATCGTCCAGAATTGTTATCGTCAACACCTTTTGTACGCTATGTGAATTTGTATTTAGATATACAAGCTATGGGGGATTATAAATTTCAAAATATGAATAGTAGCCCTGTAGAAAGAATCAATTCTCGTTATCAGGCTATTAAAGATCTGTCTGCCAATCAAAAAATAAAAGACTTTTTTTTCAATCAACATTTTAAAAAAGCACTTGAAGAATATAGTGCAAAGGATTTGGCCAAAAGCTTTAATTTATTTGAAAATGATTGTATGGACGAAGCAATTAAAACCCAAGTGAGAACTCTTTATAATAAAAGTGTTGAGCAAAGGAAGAATCCAAGTGAAATTAAAATCTATAAACAGGTTGGAAGTATTGGGTTAGAGGCACATATTTTTAATCCTAAAGATTTTAATAGAGCAGATAGTCACTCTGCTTACATATTTTTTCATGGAGGATCCTGGGCAACAGGTATGCCTGAATGGGGTTATGAAAATTGCCGACGATATGCCGGGAAAGGTATGGTTGCTATCTCAATTGAATATCGGCTTCAAAATGTCCATGGTAGTTATATTTCCGATGCTGTTACTGATGCCTTGTCCGCTGTATCCTGGGTGAGAGAGCATTCTATTGAATTAGGTATAAATCCTGACAAAATTGTGGTTGCCGGATTTTCCTCAGGCGCCCATTTAGCGGCTTGTGCCGCACTGATGTCTAAAAATAATTACTTTGGAGATAATCAAACATTTAGTTATAAACCCAATGCAATTATACTTCAATCAGCCCCCTATACAGTTGAAAATAGAGGAGCTATTTCTCCTGCAATTCCAATAGATAGTTATTCTCCAATGACTAATGTAGGAAATGGTTTAGTGCCAATGCTCTTATTGCACGGAGAATTTGATGATATTGTAAAATATTCAGAGTTTGAACAATTTGTCGAAAAAGTGAAGCTGACCAATAACAGATTTGAATATAAATCTTTCAAAAGTGGACATTTTTTCTATAACCCCGACATTATTCAAATGGTAAATAAACTGTCAGATGATTTTTTAGTGACATACGGATTTATTAACAAAATTTGAGGGCATTTTTATTCCGCAATTCAAAACTGAAAAGAAAACGACCGCTAGATGTCAGTTCTGGGCGCAGCTACTGGAGATTCAAACCGGTAGTTCAAGTTCAATGGTCACATATACCTATTCTCTGCTAAAAAGTTGTGATTTTTGTCTGCATTCCATTTATTTCATTCGCCGCGGCTACTGAAATTTGACGTACTGGAACAGCCGGCCCCTATGAAAGAACTCAGCTTCTGGAATGTCGATGCACCTCATTTACATGATTATTTTGTTTCTAAAAGAGGGGAGTTCAAATTGATCGCATTGCCTAATGGACATACGTTATTGGAGGGTACCACATGGCATTATCATAATATTCGTCCGGTTTTTTATTGGAGACTGTGTCGTAATTATATTATACATGAGATCCATGGAAGAGTATTACGGCATATTAAAGTGAATGCAGAGAAAGGGTAATAAATCACTTATACACCTGCTTCATCTCCCCCTTCGGCAAAACATTATGTGCTTTTGCCCAACCTTCCCATTTTGCATCCAGGTCCTTCACAATATCAGGATGCTGCTCCGCAATATTATTCTGCTCCGTGCGATCTGCATCAATATCGTAAAGCTCCCAGGTTTTGTCGTTTAACCGTTTTACGGCTTTCCATTTGCCGTGACGGATAGCGCAATTGTTCTGATGCTCCCAATACATATAATCATGCGTTTGGCCGGCGCCTTTTATAAAAAGTGGTTTCATGCTGATACCCTCGGTTGGCTTAATCCTGTTTCCATTATAAGTGGCGGGATATTTAGCGCCTGCAAGGTCCAGAACGGTTGGCATGATATCGATCAGGTAATGTGGTGTTGTATTCCATTTGTTCTCCTGACTTTTAATAACGCCGGGCCAAAAGGCAATGAATGGTGTTGACATCCCACCTTCATAGAGCGTTGTTTTGAACTTTGAGAATGGCGTATTTGAGACATTCGCCCAGCCTTTGCCATAAGATACAGCCCAGAAGAAATCGGGATTATTTACTTCGCTCATGGGCTTACCACCCAGTTCCGGACCCGGTTCTGCTGCGGCTCCGTTATCACTCAGGAACATAATGATGGTATTTTTCATCTTTCCGTTTTGTTCCAGGCTTTTAATTAGTTTGCCGACATTATCATCCAGGCAAGAGACCTGCGCTGCGTAGATGGCCATCCGGTAGGAAACATCTTTTTGCTGCTGTGCAGTTAATTCATTCCAGGGACGCATTTCCTGTTTGGATAATCCCCAGTCCTTTTTGATAAGACCCATTGCGAGTTGGCGCCTGGCACGTTCATGGCGTACGGAGTCCCAGCCAATGTCGTACTTTCCGATGAACTTATTGATATCTGCTGTCTTTGCCTGGATGGGCCAGTGCGGAGCTGTGTGCGCCAGGTAAAGAAAGAATGGTTTATTATCTTTTTGTTCCTTTATAAAATTAATGGCATTCTGCGTGTAAAAATCAGTATCGTAATAATCTGCGGGTGTATCAAAAACCATTTCATTATTTCCGTAAGTTATGCCCCGCAATGGGAAGGTTTTCAAATGGCTGGAACCTCCGGGAAGTATTCCGATAAATTTCTCAAAACCACGCTGCAGTGGCCAGCGATCTTTTGTGGCCATTCCTACATGCCACTTCCCGCTCATGTAAGTATGATAGCCTGATTGTTTTAATACCTCTGCAATGGTTACACAGCTATTATTCAGGTATCCTTTGTATCCTTCAATATTCCAATCACTCGATCCGGGATTTTCCAGTTCTTCTGCCATGTGTCCCACACCCGTTTGGTGGGGATGCAAACCGGTTAACAGGCTGGCCCTGGAAGGGCAGCATCTTGCTGTATTATAGAACTGTGTTAGTTTTATTCCGCCTGCTGCAAGTTTATCAATATTGGGTGTTGGAATTTCACTGCCGTAAGCTCCTATATCAGAAAAGCCCATATCATCGGCCAGGATGATAACGATGTTCGGTTTTTCCTGGGCCCGGGTTGTTATACTTAGTGAGAGCAGGAATAAGAAGGATAGTTTTTTCATACTTTTTCTTTAGTGATCTTCCAGTTTTCGGGCGCTTTAAATCCTTTCTTCGGGTCCTTCCCGAGGATTTCTTTTTCGGCTTTGATGGAATCGAAGGGTGCTACAAGGGTTTTCAGTTCTTCGTATTTTGCCGGATTTGTGTCTTTCAGGTTGTTTTTTTCTGCGTAGTCGGGCGGGATCTTATAAAGTACATCACCTGTCATTTTCATTTTTTTGATACCGGTCTCTTTTATCAGTTTCCAGTCGCCGTTCAAAATAGCACCATGGCCCAGGTAAAAGGTGCGGTCAAACTTTGGAACCTTCCCTGAAAGACAGGGCCAGATGTTTATACCATCCAGGGGATTTTTATCCGGAGCTGAAATGCCTGCTATATCCTTAAACGTTGGCAGCAGGTCTATGTACCCCATAACCTGTTCAGTCTGTTTTCCTCCTTTCAGATTACCGGCAGGCCATTTTACGATAGCAGGAACACGAACACCACCTTCCCATTCATCAAACTTATATCCCTTCAATTCACCATGAGAATTAACGTTGCCGTTTCCTGCAGCGCCGTTATCACTCATAAAAATAACAAGGGTGTTATCATCGATCTTTTGATCTTTTAAAGCTTGTATCACACGGCCTATCCCACGGTCCATACATTGCACCATAGCAGTATAGGTTTGTTTTGGTGTGTTACCATGACCTTTATCACCGCTTTCTGCACTTTCCTCATCTGTTCCACCAAAGCGAGGTTTTGAGGGATTATATCCGGCAAGTTTCAATTCATCATCCGGAGCCTGAAGGGGGCCGTGGGGTGCATTGAATGCGAGATAAATAAAGAAGGGGGCTTTTTCTTTTGCGTAGTTCTTTATGCATTTCACTGCTTCATCGGCAAGCAGGTTGGTGGAGTAACCTGTTTCTTTGGCCATTTCATAGTCGTTGTGCCAGTCGCGCTCACCTTCACGTTTTTGCGTAAAGTAGTCTATGGCTCCGTTCAAACAGCCATAAAAATGGGTAAAGCCTCTTCTCATTGGATGGAACTGAAGACTGTTATGCCCGAGGTGCCATTTTCCTAATAAAGCACGGTTCGTATATCCGGCTTTAGCGAGCACTTGTGGCATTAATTCTTCCCTGACGTCCAACCCAAAATCGCTCCATGGCGGAATGGTTGCATCCCTGATCCCTACGCGGTTAGGATATCGGCCGGTCATTAAACCAACACGGGTTGGGGAGCAGATGGGTGCAGTGTAAAAACGGTTTAAGATCACGCCATCTTTAGACAGCTGATCAATGTTGGGCGTTTTGATGGAACTGCCGTGATAGCCCACATCTCCCCAGCCAAGATCATCTGCAAGGATGATGATGATATTTGGTTTCTGTTTCGTTTGGGCGAGGAGCAGCCCGGGCATAAAAAACAAACAGGTTATAATTCGCAGAAAGTTCATGCCTGGTTTTACTTTGTTTATTACTTCCAAGTTACTAAGCACCTGCGGTCTAAGCAACACCTAATTCAAAACTTCGTAAATTGGCCATATATTTCGTGAAGCACATTGCATATAATAAGATCACATCATGAAATCCTTCAAAATAGAAGTATCCGCAGCCATTGGCAAGGTTTCTGCCAAATACATCGCTCCTGACAAACCGAAGTGCATCTTTACACTGGCACATGGGGCAGGGGCAGGTATGGACCATATATTTATGGAAACGCTGGCTGATGCGCTTGCAGCAGTGGGTATTGCCACATTAAGATTTAATTTCCCCTTTGCCGAAGGCAAAAAGGGCCGGCCGGATACACCTGCTGTTGCACATGCAACAATAGCAGCAGCGATAGCTAAGGCAAGGGAATTACATCCTACACTGCCGCTGTTCGCTTCCGGGAAATCTTTCGGGGGAAGAATGAGTTCTCAATACCTGGCGGCGAATCCGGATAGCGGGGTGAGTGGTATTGTTTTCTATGGGTTTCCTCTTCATCCTTCCGGCAAACCTTCTATCGATCGTGCAGATCATCTGAAAGAATTAAAGATACCCATGCTATTTTTGCAGGGTAGTAAAGATACCCTGGCTACCTGGGACCTGATCGAAAAGGTATGTGGCTCTTTGAAAAAGGCGACCTTAGTAAAGCTCGAAGGAGCGGACCATTCTTTTAAAGCGGGGAAAAAAGATACGATGTCGTTATTAGTTGAAGAAACAAAGAAATGGGTGGAGAAAATACTTAAATAGCATTTTAAAACCGTTCACATTGCATCAAAAACTTACAGCATTCCTATTGCTCCTGGTAACAAGTGTAAGTGCCCAGTCTGTTACACTACCGTCGGGATTGAAAGTGATAGTTGTTCAAAAAGATTTCCCACTCCTGAAAATCCTCCTGCCCGGACAGGCAGTTTCCGATCGCGGGATTGAAATAGAATTTCCTGAACATGTAACCGGGTTGAATAAAACAACTCATAAAGTGGAGCATCTCTATCTTGTTACAAATGGTAACAGGAATAAGAGATCATTACCAGCGTGGCGGGTGCAGGGCAATTCGCTCGTTTATGAAACAGAACTGGACAACAAGATAAAGCTGATTGCAACAGCGCATCCTGAAGCAGACGGACTCCGTTATACTTATACACTCCACAATCATTCCAACATAGCTTACCAGAGTCTTCAGGCTGTAACCTGCGTTAAGCAATACGCACGCTTTTCAGATACTTTGTTAGAACGTACATATGTTCATCATAAAGAAGGCTTTGACCTTTTAGCTTCGGAAGCTCCCAAACCGGTTACAATACCCTCCCGGCATTTAGTTTCTTATACCTGGCCCATCTCCTCCAATCGTACTGAAGATGGTATTCAACGGTATTACAAATCACGTAAAGCAGACAAGCCCTTTATTGCTACCCTTTCACATGATAAAAAATGGATCTCCGCTACTTATACAAAGGAAACAGGTAATCTCTGGACGAACCCTGAACGTAGCTGCCAGCATGCAGATCCGGCTATTGATCTCAATCCCGGAGAAACAAAAAACCTTGTGCTAAAGACCTTCATTATTAAGGGCGGGCTGGAGCAGTTATTGCAACTTGTAAATGCTGAAATGCGGAAATAGCCGTAACTTAGCTCCAGTTAACCGATGCAGATGAAAAGAATTGATTACCACCCGGAGATCTATGTGATAGCGGATTTCTTATCACAGGAAGAATGCACTAACCTAATAGCCATCGCTGAAAACATAGGGTTTGAAGAGGCCCAGGTACAGGTAGGCGAGAATAAACAAAGTATGTTGAAGGGTGTCCGTAATAACGAGCGGATACTGTATATGAACCAGGAACTCGCTGATCAGTTCTGGCAAAGGGCCTTACCCTGGATAACCTCCGTGGATAATTACACTGCAGTGGGATTGAATGAGCAATTCCGTTTCTATAAATATTCTCCCGGTCAACGGTTTAAAATGCATAAAGATGGCAGTTTTAAACGCAGTGAAACGGAACAAAGTTTCTACACTTTCCTCTTATACCTCAACGATGATTTTGAAGGCGGGGCAACGGAATTCCAGGAGATCTGTACTATTAGCCCTAAGCAGGGTTCGTTGCTGATCTTTCATCATCCCTTGCGGCATGAGGGGAAGATATTGATTGCAGGAAACAAATATGCACTGCGGAGTGATGTGATGTATAGAGCTTCTTAAAATTTATACGGTTATCTGTACACCTTCACCCAATCAACTATCATTTGAACGGGTAATTGTGCGGGGTCTACCTTGCCTACCCAGTTACCTCCGAGTTGCTGATCTATCAGGATATAAAAGGGTTGATCATAAGGCCATTGTGATGGATCTACATCTTTAACACGCGGATAGCGGAAGGTTTCTTTACCATTCACGGTGAATACGAGTTTATCAGGGAACCATTCCAGGCCAAAGGTGTTGAAGTCTTTGATATTCAATGATGCCGTTCCTCCATGCGGTGGATTCTTATTTTGCTTGAGTTCCAATGTGTACCAGGAGTGGGTGGTTTGATAGATGATGCTGTCGTAGTTGAGATGTTCCATGATATCTATCTCTCCGTTCTTAGGGTATTTTCCGTATTTGTCGTGTTCTGCAAGCATCCACATGGCAGGCCAGGCTCCCTGAGCGCATTCTAATTTGGCGCGGACCTCTATCTTTCCGTATTGAAAAGCGAATTTCCCTTTGGTGTAGATACCCCCTGTTAAGAAAGGGCGTGGGTCTTTGAGCGTGTCCGGGTTATTGATCCCTTTCAGGAATAAATGCCCGTCTTTCATTGCAAAACATTGTGGGTCTGTGGACATGTGGCGGCCCCAGTCGGCTTTATTGGGCGGGATCTTTGTCCATTTGGTGGTGTCCAGTTCCGGACCGTTGAATTGGTCCACCCAAACGAGTTTATGATGCGTTTTGCAGCTTCCAAATAACAGTGGAAGGATCAATAAAAAGTAGCTTAACTTATTCATACAATACAATGATAACAAATCAAAACAACAAAGCCTTCACCTGCTCTTTGATATATCCATTCTCCAGGTAAGCATATAAGTTTTTACCGGGGCAGGTGGTTTGTTTGGAATGGTCCCTGTGTGAAGCAATGGTTTCGTAAGGGATCTGGTATTTTTTGCTCACGTAAGCGATCAGGCGGACCAGGGCATCCAGTTGTGCCGGTGGCACTTCCTGTTCCTGGAAATTACCGATACAGCAGATCAGCAAATGCCCGGAAGGATCATATTCTGTGGCGGTTTCGCCTGCAGTGGATACATTCCTTCCTTCGTAAATTGTACCGTCCAGCGCTATCAGGAAATGATAGGGGATATCACTCCAGTTCCGGTCTTTTCCCATGCCCCATACCTGCACATTCCTGAGATGTTTTGCGGCGTCATCGTTTATGTTGGAACGGGAGCCTTCGTGGTGAATGGTGATTTTTACCGGGTGATGTGATTTATAGGGTTTGGCTTCTACTGCATTCCAGCCGGAGCGTGGAACAATACCGGCAGTGGTTAGTGCTACCTGTAGTTCTTTACGGAGGCTTTCATTACCGGTGCGGTCTACAGCTGTGATAGCAACATGGCTTAGGCTCCTTCCGTTTTCTTTCAACTTCAATAGTGTGAAACGGTCATTGCGGTTAAGTATCACGTAATTCCATTGATTGCCATGTTGATAATATACTACCCATCTGAACACATCTCTTTCATCCGTATGAGACCAACTCACACGCAACAGGCTATCTGCTTCTACAACTGTCTTTGCATCCGGCATAGCGGGAGGTGTTTTATCCAGCCAGGGGCTGGAAGGGACTAAGGCATCCTGTTTATATGGGCCGGTGATCAATGCTTTGGCCATATTCGGACTACGGGTGATAGAAGAAATATGCCAGTGTACAACGCCCGGGCTTTGTGGGATCATGCCTCTTGTGATCATGATCTTGTTCAGCGTTTCGTCTGTATTTCTTGCACTGGTATCTGTACCTAAACTGATGCCTGGCCAGAGATGACGGTGTAATGTATTTTCATCCTCCCACCAGCGCAACAATACAGGATAGCTGTAAGCAGATCTGATGGTCCAGTATAATTGCGGGGAGAAGTAATCGATCCATCCTTTGTTCAGCCATAACTTTGCATCTGCATATAATTCTGCATACTGATCGAAGCCGGTGGGAATAGGAACGGGCTGGCCGGGGCGGTACATGCCAAAGGGACTGAGGCCGAATTTCACATAAGGTTTTGCTGCTTTTATTTCTTTGTATAAACGTTCTATGAAGATATTTACTGCTTCCCGGCGCCAATCGCCACGGGAGAGGGTTCCGCCTTTCTTTTGGTATTCTTTCCAGCTGGTACTGTCGGGAAAATCTGCATTGCCGTTGTAGGAGGGATATGGATAGAAGTAATCATCAAAGTGCACACCGTCTATATCATATCTTTTTACGAGATCCATTACAACTGCTACACCATGGTCCTGCGTCCCTTTTTGTGCGGGGTCCATCCACCAGTAGCCTTCTTTTAGTTTCATCACCAGGTTGGGCATTTTCTTTACTACGGAACTTTCAGTAACCGGGCCTCCTGTTATATGATGGGCACGGTATGGATTCAGCCATACATGTAATTCCAGGCCTCGATTGTGTGCTGCGGTGATCCAGAAATCCAGGGGATCGTAAAAAGGGTCAGGGGCTTTTCCCTGTGTGCCGGTGAGGTAATAGGACCAGGGTTCCAGATCACTCTTGTATAAAGCATCGGCCTGTGGGCGTACCTGGAAAACAATCGCATTGAAGTGAAGGTCCTTCAGGGAATCTATCAGTCGTATGGCTTCGGCCTGTTGTTCTGCTGTGCTGAGACCGGGCTTGCTGGGCCAGTTGATATTGGCTACCGTGGCCACCCAGGCCGCTCTGAATTCTGCGGTGGCTTTCAGAGCAGGTGCCGAATCAGCCTGTTTGGCAACGGGCTTTGTGGAGGAGCAGGAACAAAGGACAATAATGCAAAAGATGAAGAGTCTGTTGATCATACCTTAAAAATAATATAATCACCAGAGCTTACAATAAATTCTGTACACTAGCTGCCCTGCAGCAGGCTTACCGGAAAGATCACAACAAATGCCGTCCCCTTCCCTTCTTCGGAATGTACCTCAAGCTGTATTCCATGGTAGTCTGCAATTGTTTTTACAATAGAAAGTCCTAATCCATGTCCTTCATTCTCTGTTTTAGCCACTTTTTTAAATCTGTTGAATATGGAGCCGATCTCCTGCCGGGGAATACCTATCCCAGTGTCGCTGATGGTTACTTTATATGTATTTCCAGCCGTTAAATGTTCTGTTACGGTGATCTTTCCTTCCGGCCTGTTATACCTGATGGCATTATTAAACAGATTATAGAACAACTGAAAGACCAGGTCGCGGTTCAGACGCTGCAATATTACCTTTCCGGAAAGTTCGTTACTGAAAGTAATTTGCTTATCCTCCAGCCGGTGCCCCAGTTCCTCCATAATTTCCGTAATGAGGGAATGGATGGAGAAAACATCTGATCTGGGAAACTGATCATTTTCAATCCGTGAAATAAACAACAGTGAGTTAACGATCTTTTTGAGCCGGTTCAATGTTTTCATCATGCTCATGATCTTATTGTGCAACTCTTCGTCCAACTCTTCCTCCATCATCACGTTTTCCATTTTATTCTGGAGAATACTGAGCGGGGTCATCAATTCGTGGGATGCGTTGGAAGTGAATTCTCTTTCCTTTTCAAAAGCATCTTTTATCCTGCCCATTAGTTCAATGAGAGAATTGTCCAGGTATCTAAAGTCTGAGATGGAAGTTTTAATGGGTGGAATGTGTTCTTTAAAGGGAAACTTCCTATCTGCCAGCTTAGTTTTGATGATCACGCCCAAAGGGCGGAGGGTCAATCGGGTAAACACCAGGTCTATCAATATGGTTACAATGATCAATCCGATCAGGACGTATAAGGCTACTTTTTGAAGCGGGCGGTTATACTGGCCGATAGTAGCTGTGGTTTTTCCGATCTCAAGCACATATCTGCTGCTGTCGTAAAAGAATACATGGCTTAACACCCGGTAAGTGAGTGTATCTTCTTCCACAACACGGCGAACGGTAGCTATAGTATCTGGTAAAATGTTCCTTCCGGCAGGCTCCAAAGAAATGTACTCTTCTTTTAGCATGGTATAACTACCATAGGATTCTTCTCCCTGCAGATATGCTTCCACGCCGTTCTTCCCGATAACGTTCATTACTTTTTTCTTCTGCTCCTTCAGATAGTAATCGTTATATTGATAAGCAATGTTATTCACCAGTAAAGGCAGGAGCATCACAAAAAGGATGGCCACCGCCATTTTTGAAAGTGTGATAAATAATGTTAACCTGGTAAATAGTTTCACCCTTCCGATTTTATTTTATAGCCAACACTCCTGATTGTTTGGAGCCATTCTACAGAAGCGTAAGCAGACAGCTTCTTCCGGATATTCTTAATATGCACGTCTATGTAATTAGAATCATAATCATCATCGGAAAAATTGCCCCATATGTGTTCACTTAGCTGCATCCGGGTAAGGGGCCTGTTCTTATGCAGCAGCAGATAGCTAAGGAGGTCAAACTCTTTGCGTGATAATTCAACATCGTTTTTGCCAAAAGCTACCGTCCTTTTATTCAGGTCTATTTCAAACTCACCTATTGAAACTAATGCGTCGTTAAGGCCGAATTTTCTTCTTGCAATAGCCTGCATCCTTGATTGCAGCTCCAGCAGGGAAAAGGGTTTAGGAAGATAATCATCTGCTCCCAGGTCCAGGCCTTTGATCCTGTCTTCCAGATGCCCCCTGGCGGTTAAAATAATATATGCGGCATTGGGGCAATTCCTTTTTGCTTCTTTTAGCAGCAGCAGACCGTCCTGATCAGGTAATCCCAGGTCCAGGAGGATAAAATCATACTGATTCTCCTCCATCTTTTCCAATCCTTGTTTTGCCGTATAGGCAAGGTCGCACAGATAAAAGGCCTTTTTCAGGAAGTGCTCCATTTCTGAAGCCATAGATCTTTCATCTTCTACGATCAATACTTTCATATTATCAGAACTGGTAGTAAATACTAAAATTAATGAATGAATTGGAGGTTCCTACTCCGGAAGCTGCTTTTTTGCCTAATATCGAAAGCTGATATGCTGCTTCTATCATATAATGGGCCCTGTTATAGGCCAGCGGCAGCCTCAGATTATAAGAGAGCAGGTCGAAACTGGTTGTGACAGCGGTGGTGGAAGCAGGGGCCGGGTTATTACCCAATGGCGGCAAAAGTATACCCAGGAGGCTGTCTCTCAGATTCTTTTCAGTAATGTATGTTTCATAAAAATGCTGGGTACCACCTGTTACCTGTATGGCCGGCGTTAGTGTAACCAGGTCTTTCTGGCTGAAAAGGTGGCCAAGGCTAATGAGCTTTTCCGTACTGAGGGTTACAAATAGGTCCTGCTGGCGTCCCAAAGCATAATCTACATTTACACCTGTAGTCATCCAGTATTCGTAGTTCAGGGAGCCGCTTATAATATCCGGGCTTGACGCCTGCAAAAAAGGAGAATTAGCCGGAAAGAAAGTATGGCTATAACCAAGGTCTGCGGATAGTTTTTTACCCAGGTTAAAAGCTATCCCGGCGCCGGCGCTGCCAGCGGAAACAATATTACCAGAATCGTTCAGTAATTTATATCCTGCTCCGGAAAAATAAATGCCGTTGCGAAGTTTGAACGTTGCACTGGCTGCAACATAAGGCATTTTTTCTTCAGCCTTTTGTCCGTAATAGTCTGCATTGTTTGAATAGAGGGCGCCTAAAGTAAGTGTCGCTTTTTTATTTTCTTCCTGCGTGCTATCTGTTTGCGCAAATGCAGGCTGACTGAATAGCCAGGTGATGGATAAGAGCAATATATATCTCATATCGAAGCTTTAAATGACCCGCCTGATGATCTTAGGCTTGATTATTTTGATCGGTTTAACCGGTATTGGAGCAGGAACGGCAATGGGCTTCAGTTTCCTGCGCGATTTAGGCACTTCCTTAATTATATCAAGCGACTTTGCATCCAACGGTTGTTCAGTAACTTTTTTTACGTCCGGCTGCTCCGTGATCTTCTTTGCATCTGGTTGCTCCGGAACCGGTTTTTTATTAACCGGTATGGTATCAGAAGGTATGACCTCCCTGGCAAAGCCAGGCAGTGGTCTTACAACAACCAGTATTAAGAATATAACGAGCTGATATATAAGTAGTTTAGCCATTATTATAAGTAACCGATTTTTGCGCTTTACAGGGCAAAAATCGGTTATTCTCATTAAAAATTACCGGATAAGCAGACCTGCGCTGCTAATTATTTGTGTATTGATTCTTGCAGGCCGGATCTTAAGGTTTGTTGATTTCAGCAAATTTGCACTTGTGCCGGCTGAAGTGTTCAACGTAGTTTTCAGGGAATGTGCTGTATTGGTCACAGATTGAACGGTTTGTGCGGTTATATGGTTACCGGTTTCAATGGCCGTATTCATTTTCTGTTCTGCCAGGTCTCTGACCTCTGAAGTTGAAATTGCCTGCAATTGGCCGTTAGTGGATGTTTCTGAAGTTGAGATCACCTGCAGTTGACTGTTAACAGGCTTTTGTTGCGTAGAGCCTGCCTGCGATTGTCCATTGGCGGATACCTGTTGTGTTGAACCTGCTTCGAGCCGTGTCTCTTTTTCCAGGGATGCTGCATTCGTTTTTGCATTAACGTTGGCGCGCTGTTCGGCTTTCACGGTTGTGCTTTGCGCAAATGCTGTGCCTGAACATAAAAAGGCCATCAGCATTAATACTCCTGTTGTCTTCATCATTTTGGTTTTAGGTTTATCAATAATTACATCACAAACCTAGAACCGAAAGATGAAGCGAAGATGAAAATCAGAAATTAGATCGGAATACTTTAAAAAAAAGTAAGGGCCAACCCTGAGAATCAGCCCCTACCATGTTCTATAATCCGGCATTATAAAGAAAACTTTTCCCAACCACTGATGATTGTTCTGCTGCAGGTAACAGGCGCTGCACCGTTTTCACTGGAAACGTAAAGCCCGTTATTCCCCTTTAAAGAAATTGTTCCATCGGTATTCGTGATCAGGTCAAACTTCTCCCAATCGCCTACTGTTGTTCTGTTACAGGTCATAGGCTGATTTCCGTTTTCGGAAGAAACATATTTACCCATACAGCGCAGTGCTACTTTTCCGCCCCCTGCATCAAATACGGTAAAGGTCTGGGGAGCAATGCTATCGCAGGTCATGGCAGACAGGCCGTTGTGGCTGTTGATGTATTTTCCGTTACTGCCTTTTAAGGTAATGTTGTACGCGTCAAAAACCTTTTTCACTTTCTCAAGGTATTGGAACTGATAAAATTTGGTAGGTTCAATATAAGATCCCTCGCCAAATTCATTCCAGGCACAGATAATGCCCATCTTCATTGTTCGCACGGGGTTTTGATCTATAAGGGTACGTGCTCTCAGCAGATGCTGTTCAAACAGTTCAGGAGTACTCACGGAATTATCGTGCAAAGTATCTCCGCTGCCTCCCCAGGGTTTCTTGTTCCATCCGGAAGTCATGGGTACAATAAATGGCAATGTTGATTTAGTGAGTACAAAGTTCCAGGTGGCCTGGTAGCCATCACTGAGTTCCTGGTATGTATGGGATTGTACATTGATGTTTGGGCCGCGGTGATAATTGTACGCAGAGAATCCATCATAGCCATTGTTCTTTGCATAATCCAGCCAGAATTCCTCTCCTACTGTACCTGCAGTGCCGGCAGAAAAATAGATGCCGGGATACCCTGCAGCTATGGCTAAATTCTCTGCTGCCTGCAATAATTGCGCAGTGGTTTTACCAAAGTTCTGGGCGGTTTCCCTGAACTTGTAGGGTGAGAAGATAAAAACAACCGGTTTGCCGTCTATCTTCAAAAACTGGCCTTGTGAAAAATAGTTGCTGATCCAGTAAGTTACCATGGAAGTATACTGGTTCTCATTTACAATCGCATTTGCAACATTGTCCCAGAGCAGGGAGAATTTCAGCAGGTTTTTATTATTGGATGCGAGGTAAGCTGTAAGTGCATGTTCCCCTTTAGCGGTATTGGTAGAATCCCAATACCAGTCGTAGGCCACAAAATTGATCCCATAATCATGCATCCATTGAATGTGCTGTTCAGCAATGGCAACTTCCCCTTCTTTGTACCAGCTTAACAGGGGTTCTCTTACAGGGTATGGTTTGATGAGGTTCCAGGGGTAAGGTCTCCATGGAACATCATTATCTTTCCATCCCGGGTAATAATAGACGCCTATGTTATACTCCCCTGGCATAGTGTCTGAGATGGCGTTCACCAATGCTTTCTTAGGAACCTGTGAACCGGGAACTTTAGTAGCTGAGATACTGACTTTTTTGCAGCCGAATGCGATTAGCAGAAAGGCTAAATAGTACGTGGGTTTCATTTAGTTTGGGTTTAAGGTTACAATAATCTTAAAGGAAAGCCTGGGAGTTGCTTTCCTTTAAGACACTAAACCTTTCCCCTGATACGTACTGCTTTTTTTATTTATTTATCTTTAAAGAAGTCTGTTCCATCTTCCCTGACGTATCCGTAACCTTGCGCGGTTTCTACTTCGTAAAAGCGAACTTTTTCACCCTGGTATTCATAGACCTCTACAGGATTACCCATTACTTTCTTATACCTGGCCGGAATGATTACAGGTGTGCTGCCATCCAGAACAATAATTCCCTGCTTGCCATTCTGATAGGAGATGCACCAGAATTCATCATTGGTAAAATACAACCGGTCATATTCAAAAGGTATCAATACTTCACCATTGGCTTTCAGGATACCTGATTTATTTCCTTTTTTACCTGAATATAGATTCAAACCCGGACTGGCAGAACCTATTTCTTTATACAAAAAAGGAAATACGATATTGTTCTTAGGCCCAATAACACCCCAAAGGCCATCCTTTTTTACACGCAGTACATGTTCGTAGATATTGATATCATCGATCTCATCGTATATTGCCGGGATGGAATCATAGCCAGCCCCTGGCTTGCGTACCAGATATCCCTTTTTGTTATTCAGGGTATAAGGCATCATAAATTTCTTATAAGGTTCCCCCTCGACCAACACTGTTCCGATCTCATTGAGTTTCTGCCAATCAGCTTTTGTAGCCTTTTGAATAGTACCATCCGGCGTAACCCTTGTGAAATTACTACCTGCAAGGGCCACTGCATTAGTCCCTTCCACATCAAAACCCAGGTCATCATATTTCAGGGGTAGTACCAGTTTACCTTCTGGATTAGCAAGTCCGTATTTGCTGCCAGCCTGTAGTCTATACCAGATTTTCTTTCCCAATGTTCTGGGATCTATCTCATCATAGATCACCGGCAGCAGTTGTTTTCCGGTACTGTCTATCATACCGTACTTTTTGTTCAGTTTTACGACGGCGCAATTTCCCTGGAATCTCCAAACATTATCGTACCTGGCAGGTATGATGAGTTTGCCGGTCATATCCGCATAACCCCATTTGGTGTTCAACCTGTAAGGAACGCGTTGGGAATAGGCTCCTGATGTGAGGCACAGCAGGATGCATAGGAATAGAGTACGTTGTTTCATAGGTTTGGTTATGGTCTATGCAACAAAGATACATATCAGTAAATAATTATTGGTTTATTTAAGAGATACTTATATATTTAGTTACGCTACTGAAGATATATGCTCATATCCACGGGAAGACTTTATATACCACATTCTGCATGCCTCACTGTTTACAGGCCCATTACCTGGTTAACAGTTGTTGCTATCTTCTGCGTCTTTACAAACTGCCGGCCTTCCAAACCTGATCATAACAGGAAAGTATTTATCAGCCATGAAAACGGGAAATACGTATTATACCGTAATGGCAAGCCGTATACAATAAAAGGGGCGGCTGGTTCTGAAAATCTGCAACGGTTACAGCTTACCGGCGGTAATACCATCAGGGTATGGGATACTTCCCATTTAGGGCAGATACTGGATAGTGCCTATGCTAACAACATAGCAGTAGTGGCAGGCCTGCCAATGCCTGTTAGTGGTGTATTATCCTACTACAACAACAGTTCTGAGGTATCCGCCCAGCTTAAAGGATTCCGTTCCATTGTAAAAAGGTACAGTTCCCATCCGGCTTTATTGATGTGGTGCCTGGGGAACGAAGTGGACTTTCCTTATACGGCCAGGTTTAACAACTTTTACCGGGCGTATAAAGGTCTTTTGCAAATGATCCACGAAGAAGACCCTGACCATCCCGTCACTACTGCATTGATCAACTTTGAACGCAGATGCATTTATAATATCCGGATGAAACTCCCTGGGTTGGACCTGATCTCCTTTAATACATTCGGTTCGCTGTATAGCCTGCAAAAAGAACTCAACCAGTTCTCCTGGTTCTGGAACGGCCCCTACATGATAACGGAATGGGGTACTAAAGGTCCCTGGGAATCAGATCTCACAGCCTGGAAGGTACCCATTGAATATAACAGCACAGTAAAAGCAGAAAAACACCTTCAGCTCTATGAGCACTCCATGCCCACGCAGGACCCACGCTTCCTGGGCGCTTTTGTTTTTTTATGGGGTCATAAACAGGAAGCTACTCATACATGGTTCAACCTTTTTGATGCCAACGGCGCAGCTTCGGAAACAGTGAATGTGATGCAATATATCTGGACCGGGAAATGGCCGGCACATAAAGCACCTCAGATAAAGGATATGCTTTTAGACGGTAAGCACGCAGGAGAAAACATCATACTGAGTTCTAATACACTTCATACTGCGGAAGTATTCCCGAAACAACTTTCCGTTGATACAACCCGTATACAGTGGGAAATATTGAAAGAAGACTGGTATGCCAGAAACTGGTATGAACCAAACACCAAAAAACCGGCAGAGAATGATAGCCTGCTGATTTCTTTCAATGGGAATAAAGCTGCATTCAGAACGCCTGGAAGAGAAGGCCCATATAGGATATTTGCTACTTTT
>Ga0065704_10070675_pt1 | contig 17885 bp, 16 predicted proteins | sample SwiRhicommuniRL2_FD_59091 | JGI IMG/M metagenome (GOLD analysis project Ga0065704, IMG submission 59091) | Switchgrass rhizosphere bacterial communities from Rose Lake, Michigan, USA - RL2 v2 (version 2) | ecosystem: Host-associated > Plants > Roots > Rhizosphere > Soil | place: East Lansing, MI
GCTGGCGCCGCTGCTTTCGGAAGCCGCGCCCGCCCGCCTGTTCGAGGAAATCCTGAAGCTGTTCCTGTCCGGCCATGCGGTCGCCAGTTTCGAAGGGCTTGAGCACTTCGGTTTGCTGAAGGTGCTCTTTCCCGAGACCGCGGCAGCGCTGGCATCCAACCGCAGCGGTGCGCTTCGCCGGATGGTGATGGCAGGGCTGGCGGGAACCGACCAGCGCGTCGCCAACGATGAGCCCGTATCGCCTGCCTTCCTGTTCGCGTTGCTGCTCTGGCCGGCGTACTGCCGCGCCCTGATGGGGTTGCAGGTCCAGGGCGTGCATGCCGAAGAAGCCCAGCGACGCGCCGCCGATCGCGTCACCCTGCACCAGTTGAACACCGTGGCGCTGCCGCGCCGCTTCTCGTTGCCCATGCAGGAAATCTGGTTGCTGCAGACCCGCTTCGGCAACCGCCAGCGCAAGCGCGTCACGCGGCTGCTGTCGCATCCGCGTTTCCGCGCGGCGTTCGACTTCCTTGCGTTGAGGCTCGCGGCATCGCCCGAACACGCCGAGGACGTCGCGTTCTGGCGTGATGCACAGACGCAATCCGGCGAAGAACTCGCGGCTGCGCTCGGCGTCGCGGTGCCGGGCGATTCCTTCGGTGAAGAAGGTGCGCCGGCATCCAAGCGTCGCCGCCGCCGTCGTTCCCGCAGCACGGCTTCGTCGCCCGAATGAAGACAATGGTCCAGGCCTGCATCGGCCTGGGAGCCAATCTCGGCGACGCCGCAGGCACGCTGCGACAGGCCGTGATCGCGCTCGGGCAACGCGAAGACGTGGCGGTGCGCCGGATGTCGCGCTGTTACCGCACGCCGGCGTGGGGCAGGGAAGACCAGCCTGACTTCGTGAATGCGGTGGCGTTGCTGGAGACCCGCCTGTCGCCGCGCGCGCTGCTCGATCTGCTGCTGGCGGTGGAAGCGGACTTCGGCCGTCATCGGATCGATGGCGAACGCTGGGGGCCGCGCACGCTGGACCTGGATCTGCTGCTCTACGGTGATGCGGTGATCGACGAACCCGGCTTGCGCGTGCCGCACCCGCACCTGCACGAGCGCGCGTTCGCGCTGGTTCCGTTGCTGGAGGTCATGCCGGACGCCCGTATCCCGGGTTACGGCGACGCGCGGGACGCTGTGTCCGTGCTGGAAATGTCCAACATCCATCCCTTATGAGTGGATAATGCTGGGCTATGAGCACGCACGCAGACAGCAAGCCCTGGACCGTTCCCGCCCTCGCCGACGCCAAGCGCGAGGGCCGCAAGCTGGTGATGCTGACGGCCTACGACAACAGTTTTGCCCGGGTCATGGATGCCAATGGCGTCGACCTGGTGCTGATCGGTGATTCGCTGGGCATGGTGGTGCAGGGCCATGACTCCACGCTGCCGGTGACGGTGGACGACATCGCCTACCACACCCGCGTGGTGGCGCGTGGGTTGACCCGCGCGCTGCTGGTGTCGGACCTGCCGTTCCAGTCCGATGCCACGCCCGAGCGCGCGCTCGATGCCGCGACTGCATTGCTGCAGGCGGGCGCCGAGATGGTCAAGCTGGAAGGCGCGGGGCACAAGCTCGACGTCATCCGTTTCCTGGTCGAGCGCGATATTCCGGTCTGCGCGCACCTGGGCCTGACGCCGCAGTCGGTGTTGAAGTTCGGCGGTTATCGCGTACAGGGTCGCGGTGATGCGGCGGCCGCGCAGTTGCGCGACGATGCGCGCGCCGTGGCGGAGGCTGGGGCGCAGATGCTGGTGCTTGAATGCGTGCCGTCGTCGCTGGCGGCCGCGATCACGGCCGACATCGCCATTCCCACCATCGGCATCGGCGCCGGCCCGGGCTGCGACGGGCAGGTGCTGGTGCTGCACGATTTCCTCGGCCTGGACACGGGCCATCGGCGACCGAAGTTCGTCAAGGATTTCCTTGCCGACGGCGGTTCAGTCGCGGGCGCGGTGCGCGCCTATGCCGACGCGGTGCGCAGCGGGGCGTTCCCCGACGACGCCCATTCCTACTGACCGCGCTGCGCGCAACGACACGCCACAGGGGCCACGATGATCGAGACCATTACCCAGCTTGACGCATTGCGTGCACGCGTCAGGGAATGGAAGCAGCAGGGCCTGCGTGTCGGTTTCGTGCCCACCATGGGCAACCTGCATGCGGGCCACTACTCGCTGGTGATGCTGGCGCGGCAGTACGCCGACCGCGTGGTGTCCAGTGTGTTCGTCAATCCGACCCAGTTCGGACCCAACGAGGACTTCACCCGGTACCCGCGCACACCCGAGGCGGACATGAGCGGGCTCGAAGGCGCCGGCTGCGATGTCCTGTGGTTGCCGACGGTCGAGTCGATGTACCCGTTCGGGGTCGAACTGGCGGCCAAGGTGCACGTGCCCGGCGTCAGCAGCGTGCTGGAAGGCGCGCACCGGCCCGGTCACTTCGATGGGGTATGCACGGTGGTCAGTCGCCTGTTCAACCAGGTGCTGCCCGACGTCGCCGCCTTCGGCAAGAAGGATTACCAGCAACTGGCGGTGATCCGGCAGATGGTCACCGACCTCGCATTCCCCGTGCAGGTCCTGGCAGGCAGCATCGTGCGCGAGGCCGATGGCCTGGCGATGAGTTCGCGCAACCAGTACCTGTCCGCGGACGAGCGGCCGCGTGCCGCGGAAATCCGCAGGACCCTGATCGCGATGCGTGAAGGCCTGCTGGCCGGGCAATCACGTGCGCAGGTGGAGTCCGACGCCGCGCGGCACCTTGCCGGCGTGGGCTACGCGGTCGACTACACCGTGGTCCGCCGTCACGACCTGAGCGAGCCGCAGGATGGCGAACAGGGCGCGAAGGTCGCGCTGATCGCCGCCAAGCTGGGGCGTACGCGCCTGATCGACAATCTGGAATTCTGACGGCGCAGGCAGTCCGGCGCCGTACGCGGTCTTGCACGGGCATGCACGCCATGGCGTGCACGAGCGGCTAAACTTCGCGTTCCCGTCCCCCTTGCCGCCGACATGCACCTCAGCCTGCTCAAGACCAAGATCCACCGCGCCACCGTCACCCATTCCGAGCTGAACTACGAAGGCTCCATCGCCATCGATGGTCTGCTGCTGGACGCGACCGGCATCCGGGAATTCGAACAGGTGCATATCTGGGATGTGACCAATGGCGCCCGCTTCTCGACGTACGCGATCCGTGCCGACGAGGGCAGCGGCATCATCTCGCTCAACGGCGGCGCCGCGCGCCACGTGCAAGTGGGCGACCTGGTGATCATCGCCGCGTTCGCCTCGATGAGCGAAGAGGAAGCCGACCGGTTCCAGCCCACGCTCGTCTACGTGGACGGCCAGAACCGCATCACCCACACCAACCGCAGCATTCCCAAGCAGGCTGCCTGACATGACCACCGGTTTCGATGCGCTGCAGTCCCACGCCACGCGCCTGCGTGGGGGCCCACTGAGTGAGTTGCTGGCGCGCGAGCCCGATCGCGTTGCACAGCACGCCGTGCGCAATGGGCCGCTGTACTTCAACTTCGCGCGCCAGTCCTATGATGCGCCGGCATGGCAGGCGATGCTCGAGCAGGCGCGTGCCGCCGACCTGGCCGGTGCGTTCCGGCGCCTGTTTGACGGTGAGAAGGTCAATGTCACCGAAGGTCGCGCGGCACTGCATACCGCCTTGCGCGGACAGCACACCGATGCGGTCGTCGCACGCGAGGCGCATGCGTCGGCAGTGGATGTCCGGCAGCGTATGGTGGCGCTGATGTCGCAGCTGGAAGGCAGCGACGTGACCGACATCGTCAGCGTCGGCATTGGCGGTTCCGACCTGGGGCCACGCCTGGTGGCTGATGCCCTGCGTGATCCATTGCCGGGTCGTTTCCGCGTGCACTTCCTGTCCAATGTGGATGGCGCGGCCGCGCAGCGTACGCTGGCGCCGCTGGATCCGGCACGCACTGCGGCGGTGCTGATCTCCAAGACGTTCGGCACGCAGGAAACGCTGCTCAACGGCACCATCCTGCGCGACTGGTTGGGCGGCAGCGAACGGCTCTATGCCGTCAGCGCGAATCCCGAGCGTGCGGCGGCGGCATTCGACATCGCGGCCGAACGCGTGCTGCCGATGTGGGACTGGGTCGGCGGACGTTATTCGCTGTGGTCGGCGGTCGGTCTGCCGATCGCGCTGGCGATCGGTTTCGGCCGTTTCGAACAGCTGCTCGAGGGCGCGTCGTCGTTCGATGCACACGTCATCGGCACCCCGCTGGCCGGCAACATCGCGGTGCGCCATGCGTTGACGGCCGTGTGGAACAGGAACGTCCTCGGCCATGCGGCGCAGGGCGTGATGACCTACGACCAGCGCCTGGCGCTGCTGCCGGCCTATCTGCAGCAGTTGGTGATGGAAAGCCTGGGCAAGTCGGTCAAGCTGGACGGCAGCCCGGTGGGCGTCGATACGGTGCCCGTGTGGTGGGGTGGCGCAGGCACGGACGTGCAGCACAGCTTCTTCCAGGCCTTGCACCAGGGCACGGTCATCGTGCCGCTGGATTTCGTCGGTACGGTCAACAGCGACGCGCCTTATGCGGAGAACCACCGCGCGCTGCTGTCCAACCTGCTGGCGCAGAGCGAGGCGCTCGCCAATGGCCAGCACAGCGACGATCCGCACCGCAGCTATGCTGGCGGCCGTCCGAGTACGTTGATCCTGCTGGATGCGCTGACGCCCCAGTCGCTGGGCGCATTGATCGCCATGTACGAACACAGCGTGTACGCGCAGTCGGTGTTGTGGGGCATCAATGCCTTCGACCAATTCGGCGTGGAACTCGGCAAGCAGCTGGCCAATGGGTTGCTGCCGGCACTCAAGGGCGAAACCGAGGTAAAGGATCCAGTGACCCGGGCGCTGCTGGCTGAGATCGCCGCGCGCGGCTGAAAGCGCTGCGCATCGACGCACCCTTTTTGTAGGAGCGACGTGAGTCGCGACCGTACGAATGAAGCGAATGCGGGTCATGCATCATGCGAACGGACACGGAAGCTCGTTCGGGCGGGCCGCGTCCTCTGCGATCTGCATGATCCTTCGTCGATGCGTTTCGTTCGTGCGATCGCGACTCACGTCGCTCCTACAGGGCGTGGTGCTTGTGCAGGGCCCATGCCACGTGTTCGCGCACGAGCGGGGACGGGTCCTCGCGTCGGCTTTCTAACGCGGCGAGTACGTCGGGCGTCGTCGGCGCATTGCCCAGCGCCACCGCGATGTTGCGCAACCAGCGCTCATGCCCGCTGCGACGGATCGCCGAGCCTTCGGTGCGGCGCAGGAATTCATCGCCATCCCACGCGAAGAGCTGTGGCAGCGTGGCCACGTCCAGATCGTTGCGTGCGCGGAAGTCGGGTTCGTCGGTACGCTTGGCGAACTTGTTCCACGGACACACCAGCTGGCAGTCGTCGCAGCCGAAGATGCGGTTGCCGATGGCAGGCCGCAGCTCTTCCGGAATCGCGCCGTCATGCTCGATGGTGAGGTAGGAAATGCAGCGGCGCGCATCGAGCCGGTACGGCGCGGTGATCGCCTGTGTCGGGCACACGTCGATGCAGCGCGTGCAGGTGCCACAGTGCGCGGACGCGGGCACATCGACCGGCAACGGCAGGTCGACATAGATCTCGCCGAGGAAAAACCAGGAGCCGCCGTCCTTGTCGATCAGGCAGGTGTGCTTGCCGATCCAGCCCAGACCCGCATTGCGCGCCAATGCGCGCTCCAGCACCGGCGCCGAATCCACGAACACCCGATGGCCGAACGCGCCGACTTCCTGCTGCAGGCGTTCGGCCAGCTTCTGCAGGCGGTTGCGCATCAGCTTGTGGTAATCGCGGCCCAGCGCATAACGCGCGACATAGGCGCGCGTGCCGTCCTGCAACGTGTCCCAGGCGTCGTCGCTGTCGTTCCGGCCATAGTCGAGTCCCACGGAAATGACGCGCAACGTCCCGGGAATCAGTTCCTGTGGCCGTGCGCGCTTGTCGCCGTGGTGTGCCATCCACGCCATCGATCCATACAGGCCCTGCGCCAGCCAGTCGCGCAGGTGGTGTTCGTCGTCGCCGAGTTCGATGCCGGCGATGCCGCAGCGCTGGAAGCCGAACTCGCGCGCGAGTGCGCGCACACGGAGCGCCAGCGCATGCGGGTCGGGTGAGGGCGTCATCGGGCCGGGATGGAACATGCGGGAATTATAGGTGGCTGGACCGCATTCACTTCCCCGCAACCCCGGCCAGTCCTAGAATCCGGCCATGTCCGGCACCTTGCCCCTTCATTCCACGCTTGCCGCGCGGGCATTGGACGAGCGCGCCACGCATGCGCTGGGGGACGATCCCTACGTGCTGATGCAGCGTGCCGGGCAGGCGGCCTGGCAGCATCTGTTGTTGCACTGGCCGGAGGCCCAGCGCATCGTCGTGGTGTGCGGTCCGGGCAGCAACGGCGGCGATGGCTACGTGCTTGCACGGCACGCACATCGCGCGGGCCGGCGCGTCGAAGTGGTGCACCTTCCCGCGCACGTGCCGGGCAATGCCGTCGCCCAGCGTGCCTGCACCGACTACGTGGCGGCCGGCGGGCACGTAACGCTGTTCGATGGCGCGTTGCCGAAGGGCGACATCGTGATCGATGCGCTGTTCGGCATCGGACTTTCGCGCGCACCGGATGCGGACGTCCAGGCCGTGATCGATGCGGTCAACGCGCAAGTGGCGCCGGTGTTCGCGCTGGACGTGCCCAGCGGCGTGGACGCCGATCGAGGCAGCGTGCCCGGCACTGCGGTGGTGGCCACGCGCACCCTGCAGTTCATCGTGCGGCACGCGGGCCTGCATACAGGGGATGCGCTGGAATACACCGGCGTACTCGCGCTGGACGACCTCGGCCTGCCTGCCGACACGCATGACGGCGTGCAGGCGCAGGCGTCGCTGTTGCAGCAGGATGCGCTGGCACGCTGGTTGCTGCCGCGCCGCCGCAACACGCACAAGGGAGAGTCCGGCCACGTACTGTGTATCGGCGGCGATGAAGGCAGTGGCGGTGCGATCGCCTTGTGCACGGAGGCCGCGCTGCGTACGGGTGCCGGCCTGGTGAGCGTGGCGACGCGAGCGGGGCATGTCGCGGCATTGCTGTCGCGCAGGCCGGAAGCGATGGTGCGGGCGGCGGAGTCGACGAGCGACCTGGTGCCGATGCTGGCGCGATCGCACGTCGTCGCCATCGGGCCGGGACTCGGGCTGCACGACTGGGGGCGAGCCCTGTTCCAGCATGCCGTGCGCAGTGCGAAGCCCCTGGTGCTCGATGCGGACGCACTCAATCTGCTGGCCGACACGCCGCAATCACTGGAAGATGCGATCCTGACACCACACCCTGGCGAAGCCGCGAGATTGCTCGGCTGCACGACGGCGGACGTGCAGCGGGATCGATTCGGCGCGGCGGCGGCCATCGCGCGACGCCATGCATCCGTTGTGGTGTTGAAGGGCGCAGGCACCATCGTTGCCGCGCCCGAGCAGGTGCCGCGCGTGATCGATGCAGGCAATCCCGGCATGGCGGTGGGCGGGATGGGCGATGTGCTCACGGGCGTCATCGCGGCATTGCGTGCGCAGGGCCTGTCCGCGTTCGATGCGGCGAGTGCCGGTGCGTTGCTGCATGCGCTGGCGGGTGATGCAGCGGCGTGGGATGGCGAACGCGGCCTGCTGCCCGCAGATCTGTTTCCCCACGTACGGCGCTTGGCGAATCCCTGAAGCGCACGCACGCATCACCCGACACCGGCCAGCATTTAGAATCGCCGCATGCACATCCTTCTCGCCGACAGCGACGCCACCGAAGCGTTGGGCCACGCGCTTGCCTGCACCCGTCCGCAACCCGCCGTAGTGCACCTGCAGGGTGACCTGGGCGCGGGCAAATCGACCTTGGCACGCGCCCTGCTGCGTGCGCTTGGTGTGACCGGCGCGATACGCAGCCCGACCTACACACTTGTCGAGCGTTACCCTCTGGAAAGTGGCGAAGCCTGGCATCTGGATCTCTACCGGATCGGCGATGCCGGTGAACTCGAGTTTCTGGGCCTGGATGAGGGGACTGCCGTGCTCTGGCTGGTGGAATGGCCGGAGCGTGGCGGCGCAGCGCTGCCGCAGGCGGACCTGCAGGTACTGCTGGACGTGGAGGGAGAGGGGCGCTCGGCGCGCCTCGTCGCGTCGTCAGAGGTCGGGGAGCAGTGGCTGTTCCGGTTGGCCGAAGCAACGCATTTGCAGGCGCCATCTCTCCAGACTGGTTAGGAACATCCGGCAGGTCACGGATTATTAAGGGAAAACGCCTTGCATTCGTGACTCGATGGTGCTTGAATCCGCGGCATGATCCCGGGGATGCCCACCACGACCGCCGCCGCGTTGCGCCTTGCCCTCGCGGGCCTGCTGGCGTTGGCGCCTTGCGGGCTGCGTGCGGGTGAAGTCACCGCCGTCAGCCTGAGCCAGGGCAGCACCGGCACACGGGCGGAGATCCAGCTTGCGGGCGCCGGGCAGTACAAGACCCTGACGCTTAAAGCACCGGACCGGCTGGTCGTCGACCTGCCGGCCTCGAAAGCGAAGGCAGGCCTGCGTCTGCCCGTGCCTGCGGGCATCGTGCGTGCAGTCCGCACCGGCCAGCCCGATCCCACCACCCTGCGCATCGTGTTCGACCTGGCATCGCCGGTTGCCGCGCTTAAGCCCCGCATGGAGCAAGCGGGTGGGAACTCGCGCCTGGTGATCGAATGGCCCGGCGATGGCGTGCCCGCATCCACGGCCCTGGCGCCGACGGCCCCGGCCACGCAGGCAACGACGGTGCCGACCACGGCCGCGTCGACGGCCGCATCGACTGCCTCGCCGCAGGCCGATGCCGCCCGCGCGACTGCGCTGCTGACCGCGCAGGTGGTGCAGGCGGGGAGTGCGCCCGCCGCACCCGTGCCGGCACCATCGGCACCCACGACGGTCGGGAGCGCCGCCACGACGCCCTCGCCGCAGGCCATCCTCAATGGCCAGCCGATGCCGAACACCGCGCCGGCATCCACGGTGGGCGGCGAGCGTCCTGCCTATACCATCGCCACCGGTCAGCCGGCCCCTGTACCTGGCTCGGCCGTCACGTCGGCGACCGGAACCGCACCCGCGCCGGAAGCTCCGAAGCCTTCCAGCAGCCTCGTTGCCGGTACGCGACCGCTCGTCGTGGCCATCGATCCCGGTCACGGCGGCCAGGATCCGGGCGCGATCGGCCCCAGTGGCCGTTACGAGAAGCATGCAGTGCTGGCCATTTCCAAGGAACTGGCCCGGCAGATCAATGCCACGCCGGGCATGAGGGCCTACCTGGTCCGCGATACCGACGTCTACGTCGAACGCCCGCAACGTGCCCGCAAGGCGCGTGGCGCGAAGGCCGACATGTTCGTATCGATCCATGCGGATGCTGCGGAGAACCGCAGTGCGTGGGGTTCGTCGGTATACGTCCTGTCCCTGCGCGGCGCGTCGTCGCAGCACGCGCGCTGGCTGGCCGACAAGGAGAACGCCTCCGACCTGGTCGGCGGTGTGCGCCTGACCAAGGACACGCTGTCGAACGTGTTGCTGGATCTCGCCCAGAGCGGCCACATGAAGGCGTCGCAGGACGCGGCAGGGCACGTGCTGACCTCGCTGAAGGGGTTGGGCAAGACCCACAAGCCGCAGATCGAGTTCGCCAACTTCGAAGTCCTGCGCAACTCCGACATGCCGGCGATGCTGGTGGAGACGGGTTTCATCTCCAATCCGGACGAGGAGAAGCGCCTGTTCGACCCGGCCCACCAGCGCAAGGTGGCAAGCGCCGTGCTGGAGGGCATCCAGTCCTACTTCACCCGCCAGCCGCCGCCGGGCACGTTGTTCGCCGCGCGCGCGCAGGCGGAAGCCGAGGCGCGTACCGTCGCCGCCGGTGGCGCTGCCGGCGCGCCCTGATCCCGCACGCGCTCGGCTATCATCACGTCTGATTCCCCGGGACGGCGCGTCAGCGCCGCCAGCACGTGCCGATCCGCCAGCTCCCCGATACCCTCATCAACCAGATCGCCGCCGGCGAAGTCGTCGAACGCCCCGCGTCCGTGGTCAAGGAACTCGTGGAGAACGCGCTCGATGCCGGCGCTCGCCGCGTCGACATCGACCTGGAAGAGGGCGGCGTCCGCCTGATCCGCATCCGCGACGACGGCGGCGGCATCGCGCCGGACGAACTGCCGCTGGCGGTGTCGCGCCATGCCACCAGCAAGATCGCTTCGCTCGACGACCTGGAGGCGGTGGCCACGCTCGGCTTCCGCGGTGAAGCGCTGCCGTCGATTGCCTCGGTCAGCCGCTTTGCGCTGACGTCGCGCCGTGCGCAGGACGAGCATGGCGCGACGCTGCAGGTTGAAGGCGGCAAGGTCGGCGACGTGGCGCCCAAGTCGCACGCGGTCGGTACCACGGTGGAAGTGCGCGAACTGTTCTACAACGTGCCGGCGCGGCGCAAGTTCCTGCGTGCCGAACGCACGGAGATGGGCCACATCGAGGAGTGGCTGCGGTCATTGGCGCTGGCGCGCCCCGACATCGAATTGCGGGTGTCGCACAACGGGCGTCCGTCGCGGCGATACAAGGCCGACGAGCTCGAATCGCTCGCTCGGCTGGGCGAAACGCTGGGAGAGGAGTTCGCACGCAATGCGCTGCGCGTGGACCATGCCGCCGCGGGCCTGCGCCTGCACGGCTGGATCGCGCAGCCCGGTTACTCACGGGCCAGCGCCGACCAGCAGTACGTGTACGTCAACGGACGTTCCGTGCGCGACCGCAACATCGCGCATGCGGTGAAGATGGCCTATCAGGATGTGCTGTTCCATGGCCGCCAGCCTGCGTACGTGCTGTTCCTGGAGCTCGATCCCACGCGTGTGGATGTGAACGTCCACCCGGCCAAGCACGAAGTCCGCTTCCGCGACACGCGATTGATCCACGACTTCGTCTACCGCACGCTGCATGAAGCCCTGGCGGAAACACGGGCGGGCATGGTGCCGCAGGGCAGCGCTGCACCGCCGTTTGCGTCGCAATCCGCCATGTCCGTGCCTTCTGCGTGGATGCCCACGCAGCAGTCTCCGCTAGGACTCAACGTGGCCGAGGCGCCGGCGGCATACGCAGCGCTCTATGCGTCCGCGCCCGCGACGTCCCCGGACTCGCAGGCGATGTATTCCCCGTCATCCATGCCGGCGATGCCGGCGAACGACGCGGAAGGCATTCCTCCACTGGGCTTTGCCATCGCGCAGCTGCATGGCATCTATATCCTGGCGGAGAACGCCGACGGGCTGATCGTGGTGGACATGCACGCCGCCCACGAACGCATCGGCTACGAAAAACTGAAGGGCGCGCACGACAGCATCGGCCTGCGCACCCAGCCGCTGCTCGTGCCGCTGGTGCTGGCGGTGGCCGAGCGTGAGGCGGACGTGGCGGAGCGCGAGGGCCCCACGCTCGCTGCGCTGGGGTTCGATGTCACCCGCAGCGGGCCGCAGTCGCTGAGCGTGCGGAGCATTCCGGCCCTGCTGTCCAATGCCGAGCCGGAGGCGTTGCTGCGCGACGTGCTGGCGGACCTGCGCGAGCATGGCGAAAGCCGGCGCGTCGCCGCTGCGCGCGACGAACTGCTGGCGACGATGGCCTGCCACGGCGCCGTACGCGCCAACCGGCGCCTCACGCTGCCTGAAATGAATGCACTGCTGCGCGAGATGGAAATCACCGAGCGCTCCGGGCAATGCAACCATGGCCGTCCGACCTGGACGCGCTTTTCGTTGAGCGAGATCGACCGCTGGTTCCTGCGAGGACGCTGAAATGGGGAAGAACACGGGATGGCTGGGGATGGCCATGCTGCTGGGCCTGCTGGCCGCGTGTGGGGGTGATGGCGGGAAGGGCGCGACGACCGGCAAGGTCGTGGATGCCGGCTTCCTGGCCGACAACACCGCCTGGCGCGAGCAGCGGAAGAATGAGCTCGTGGCACCGGACGGCTGGACCAGCCTCGTCGGCCTGCACTGGATCGAACTGAAATCGCACTTCCTCGGCAGCGGACCGGCCAGTGGCATCAAGCTCGCCGTGGGCCCGGCGAAGATGGGCATGTTGACCCAGCAGGAAGGCCGCATCTTCTTCACGCCCGAGCGCGGCGGCGACCTGACGTTCGACGGCGAACCGCTGAAGGGACGCGTGGAATTGCAGAGTGATCGCGATCCTTCGCCAAGCACCGTCGGATTCGATGAAGGCAAGGGCACGCTGTCGGTCATCGAACGCGGAGGACGGCACGCCTTGCGCGTGAAGCATGCCGATGCCGAGTCGCGTACGCAGTTCGTGGGACTGGACTACTGGCCTATCCAGGAAGCCTGGCGCGTGGAGGGGCGCTACATCGCGCACCCGCCGGGCAAGACGTTGACCATCGTGGACGTGATCGGCGTGACCAACGAGTCACCGAATCCCGGCGCGGTCGAATTCGAACGCGACGGCAAGACGTTCCGGCTCGAAGCCCTGGGTCCGCCGCAGGGGCCGTTGTTCTTCGTGCTGGCCGACCGCACCAGTGGGCACGGCAGCTATCCTGCGGGTCGTTTCCTCGATGCGGACGGACCCAGCAACGGCAAGGTGGTGCTGGACTTCAACCGCGCCTACAACCCGCCGTGCGCGTTCACGCCGTACGCCACCTGTCCGCTGCCACCGGCGGAGAACCGGCTCGACCTGCTGGTCGATGCGGGTGAAAAGGCATATGCAAAGCCCATCAAAGTGCTCTGAAAGGAAGGATCCGATGCTGTTGCGCCGCTCGCTGAAAACCCTCGTGCTGACCGGGCTGCTGGGCAGCGCATCCGTGCTGGCGGCAGACGCCCCCAAGGCGACGGGAGCGCCCGTGCCCCTGCTGTGGAAGGTGTCCGACCAGGACAACGCGGTTTACCTGCTCGGCTCGTTCCACCTGCTGCGGACCAGCGACTATCCGCTCTCTGCCGCCGTCGACGCTGCATTCGCCGATGCCGAGCGACTGTTGTTCGAACTGTCGCCTGAGGAAATGCAATCACCGGCGCTGCCGCAGTTGATGATGCAGGCGGCCATGCGCACCGATGGCAAGACGCTCCAGCAGGACCTGGACGCGGCGACATGGACCCGGCTTGACGCGTGGGCCGGCAAGAACGGTGTGCCGCTGGTTACCTTCAACGGTTTCGAGCCCTGGTTCGTCGGCCTCACCATCAGCATCGTCGAGATGACCAAGCAGGGACTGGATCCGAAGCTGGGCCTGGACAACCACTTCATGGACAAGGCCAAGGTCGCCGGCAAGCCGACCGGCGGGCTGGAACGTGCGCAGGAACAGATCGGCGTGCTGGACGGCATGGACGCCAGCGAGCAGCGCCAGTTCGTCACCGAAGCGCTGGAACAGGCCGACAAGGGGTCGGCGGAAACCGAGCGATTGCACCAGGCCTGGCGTCGCGGCGATGCAGAAGGCCTGTGGGCCGGCATGGCAGCCGACATGAAGCGCCAATACCCGCGCCTGTACCAGCGCATCAACGTGGAGCGCAACGACGCGTGGGTGCCGAAGATCCGGCAGATCCTCACCCAGCCCGGCGACGACGATGCGCTGGTCGTCGTTGGCGCCTTGCATCTGCTGGGCAAGGATGGCGTGGTGGAGAAACTGAAGGCGCAGGGGTATGCGGTCGAGCGCGTGTGCTCGGCATGCGCAAACGGCGGTCGTTGACCGGCCTGGAACTCAGGGCGCCTGGACCGGCTCCATCACGATGCAGTCGACCGGGCACGCAGGCACGCAGAGTTCGCAGCCCGTGCACAGCGGATCGATCACCACGTGCATGTGTTTGGCACCGCCGATGATGGCGTCCACGGGGCAGGCCTGGATGCACTTCGTGCAGCCGATGCAGTCGGCTTCGATCACCACCGCGACGATGGCCGGCTTGTGGGTGCCGCGCGTGCGGTCGTAGGGCAGCGGCGGCATTTCCAGCACCCTGGCGAGGGCTCGCGCGCCCTCATCGCCACCGGGCGGACAATGGTCCACGCGGGCGTCGCCACGTGCCATTGCCTGGGCGTAGGGCAGGCATCCGTCATAGCCGCATTGGCCGCATTGGGTCTGCGGCAACAGGCGGTCCAGTCGTTCGACCAGATCGGCGTTCATCGCCGTGGCGCGGCCTCGCGAATCAGCGCACCGGCATGCCGGGCAGGGCGCCGGCATCCGCATCCAGCAGCGCCAGCGCGCCACCGTCGAAACCGGCCGACAGGATCATGCCCTCGCTGACACCGAAGCGCATCTTGCGCGGGGCTAGATTGGCGATGAACACCACGTTGCGACCCACCAGCTTCTCCGGCTCGCCGTAGCTGGTGCGGATGCCAGAAAAAATCTGCCGTTGGCCCAGATCGCCCGCGTCCAGCAGGAAGCGCAGCAGCTTGTCGGAACCGTCGACGAAACCGCATTCCAGCACCTTGCCGATCCGCAGGTCGAGCCGGGCGAAGTCATCGATGCCGATGACGCTCGCGGCACCCTGGGTTTCCGCCGTCGCCACGGGTTTCGTTTCCGTCTTCTTCTCCGCTACGGCAAGTGCGGGTGCAGTGAGGGTGTCCTTGGAGGCGTCGGTCATGGCGTCGATCAGTTTCGGGTCGATACGGGTGAACAGCGGCGAGTAGGGCTGGATGGTGTGGCCGAGCAGCGGCACAGTCACGTCGCCCCAGACCACCACCGGCGCGCTGAGGAAGGCTTCGGCCTCCGCCGCCGTGCGCGGCAGCACGGGCTTCAGTGCGGCGGCCAGGATGCGGAACAGATTCAGGCCCTGCGTGCAGACGGCCTGCAATCCGGCGTCGGCACCGTCCTGCTTGGCGATCACCCAGGGCTTTTCGTCGTCGATGTACTTGTTGGCCTCGTCCGCCAGCGCCATGGTCAGGCGCAGCGCGGTGGCGGGCTCGTTGCGTTCGTAAGCCTCGGTGATGGGACCGAGTGCGTCGACGAAACGCTGGTACATCGCCGGATCGGGCAATGCGTCCGCCAGCTTCCCGCCAAAGCGCTTGTCGATGAAACCGGCGCAGCGGCTGGCCAGGTTGACGAACTTGCCCACCAGGTCCGCGTTCACGCGTGCGATGAAGTCGCCCAGGTTCAGATCGAGATCATCCACGCCGCCCGCAGACTTGGCCGCGTAGTAGTAGCGCAGCGCCTCCGGCTCCAGGCCGACATCCAGGTAGGTACGCGCCATGATGAAGGTGCCGCGCGACTTGGACATCTTCGCGCCATCCACGGTCAGGTAGCCATTGACGTGCAGGCGCGTGGGCGCGCGCAGGCCGACGCCCTGCAGCACGGCAGGCCAGAACAGGCCGTGGAAGTTGACGATGTCCTTGCCGATGAAATGGTGCAGTTCGGTGTCGGTGCCGGCCTTCAGGTACGGGTCGAAGTCCATGCCCAGGCGCGCGCACAGCGTGCGGAAGCTGCTCAGGTAGCCGATCGGCGCATCCAGCCACACGTAGAAATACTTGCCGGGCGCGCCGGGGATCTCGAAGCCGAAGTAGGGCGCGTCGCGCGAGATGTCCCAGGCGCGCAGGCCACCCTCCGCATCCAGCCATTCGCGCAGCTTCGCCTTGACGCCCGGCAGTGCAACGTCACCGGCCAGCCATTCACGCAGGAACGCCTCGAAGCGGCCGACCTCGAAGAAGTAATGTTCGGAATCGCGGATCTCGGGGGTGGCGCCCGACAGCACGGATTTCGGTTCCTTCAACTCCGTCGGTGCGTAGGTGGCCCCGCACACTTCGCAGTTGTCGCCATACTGGTCGGCCGAACCGCAGTTGGGGCAGATGCCCTTGATGTAGCGGTCCGGGAGGAACATGCCCTTGGCCGGGTCGTAGAACTGCGCGACGCTGCGGCGCGCGATGTGGCCACCGGCCTCCAGGCGCCCGTAGAACGCCTCGGTGAGCTCGCGGTTGGCGACCGAATTGGTGGAGTCGTAGTGGTCGAACGCCACGCCGAAGGCGGCGAAGTCGCGTTCGTGCCCGGCCTGGATGCCGGCGATGAAGACTTCGGGCGTGACGCCCGCCTTCTCGGCGGCCAGCATGATAGGCGTGCCATGAGTGTCATCGGCACAGACGAAGAAGACCGTGTCGCCACGCATGCGCCGTGCCCGCACCCAGATGTCGCCCTGGATGTAGCCCACCAGGTGACCGAGGTGCAGCGGTCCGTTGGCGTACGGCAGGGCGTTGGTGACGAGGGCGGTGCGGCTCATGGGGTGCTTCGCGACGGGGGAGCGCGATTATCGCATGGACCGGTGCGTGCCCTTCCTGCGCCCGGAACGCGACGGGCCCGGCATGACCGGGCCCGCAGCACTGCTGGAACAGCGGTTACTGGCGGATCCAGGTCTGCGACTTGCAGATGAAGGCGATGCAGCCGGAGACCTCCAGCTTCTTGCCGCCCTCGATCAGTTCCATCTTCGACTTGTACACCTTGCCTTCGTCGGGCTTCAGGATCGTGCCGCCGCTCCATTCGTTGGCACCGTCGGCCTTCATACCGCGGATGATCTCCATGCCGGTGATGGGCTTGTTCTTGCGGTCGTCCTTGCACTTGTCGCAGACCGGATTCGGCTTGCTCGGATTGAGCAGCTCGATGATCCGGCCGCTCAGCGTACCGTTGGCGGCACGGGTGATTTCCACGATGGACTTGGGCTTGCCGGTATCGCTGTCGATGGTCTTCCAGCGCCCGGTCGCGTCGGCAGCGGCGGCCGACAGCGACAGGCCAAGCAACGGAACGGCCAGGCAGGCGGCCAACAGGGTCTTGCGCATGTTCCCCTCCCAGGGATGTCGGTCAGGCCCGCCGACGAGGATCGGCGGGGTGGCCTCTTTATACCGCATCCGGTGGGGTATGGAACGGCCTTGTTCAGTCGTCCTCGCGGGTACCGAGGCCTTTCTCGTTGCGCATCGGAGTCGTAGGCTCCTGTGCATCGGTCTGGGGCGTCGTGGCCGGGACTCGCGAACTTGGCTTCTCGCCTTCGGGGATCTGTTCCATCTCGCCGATGCTCACTCGTCCGACGCGCGGTTTCATCCAGATACTGTCATGCCAGGCTTGGTACTGCTTGGGATCCCAGTAGCGTTCGTCGTAGAACTTGCTTCCATCGATCTGTTCGAAGCCACCGGGTCCAGGGACGTAGATCTGTACGTTGCCGGCAAAGCCTGTCCGGCTGCCCGTCATGCGCCGCTGCTCCCGTCGCAGAACGATCGCCAAGCGCGGCTGCGCCGCAGCGTCGCTGTACTTGGCGTAGACCTCCTGGCCTTGTACCAGCGCCAGCGCGCGCTGATCCTCAGTCAACGCTTTCCAGTACCGTTCGCGCAGCCCAAGGAAGCCGGCATAGCCGCGTTCCGCAGCGAGGTCCATCCACGCATAGGCAAGCGAAGGGTCGCGCTCAACGCCTTGCCCGTTCCACAGCATCTCGGCGACCATGCCCTGTGATGGCTTGTCAGCATAGAAGGCAGCACGCTGGAAGAATCGGAAGGCATCTTCGAACTTGCCTTCCTTCATTTCCCCGAGCCCCAGCAAGCGATAGCGCAGATCTGGATGTGCGGTAAGAAATCCTGCCGATAGCACCAGCGGGTCCGCCGTTGGATCAGGTGGCGGAGTGGATGCTGCCGGCTGTTGCGCGAGCGCCATGGCGGCGACCTGTGACATGCAGAACGCGATCAGCAGGCGGAACGCGATGCGGGCTGTCTTCATCGATCAGTCCTTTGAAGGAAAGAGTTTGGAATCTGACGCAAACTACGCGGCCCAGCGCATACCAGAAGTCATGCGTGAGGGCTTCGGATGCCATGCGGCAGAATGGATGGCCGGCACGATGCCGGCCATCCATCACAGTACTGGCGGCTTTCTACTCTGCTTTGGCCGGACTGCCCACGGATACCTTCCCGCCAATATGGCGGCCCAAGAAATCCAGCATGGTCGTG
>Ga0065704_10070673_pt1 | contig 17884 bp, 15 predicted proteins | sample SwiRhicommuniRL2_FD_59091 | JGI IMG/M metagenome (GOLD analysis project Ga0065704, IMG submission 59091) | Switchgrass rhizosphere bacterial communities from Rose Lake, Michigan, USA - RL2 v2 (version 2) | ecosystem: Host-associated > Plants > Roots > Rhizosphere > Soil | place: East Lansing, MI
CCGGGCCGCCATAGGCGATCGCCGTGGCGACGCCGGCGATGTTGCCGATGCCCATGCGGCCGGCCATCGAGATCGCCAGGGCCTGGAACGAGGACACGCCGGCATCCGACTTCTGGCCGGTCACCGTCAGACGGCACATCTCGGCGAAACCGCGCACCTGCATGACGCGGGTGCGGATGGTGAACCACAAGCCGGCGCCCAGGCACAGCGCGATCAGCGCATTGCTCCAGATGATGCCGTTCAACCAGGCAAAAAAGGCTTCCACGGGGATGGGTCTCCGGTCGTTGATGCAGGGATGCGGGAAAGCGGCGGGCGAGCGCTGCCAAGTCCCTGAAAGATACCCGTAACCTGCGCCGCTGCGCAGTCCCCACGTGGATTCAGGGCCAGATCCGGCCCAAGAGCCGCAGGTCGTGCAGCCCGTCGGGCTTGCGCACGGCCGCACGGCGCACGCCTTCCTGCTGGAAGCCGTTCTTCTCCAGCACCCGTGCCGAGGCGGGATTGACGTCCAGCACGTTGGCCTCGATCCGATGCAGATCGAGCGCAGGCACCACCCATTCCAGGTAGGCCGCGACGATGCGGGTCATGTGCCCGTGCCCCCAATGGCGGCGTCCCAGCCAGTAGCCCAGTTCCGCCGCGTGGGCCTTCTCGCCGTGGCGCGGGCGCACGGCGATGCCGCCGCAGGCCTCACCATCGATTTCTATCGCGAGCACGGGATGATCGAGGTCGACCACGCGACCGGCGAGGAAGGCTTCGCCATCCGCGCGCGTATAGGGATGCGGGAAGCGGTCGCTCAACCCGCGCGGTACAAGCGGGTCATCCGCATGCCGCACCAGGGCGTCCAGGTCATCCTGCTGCCAGGCACGCAGCAAGAACCCTTCGCCCTCCAGCCGGACGCCGGCGAACGGACGTCCGCCGGACTCAGCCATGGCCGCCCACGGAAGGGGTTTCCGCTTCCAGTTTGCCAAGCTCGTGCGCGACGGCTTCGGGCGAGCGCGTGTACGGCGCCAGCAGCGCATAGAACGCAGGTACCACGTACAACGACAGCAGCGTGGAGAAGGTCACGCCGAAGATCACCACGACGCCGATGGTCGCCCGGCTGGCCGAACCCGGGCCGCCGGCGAGCACCAGCGGCACTGCGCCCATCACCGTGGCCACCGACGTCATCAGGATGGGACGCAGGCGCACGCGCGCCGATTCGGCGATGGCGCGCGCCACATCCGCCCCGTCGTCGCGCAGCTGGTTGGCGAACTCGACGATCAGGATGCCGTTCTTCGCCGCCAGGCCGATCAGCATCACGATGCCGATCTGGCTGAAGAGATTCAGCGTACCGCCGGTGACCCACAGGCCGATCAGCGCGCCCAGCACCGCCAGCGGCACGGTCAGCATGATGATCAGCGGGTGAATGAAGCTCTCGAACTGCGCCGCCAGCACCAGGTAGACGATCAGCAGCGCCAGCGTGAAGGTCAGCAGGATCGCGCCACCGGCTTCCTGGTACTCGCGCGACTCGCCCTTCCAGTCGATCTGCGCATAGTCCGGCAACTCCTCGGCCACCGTCTGCCGCGTCCATTCCAGCGCCTCGCCCATCGTGTAGCCGGGCGCGAGGCCGGCGCTGATGGTGATCGCCCGCAGGCGGTTGAAGCGGTTGAACGTGCCCGGTTCGGCGATCTCGCTCAGCGTCACCAGGTTGGACAGCGGGATCAGCGCGCCGTCGCTGCCGCGCACGTAGGTCTGCGCCAGATCCTCGGTGTTGGCGCGCTTGTCGCGGCCGGCCTGCAGCATGACGTCGTACTCCTCGCCGTTGTCCACGTACGTGGTCACCTGGCGCGAGCCCATCATCGTTTCCAGCGTGCGGCCGATCTCCTGCACCGACACCCCGAGGTCGGCGGCGCGGTCGCGGTCGATGTTCACGCGCATCTGCGGCCGCGTTTCCTTGTAGTCGGAATCCGGGTCCTGGATGCCCGGGTTGGATTCCATCCGTTGCAGGATGCGGTCGCGCCACTGCGCCAGCTCGACGTAGTCGGGGCCACCCAGCACCAGCTGGTAGCGCTGGCCACGGCTGCCGACCAGGCCGCCGGCCACGTTGGCGCGTGCCTGCACGCCCGGCAGCTTGGACAGCTCGGCGCGCAGGCCGTTGACGACGTCGTCCGTGGTGGCCTCGCGCTCGTGCCAGTCCTGCAGGAACACGATCACCTGGCCGGTATGCATGTCCTCGCTGCCGCCGAAGCCGCGCGGCACGCGCGAGTTGGCGCGTTCGATCGGCTTGTCGCCGCCAACCTGGCCCATCACGATGCGCTCGACCTGCTGCATCTGGTTGACCATGTAGTCGAAGCCCGCGCCTTCCGGGCCATCGACCATGACGAAGAAACGGCCGCGATCTTCCGCAGGCGCCAGTTCGCTCGGCACGCGCAGGCCGAGCACGACGATCGCGATGCCGCACAGCGCCATGGCCGCCAGCACCAGGCCGAGGATGCGCTTGCCGGTCAGGCCGACCAGGCGCTCCACGTGCCGGCCGTAGCCGTCGCTGACGCGGGTCAGCGTACGGTTGGTCCACGCGTTGAGGCCGCGCGGCTCGGTATGCGGCCGCACCAGCTTGGACGACATCATCGGCGTCAGCGTCAGTGCGACGAAGGCCGAGATCGCCACCGCCGCCGCCAGCGCCACGGACAACTCGCGGAACAGGCGGCCGGTGTTGCCCTCCATGAAGCCGACGGGCAGGAACACCGCCACCAGCACCGCCGTGGTCGCGATCACCGCGAAGGCCACCTGGGCGGTGCCGCGACGCGCGGCCACCAGCGCCGGTTCGCCAAGATCGGCGCGGCGCTGCACGTTCTCCAGCACCACGATGGCGTCGTCCACCACCAGGCCGATGCAGAGCACCAGCGCGAGCAGGGTCAGCAGGTTGATCGAGAAGCCGAAGGCATAGAGCGCGATGAAGGCGGAGATCAGGCAGACGGGCACGGTCACTGCGGGGATCAGCGCCGCGCGCAGGCTGCCGAGGAACAGCCAGATCACCAGGAACACCAGCACCATCGCCTCGCCCAGCGTCCAGTAGACGCGTTCGATCGAGGCCTCGATGAACGTGGTGCTGTCGAAGGCGACGAAGATGTCGGTGCCTTCCGGCAGCGTCTGCTGGATGATCTCGGCCTCGGCGCGCGCCGCGCGCGCCACGTCGAGCGCGTTCGCGGTGGAGGTGCGCACGATGCCCAGGCCGACGTTCGGCACGGCGTTGCTGCGCAGGTACGAGCGGCGCTCTTCGGCACCCAGTTCCACCTTGGCCACGTCGCCCAGCCGCACCACGTAACCGTCGGCGCCCTTGCGCAGCGGCAACTGGGCGAACTGCTCCGGCCGCTGGTACCCGCGCTCGACACGCAGGGTGAAGTCGCGCGTGGCCGATTCGATGCGGCCGGCCGGCAACTCGATGTTCTGCGCGCGCAGCGCGGTCTCGACATCGCCGGTGGTCACGCCGCGCGCCGCCATCGCCTCCCGGTCCAGCCAGATCCGCATCGCATAGCGCTGACCGCCGCCGAGCTGCACGCGCGCCACGCCATCCAGCGCGGACAGGCGGTCCAGCACGTAACGGTCGGCGTAGTCGGTCAGCTCCATCGTGTCCATCACGGTGGAGCGCATGTTCAACCAGATGATGACGTCGGCGTCGGCCTCGACCTTGGAGATCTGCGGCGGATCGGCCTCGTCCGGCAGGCGGTTCATCACACGGCTGACACGGTCGCGCACATCGTTGGCGGCAGCCTCGATGTCACGGCTGAGGTTGAACTCGATGGTCACGTCGGCGCGGCCGTTGCGGCTGCTCGACTGGATGGTCTTGATGCCCTCGATGCCCGACAGACCGTCCTCGAGGATCTGGGTGATGCGTGTTTCGACCACCGCCGCCGACGCGCCCGGATAGTTCACCTCCACCGACACGATGGGCGGGTCGATGTTGGGCAGTTCGCGCAGGGTCAGGCGCAGGAACGACATCACGCCCAGCACGACCAGCAGCAGGCTGACCACCACCGCGAAAACGGGACGCTTGATCGACAGATCGGAGAGCTTCATGCGCTCAGCCCTGGCCGTCGGCGACGGGGGCGTCCTGCTTGGGCGTCGCCGCCGGGGCGGCATCGGCCACCTTTACGCCCGGACGCAGCTTGCCGGTGCCGTCGATGACGATGCGGTCGCCGGCGGCAATGCCCTTCACGATCTCGACCTGGCCGTCACGCCGTACGCCTGCGGTCACCGCCGCCTGCTCGACGCTGCCATCCGGCTTGACCCGGTAGACGAACGAATCGCGGCCCACCTGCACCACCGCGATCTCGGGAATCACCAGCGCCTGCCGCTCGGGACGGAACAGGCGTACGTCCAGCAGCATGCCCGGACGCAGCTTGCGCTCGGCATTCGGAAACACCGCACGCACGGTCACGGCGCGCGTGGTCGCGTCGATGCGCGCTTCGATGGTCTCCACCTCGCCCTCGAACGACTCGCCCGGATACGCGGCAGCAGTCGCGGTCACCGTGTTGCCGGCCTCGACGGACGCCAGCGCGGCCTCCGGCACCTGGAAGTCCACGTACATGCGCGAGATGTCATCCAGCGTGGCGATGGTGCTGTTGGCGGTGATCAGCGAACCGGGACTGACCTGGCGGATGCCCAGGACCCCGGCGAACGGCGCGCGCACGCTGCGGTCGCCGATGTCGGCGCGCGCCTGGCGCACGCGCGCGGCGGCGGCATCGCGCAGCGCGAGCTGGGTATCCAGTTGCGAACGGGCGATCAGCTGCTGGTCGGCGAGTTCCTTCTGTCGACGGTAAAGACGTTCGGCCTCCGCGTAGGTCGCCTCAGCCTGCACCAGCGTGGCCTGCGCAGCGTCGCCCTTCAGCGTGACCAGGGTCTGGCCAGCCTTGACCTGCTGGCCGCTGTCGAAATGCACGTCCTGCACGATCTCGCTGACCTTCGCGGTCAGGGTGACGGACTCGCGTGCCTTCGCCGTGCCCAGCGCCTGCAAGGTGTCGTTCCATGCGCCCTGCTGGACGACCTGGGTGGTGACCGGGATGGGCCGCTCGCCCGCGCCGCCATTGCCGTTGCCCTTCGCCTGCGCACCCTTGTCACCGCCACAGGCGGCAAGCAGCAAGAGGGGCAGCGCGACCAGCAGGGCGCGGGGGGCAAATCGGTTGAGCATGGAACTTCCCGTAATTTCCGTTATTCACGCAGTCTACCGGCCGTACGTGAAACACGCTGCAGCAGATGCGGCGGTTCGTGCGGGAAACGCGCCAAAGGGCATGTGGTGCACATGCCCGACCATGACCTATGACCCTTGCCGGCTGCGGCGAGGTCGGCTCTTGCGTTACTCCAGGCCCAGCTTCGCCAGCACCTGGAGCGCCAGGGTTTGTGGGTCCTGTTCACCCGCGTGCAGATGCACATCGGGGTGCTCGGGGGTTTCATACGGCGAATCGATGCCGGTGAAATTCGGGATCAACCCCGCGCGGGCCTTGCGATACAGGCCCTTCACATCGCGCGCCTCGGCGAGATCGAGGGGCACGTCGACGAAGACCTCAATGAACTCACCGTCGGCGAACCGGTCGCGCGCCATCCGCCGCTCCGCGCGGAAGGGCGAAATGAAGCTGACCAGCACGATCAGGCCGGCGTCGGTCATCAGCTTCGCCACCTCGGCCACGCGACGGATGTTCTCCACGCGATCCTCGTCGGTGAAGCCGAGGTCGCGGTTCAGCCCATGGCGCACGTTGTCGCCATCCAGCAGGAAGCTGTGGTAGCCCAGTGCATGCAGGCGCTTGTCGACCAGGTTGGCGATGGTGGATTTGCCCGCGCCGGAGAGGCCGGTGAACCACAGGACCTTCGGCACCTGCCCCTTCTGGCGCGCGCGCGCGGCCTTGTCGACATCGACATGCTGCCAGTGCACGTTGCCGGCGCGACGCAGCGCGAAGTCCAGCGTACCCGCAGCGGCCGTGCCGTTGTCGTAACGGTCGATCAGGATGAAGCTGCCCAGCGCGCGGTTGCGCGCGTAGGTATCGAAAGCGACCGGTTCATCCAGGCTGAGGTTGCAGTAGCCGACCTCGTTGAGCTCCAGCCGCTTGGCGGCCAGGTGCTCCTGGGTGTTCACGTCGATGCGATGCTTGATCTCCGTCACCGTGGCCGACACCGTGCGCGCCCCGATCTTCAGCCAGTAGGGCCGGCCCGGCAGCAGCGGCGCGTCGGACATCCACAGCAGGTGCGCGGCGAACTGGTCGGCGACCTCGGGCGGATCGCCGGCGGCAGCGATCACGTCGCCGCGGCTGATGTCGATCTCGTCCGCCAGGGTCAACGTCACGGCCTGGCCGGCGTGCGCCGTGGCGACTTCGCCATCCGGGCCGAGTACCTGCTCGATGCGTGAACGGCGCGCGGACGGCAGCACCACCACCTCGTCGCCCGGCTTCACCTCGCCGGCCGCGATCGTGCCTGCATAGCCGCGGAAATTCTGGTGCGGGCGGTTGACCCATTGCACCGGCAGGCGCAGGCCTACACCGGTATCGTGCGCGTCGACCTGCACGCTTTCCAGGTGTTCCAGCAAGGCGGGGCCGGTGTACCACGGCGTGCGCGCGGAACGCGTGGACAGGTTGTCGCCTTCCAGCGCCGACAGCGGAATGCAGGCGATGGACGCAATGCCGAGCCGCTGCGCGAGCGCGCGGTAGTCGGCAGCGATGCGCTCGAACACGGCCTGGTCGAAGTCCACCAGGTCCATCTTGTTCACCGCCAGCACCACGTGGCGGATGCCAAGCAGCGAGACGATGTAGCTGTGCCGGTGCGTCTGCGTCAGCAGGCCCTTGCGCGCATCCACCAGCACCACCGCCAAGTCCGCGGTGGATGCGCCGGTGGCCATGTTGCGCGTGTACTGCTCATGCCCGGGACAGTCGGCGACGATGAACTTGCGCTTGTCCGTGTCGAAGTAGCGGTAGGCCACGTCGATGGTGATGCCCTGCTCGCGCTCGGCGGCCAGGCCGTCCAGCAGCAGCGCGTAGTCGATGCGCTCGCCCTGGGTGCCGTGCTTGCGGCTGTCCTTTTCCAGCGCGGCCAGCTGGTCGTCGAACAGGCGCTTGCTGTCGTACAGCAGGCGGCCGATCAGCGTGCTCTTGCCATCGTCCACGCTGCCGCAGGTGATGAAGCGCAACAGCGGCTTGGATTCGTGCTGCTTCAGGTAGGTGGCGATGTCGCCTGCGGTACTCATGCAGCGGCCACCGACATCATCTTCATGCGCGTCAACTCCAGACCGGTCTTGTCATCCCAGCGAACGCTGGGATCCATCTTGATCTTGCAGGGAGCCCAGGCAAGCGTCATTGATCGCGCGAACACCAACTTGGATCCCAGCGTGCGCTGGGACGACGGCGGAGGGATGCTCATCAGAAATAGCCCTCCAGTTTCTTCTTCTCCATCGATGCACCCGGGTCCTGGTCGATCACCCGGCCCTGGCGCTCGGAACTGGTGGTTACCAGCATCTCGGCGATGATCTTCTCCAGCGAATCGGCGTCGGAGTCGATGGCGCCGGTCAGCGGGTAGCAGCCCAGGGTGCGGAAGCGCACGCGGCGCTGCTGCGGCACTTCGCCGTCGCGCAGCGGCAGGCGCTCGTCATCCACCAGGATCAGCGCGCCGTCGCGCTCCACCACGGGACGTTCGGCGGCGAAGTACAGCGGCACCACCGGAATGTTCTCGCGGTAGATGTAGAGCCAGATGTCCAGTTCGGTCCAGTTGGACAGCGGGAACACGCGTACGCTCTCGCCCTTGTGGATGCGCGCGTTGTACAGGTTCCAGAGTTCGGGGCGCTGGTTCTTCGGGTCCCAGCGGTGCTTGTCGTTGCGGAAGGAGAACACGCGTTCCTTGGCGCGCGACTTCTCCTCGTCGCGGCGGGCACCGCCTATCGCGGCATCGAAGGCGTACTGGTCCAGCGCCTGCTTCAGGCCCTGGGTCTTCATCACGTCGGTGTGCACGGTGGCACCGTGGCTGATCGGCCCGATGTCCTGGGCGATCCCGTCCGGATTGATGTGTACCCGCAGGTCCACGCCGGTCTCGGCGGCGCGCCGGTCGCGGAAGGCGATCATCTCGCGGAACTTCCAGCGGGTGTCCACGTGCAGCAGCGGGATGGGCGGCCGGGCCGGGGCGAACGCCTTCAGCAACAGGTGCAGCAGCACCGAACTGTCCTTGCCCACCGAGTACAGCAGCACCGGATTGCGGAATTCGGCGGCGACCTCGCGGAGGATGTGGATGCTTTCCGCTTCCAGGCGGTCGAGATGGGAGAGGCGGGGTACGGCGGTCATCGAGGCAGGCAAAGGGGGCGGAGGACCCGGACACGCTAGCCTAGCAGGGCGTTGGTGCCGGGTCCGGAGGCCGGGAAGTATTCGGCTCGCGCCTCATGCCGGCGAAATAAGCTCAGGCCATAAGCCCATAACCATGCGTCCTTTCAACGCGTGGCATCGCCTTCCTAACATCGGTCGTCCCAGTCGCGCCCACGGGCCATACCGAATGTCCGCCACCCAGCCTGTTCCTGCCCCCATCCCCCTCGCGGAGGAACGGCGGGCGCTGCTGGCCCAGGCGGTCGCTGGCCTGGATGGCGCCAGCCTGTGGTGGATCTCGGGGTACACGGCCGGCCTGGCCCAGGCGCAACTCGCGCCGGCTGCCCACGCCGCCCCCCAGCCTCTGGCCGTCGTGCCGGCCGCCGGCCCGCAGGCCGGCCAGCGCCTGACCATCGTCTACGGCAGCCAGACCGGCAATGCCCGCCGCACCGCGGAAGCGCTGGCGCAGCAGGCGGAAGCCGCCGGATTGTCGGTTCGCCTGCTGCGGGCCGATGCCTACCCGCAGCGCGAGCTCGCCAACGAGCGCCTGCTATACATCGTGATCAGCACGCAGGGCGAAGGCGATCCGCCGGACGACAGCATCGGCCTGGTGGAATTCCTGCGCGGCAAGCGCGCGCCGAAGCTGCCCGAACTGAAGTACGCCGTCCTCGGCCTGGGCGATTCCAGCTATGCCGACTTCTGCGGCATCGCCACGCGCCTGGACGCGCGCCTGGCCGAACTGGGCGGCAGCCGCCTGTTCGCTGCCGGGCTGGCGGATCTCGACATCGATACCGTCGCGGCTCCATGGCGCGAACAGGCGCTGGGACATGCGCGCGAGCTGCTGAAGGCACCCGCCGTCACCTCGCTCGCATCCGTCACCCCGCTGCGCCCGGGCCATGCGGCCGCGTGGTCGCACGAGCACCCGTTCCCCGCCGAGCTGCTGCTCAACCAGCGCATCAGCGGTCGCGACTTCAAGGGACCGCGCTTCGGCCAGCACGGCGTTGCCGACAAGGACGTGCGCCATATCGAACTGTCGCTGGAAGGCAGCGGCCTGCACTATGAACCCGGCGACGCGCTGGGCGTGCGCCACCGCAATCCCGCTGCGCTGGTCGATGGCGTGATCGAGGCGCTGCAGCTGGACGGCGAGAGCGCCGTCAGCGAAGGCGGCGATACCCTGCCGCTGCGCGAATGGCTCGCGGCGCGCCGCGAACTGACCCGCGTGTCGCGTCCGTTCCTGGCCACGCATGCCGCACACGCGCAGGCGGAAGAACTCAACACCCTGCTCGGCCCGGCGAACGCACCGGCGCTGGCGCAGTTGTTCGGCACCCACCAGATCATCGACGTGCTGCGTCGCTGGCCCGCCGACTGGTCCGCGCAGGAACTGGTCGCCGCATTGCGCCCGCTGGCGCCACGTCTGTACTCCATCGCCTCCAGCCGCAAGCGCGTGGGCGAAGAAGCCCACCTGACCGTCGACGTGCTGGGTTACGACGCCTTCGGCCATGCACACGGCGGTGCGGCCAGCGGCTTCCTGGCCGCACGCGAGGAAGGCGACCAGGTGCCGGTCTACATCGAGGCCAACGAACGCTTCCGCGTGCCCGCCGATGGCAGCCGCGACATCCTGATGATCGGCCCCGGCACCGGCGTGGCACCGTTCCGCGGGTTCGTGCAGGAGCGCGCCGAGACCGGCGCACGTGGCCGCAACTGGCTGTTCTTCGGCGCCCAGCATTTCAACCACGGCTTCTTCTACCAGAGCGAGTGGCAGGACGCGCTGCGCAGCGGCGAACTGCACCGGCTGGATTTGGCCTTCTCGCGCGACCAGGCACGCAAGGTGTACGTGCAGGACCGCCTGCGCGAACGCGGCCGCGAGGTCTACGACTGGCTGCAGAACGGCGCGCACCTGTATGTCTGCGGCGCCATCGCGATGGGCAAGGACGTGCAGACCACGCTGCAGGCCATCGTCGCCGAGCATGGCGGGATGGATGGGGAAGCGGCGCGCGAGTACCTGGTGAACCTGCAGACGGAGGGGCGCTACGGGCGCGACGTGTACTGACGACCCCGCCGTTGTAGGAGCGACGTAAGTCGCGACCTGCAACCCTCCGGTCGCGACTTACGTCGCTCCTACAGTGGAACACCGATGAGCAACCATTCCGTCGAAGACATCAAATCCGAGAGCAACCGCCTGCGCGGCAGCCTGCTCGAGAGCCTGGCCGATCCGGTCACCGGCGCGCTGCGCGAGTCGGACCAGACCCTGATCAAGTACCACGGCAGCTACCAGCAGGACGACCGCGACCTGCGCGACGAGCGCCGCCGCCAGAAGCTGGAGCCGGCCTACCAGTTCATGATCCGTACGCGCACGCCCGGCGGTGTGGTCACGCCGGAGCAGTGGCTGAAGCTGGACGCCATCGCCACGCAGTACGCCAACCATTCACTGCGCATCACCACGCGCCAGGCCTTCCAGTTCCACGGCGTGATCAAGCGCGAACTGAAGGCGACGATGCAGGCCATCAACGCCGCATTGATCGACACGCTGGCCGCGTGCGGCGACGTCAACCGCAATGTACTGGTCGCTGCCAATCCGCTGGAATCACGCGCGCACGCCGAGGTGCAGGCCTGGGCGGCAAAGCTGTCCGAACACCTGCTGCCCAACACCCGCGCCTATTACGAGATCTGGCTGGACGAGGAGCGCGTGGCCGGCAGTGGCGAGGAAGAAGAGCCGATCTACGGCGCCACCTATCTGCCGCGCAAGTTCAAGGTCGGCTTCGCGGTGCCGCCGGTCAACGACGTGGACGTGTTCGCGAACGACCTCGGTTTCATCGCCATCCTCGAAGACGGCGCCCTCGCCGGTTTCAACGTGGTGATCGGCGGCGGCATGGGCGCGACCCATGGCGACGCCGAGACCTATCCGCGCGTCGGCAACGTGGTCGGTTTCATCACGCCCGACCAGCTGCTCGAGGTCGCCACGGCCGTCGTCACCACCCAGCGCGACCTCGGCAACCGCGAGCTGCGCAAGCGTGCGCGCTTCAAGTACACCATCGACGACCATGGCTTGGAGAAGGTGGTCGGCGAAATCGAACGCCGCAGCGGCGTGGCCCTGCAGCCCGTGCGTGCCTTCCGCTTCGACCACAACGGCGACCGCTACGGCTGGGTCGAGGGCGAAGACGGCCGCTGGCACCTGACCCTGCACCTGTACGCCGGCCGGATCGCCGACGCCGGGACCACGACGCATCTCACCGGCTTGCGCGAGATCGCCAACGTACACCGTGGCGAGTTCCGCATGACCGCGAACCAGAACCTCGTCATCGCCGGCGTGCCGGCGGGCGAACGCGAGCGCATCGACGCGCTGGTGAAGACGCACGGCCTGGATGCCGGTGAACGCCTGGGCACCGCCCTGCAGCGCGCGGCCGTGGCCTGCGTGGCGTTGCCCACCTGCGGCCTGGCGATGGCGGAAGCGGAGCGCTACCTGCCCGACTTCACCGATCGTCTGCAGCCGCTGCTGGAGAAGCACGGCCTGCGCGATGCGCCGATCGTGCTGCGCATCTCCGGTTGCCCGAATGGCTGCTCGCGTCCCTACCTGGCCGAGATCGCGCTGGTCGGCAAAGCGCCGGGGCGCTACAACCTGATGCTCGGCGGCGACGCCCGTGGCCAGCGGCTCAATACGCTATACCGCGAGAACATCGACGAAGCCGCCATCCTCGACACGCTCGACGGCCTGTTCGCGCGCTACGCCGGCGAACGCGACGACGGCGAAGGCTTCGGCGACTTCCTTCATCGCAGCGGCGTGGTCGCCCTGCCCGCCTACCCCACCCATCGACAGATCGCACTGGAACTGCACGCATGAGCGCCCTCGCCCTTTCCCTGGACACGGACCAGATCGCCGAGCACAACGCTTGGCTGGAGACGCAGACCGCCGAGCAGCGCATCGCGTGGGCGCTGGAGCATGGCCCGGCGGAAGCGGCGATGTCGTCGAGCTTCGGCGCGCAGGCGGCCGTGCTGTTGCACATGGTCACCCGCCAGAAGCCGGACATTCCCGTGGTGCTGATCGACACCGGTTATCTGTTCCCCGAGACCTACCGCTTCGCCGACGAACTGACCGAACGCCTGCAGCTCAACCTGCAGGTGTTCCGCCCGCTGGTCAGCCGCGCCTGGATGGAAGCGCGCCATGGCCGCCTGTGGGAACAGGGCCTGGTCGGCATCGAGCAGTACAACAGCCTGCGCAAGGTCGAACCGATGAAGCGCGCCCTGAAGGAACTGGGCGTGGGCACCTGGTTCACCGGCCTGCGCCGCAGCCAGGCCACCAGCCGGGCCAACGCACCCGTGCTGCAGCAGCGCGAGGACCGCTGGAAGCTCAACCCGATCGTCGACTGGACCGACCGCGACGTCTGGCAGTACATGAAGCAGCACGGCCTGCCGTACCACCCGCTGTGGGAGCAGGGCTACGTGTCGATCGGCGACTTCCACACCACGCGCCGCTGGGAGCCCGGCATGCGCGAGGAAGACACCCGCTTCAACGGCCTGAAGCGCGAGTGCGGCATCCACATCGACGTCTGATGGCAGCCCCGACAGCCTGAGGCATTCGCGTCGGGCCAGCCCGGTTTCGTCGCCGCATCGCGGGGTCCGTCGCGCACCCTCTTCCCTCCCGGGACGGGCGGGCTATCCTCCACGGCACTCCCGAAGCCGCGGTGTCCCACGTGTTCCCAAGTCTGCTCCTGATCGTCCGCATCCTCGTCGCCTGGTTCGGCGCAGTGCTCATGGCGGGCTTCATCTGGAACGGCATCTTCGAACGGACCGTGCTGTCCGGCGCCGCCGAGTGGCTCTTCAACCTCGCCTCGACCCTGGTGATGCTGTCGGTGCTGATCGGCCTGATCAGCCATCTGCGCCGGATCTGGCTGATCACGGGAAGGCTGGACAGCACCACGCTGTCGAGCCGCCAGCGCCGGCAGATCGAAGTGCCGCTGGATACGGCCGCCGCCTTCGCCCTGATCGAAGGCGCGCTGCGCGAACTGCCGCGCGCGGAGGAGGCGGAGAGCGCTCCCGACAGTCTGCAGGTGCGGGTCAAGGTGCGCCGCGTGGACAGTTTCGACGGTCCCAGCCAGCCCTCGCGCTTCAACATCATGGCCCGCTTCGCGGTGAAGCGTGACCTGGTGCAGGCCACCGTCACCCCCGGCAATGGCACCAGTAGCATCACCCTGATGCTGGGCCCGGATGCCAGCGCCTGGCTCGACCTGTTCGTGCTGGACGACGGCGTGAACGTGGAGAACGCCGAAGCCGTCACCCGCGCCATCACCCGCCGCGTCGCCGACCAGCGCCGGCAGGAACAGGCCGACGTCGAGAAGACCGTCAGCGAGAAGGAACTGACCGTGGCGCGCCTGAACCTGCTCAACGCGCAGGTGGAACCGCACTTCCTCTACAACACGCTGGCCAGCGCGCAGGTGCTGACCCGCACCGATCCGCCGCGGGCCGACATCATGCTCGGTCATCTGATCCACTACCTGCGCAGCTCGCTGCCGCGCACCGACGAAGCCCTGTCCACGCTGGGCGAGGAACTGGAGCGCACCCAGGCCTACCTGGAGATCCTGAAGATCCGCATGGGCTCCCGACTTAACCTGCAGGTCGAGGTGCCGGACACACTGAAGTCCGTGCCGATGCCGTCGATGATGCTGCAGACGCTGGTGGAGAACGCGATCAAGCACGGTCTGGAGCCCAAGACCGGCGGCGGCACCATCTGGATCCTCGCCCGCAAGCACGATGACCACGCTACGCTCACCGTCGCCGACGACGGCCAGGGCTTCGGCGGCCAGAGCACCGGCACCGGCATTGGCCTGAAGAACCTGCGCGAACGCCTGCGCCTGACCTTCGGCAGCGAGGCTTCGTTCGCCATCGTCTCCAATTTCCCCAGTGGCGTCGCCGCCACGTTGACGCTGCCGCTGGCCGGCAAGGCAGGTGCCGCATGAACTTCCGGGGCGTGATCGCCGAAGACGAGGAGCTGCTGCGCACCGCGCTGTCCTCGCTGTTGAAGGAGGCCTGGCCGCAGCTGGACATCGTGGCCGAGTGCGAGGATGGCGCCAGCGCGCTGGAATCCATCGCCGAGCTGCGGCCGGACGTGGCCTTCCTCGACATCCGTATGCCCGGCCTGAGCGGCATCGAAGTCGCCCGTGGACTGACCGAAGCCAGCCCGTGCACGCAGGTGGTGTTCGTCACCGCCTACGACCAGTACGCGATCGATGCGTTCGAACAGGGCGCCATCGACTACCTGCTGAAACCGATCACCCGCGAGCGCCTGCTGGCCACCGTGCAGCGGATCCAGGCGCGCGCCGCGGCGGGGCACCCGGATGGCGCCACGCTGGACGCGCTGCTGCGCCACCTGTCGGCGCGACAAGGCGCGTCGAGCAAGCCGCCGTTGGTCTGGATCACCGCCAGCGTCGGCAAGGACACCAAATTGATCATGGTGGACGACGTGGCCTACTTCCAGGCCGACAACAAGTACACCACCGTGATGACCGCCGAAGGCGAATCGCTGCTGCGCACGCCATTGCGCGAATTACTCGATTCGCTGGATCAGAACACCTTCAAGCAGATCCACCGCTCCACCATCGTCAACATGAAGGCCGTCGCCTCGGTCAGTCGCGATGACGCAGGCCGTGGTCGGCTGAAGTTGAAGACGCGTCCGGAAACCCTGACCGTCAGCCAGCCCTTCATGACGCTGTTCCGCAACATGTAGCACCGCTCTAAACCCGGCCGCCCCGCGCGGCATCCAACGTGGCATCACCGGCACGGCGCGCCTGCGTCGTGGAGGGCATGTCATTGCCTATCGAAACGACAAAGGAAACGCCATGCGCATCGTCACGTCCCTGCTGTCCTGCCTGATGGCCCTGGCAGGATGCAACGAGAAGCCCAGCGTCACCACCATCCACCACAGCAGCGCCAACGGCGTGGACACCCTCTTCAGCAAGACCACGGTGCGGGAGGGCGTGGCGAGGTTCGAGTGCTTCGCCAGCGAGAGCGGCCAGTGCCATTACCTCGTTTACACCGAACACTGCCCTGCACCCGCACCGGGCAAAAACCCTGCGCCCTGCACGCGCACGACACTGGAGAACTTCGCGCTGGCGCCCGGCAAGACCCATGAGATACGCGGACTGCCCACCCGCTACCGGGAATGCGTGGCACAACAGCAGGTCGGGGGGAGTTGCCCCTCGTAGACGCGAACCCATGTGCGCCTCATGCCGCCGGGGCGCCGACATGACGGTGCTCCAGCAGGAGCGCCAACAGGAAGCCGATCAGGTAGGCCAACACGTCCAGCGCATCCGGCGTGCTGCCCAGCACGATGCGCAGCACCGGCGACGCCACCTGCCAGCCCGTCTGCTGACTGACGTATTGCACCGCCTCGACCGCCAGTCCCACGGCCAGCGCCAGCAGCGGCCGCATCGGCGCACGCATCCACACCACGCTCGCGAACAGGCAGTGCACCCAGACAACCGCGACGACGTCGCCCGCGAAGCTGCGGATCCAGCCAAGCCCCGCGCCCACTGTCGCCAGTAGGACGAGCAGCACGAACAGGCCCAGTGCCCACGCCGCCGCGACAGGATCGAACCGCCACCTCACGCGCTGCCGCAATGCGCACCTTCCAGTGTCTTGCCACCACAGGCCAGGCACTTGCGGTATTTCTGTCGCTGCCGGTTGTAGCGCACGCGCGACATCATGCCGCCGCAGGCGCAGCGCAGCTCGCGGCCCCGCGCCCAGCGGTATAGCCGCCAACTGGAATGCAGCGCCCACGCGGTGCCCAACAGGATGGCGAGCAGGAACGACAACGACGCCAGTCGTTGCGGCGGAATACCCACCAGCACGCGCTCGGTGCGGGTGACGGCTTCGGCCGTCGCCAGCCCGCCGAGGGTGATGACGACCGCCGGCACGTACATGCGCAGCACCATCTTCGATATGCGGTTCATCGCGGTATCCGACCGTGTCGACGAGACTTCAGGCTCGCGCAGGTCGGGGGATGCCGTCAATCACGTGATCGGGGGACGATTCAACTGGTGATCGTCTGGGTGAGCGCTGCCCACGTTGGGGGCTCGGGCCAATCCGGATCCTGGTTGCCATCGATCACCCGGCGCAGGTCGCGACGGTCGATCTGCGGTGCCAGCGCGCGCACCAGGTCCAGCGCGTAATCGCGCAGCACGCGCTCACGCGGCAGCACCGCCCACGTGATGCATTCCTTGACCTCCGCCGGTGCCGGCCATGCGCGCAGATCGGTGTCAGTGGCATTCACCGCCATCTCGGCCAGCAGACCCACGCCGAGGCCGGCGCGGACGTAGGTCTTGATCAGGTCGGCATCGAGCGCGGTCAGGGCGATGTTCGGCTCCAGCCCCACCTTGGCGAAGGCGCGTTGCAGCGATGAACCCGGCCGGGTGGAGGATTCGTAGCTGATGAGGGGCTGCCCGGCGAGATCGGCCATCCCCGGCACGCGACCGAGCTCTTCCAGCGCGTGGCCGCGTGGCACCAGCACCAGCCGGCGCCAGCGGTACAGCGGCACGGCGATGCCCGCCTGTGGCTGATCGCCGGCGGTACTGACCACGGCCATGTCGGCATCGCCCTGGGTCAGCAGGTCCAGCGCCTGGCTTTCCGGCGCCTGCTGCAGATGCACGCTCACCTGGGGGAAATCCCGCTTGATCTGGGCGATGGCCGGCGGCAGCACGAAGCGCGCCTGCGTATGCGTGGTCACCAGCACCAGCTGGCCCTGGCTCTCGCGGCGCTGGTTGGCGGCGTAGGTGCGGATATTGTTGGCCTCGGCCAGCACCAGCCGCGCGCGCTCGATCACTTCGTTGCCGGCAGGCGTCACGGCTTCCAGGCTCCTGCCCTTGCGCACGAACAGCAGGAAGCCCAACTCGTCTTCCAGTTGCTTGAGCTGCTTGGACAGGCCGGGCTGGGTGGCATGCACCCGCGCCGCCGCCAGCGTGATGTTCAGGTCGGCATCGGCGATGGCCACCAGATAGCGAAGTTGGGTCAGCGTCATCGGCGTGGGGCGCGCATCGGCCCACCGGAAGGGGGCCTTGGACTGTAGAGGATTTGTCCGGACCGTAGCCGGCCGGCCTTATAACCGCAGGATATATGGTTCTCGTGGGATGTCATTTCCGACCGCCATGAGGCGGCAGTACGGTCAGCAACCCAGCCGCCATCCTCCCCACGCCCGTGAGTGCTCCGTTGTTCCCCCTGTTCGCCGACCTGCAAGGCCGCCGGGTACTCGTCGTGGGTGGCGGCCCGGTCGCGGAAAGGAAGACAGCCGCGCTGCTGCATGCCGGCGCCCGTCCGCGCGTCGGCGCGCCGGAGCTCACGCCGAAGCTGCGCACGTGGCACGAGGAAGGGCGCATCGACTGGATTGCCGGGCGTTTCGACGCCCACTGGCTGTCGGGTGCATGGCTGGTGGTCGCCGCGACCGACGATCCGTCGGTCAACCGCGCGGTCGCCGCCGCCGCCGAAGCGCGCCACGTGTTCGCCAATGTCGTGGACGACGGCGAACTCTCCAGCTTCCAGGTGCCCGCCATCGTCGAGCGCGGCCCGCTGCAGATCGCCATCTCCAGCGGCGGCGG
>Ga0065704_10070676_pt1 | contig 17861 bp, 11 predicted proteins | sample SwiRhicommuniRL2_FD_59091 | JGI IMG/M metagenome (GOLD analysis project Ga0065704, IMG submission 59091) | Switchgrass rhizosphere bacterial communities from Rose Lake, Michigan, USA - RL2 v2 (version 2) | ecosystem: Host-associated > Plants > Roots > Rhizosphere > Soil | place: East Lansing, MI
CCAGAACCAAAAGGTAAATTAGCCCCCTGGTCTTTCTTTCGGTCTTTCAGGTGCAAACACACAATGCGCTGATGATGCTCCCGGATAAATGCTACTGCATCAAAATTAGCGGCCGTAAAATGACCAATGTCCAGGTTGATCTTTATATATTCGGAAAGTCCTTTTGCTGCACGTTCAAAACTATCCGGTGTGGCAAACTCATTCGGTTTATCTACATGCGCGTGATTATGCATACCTACATTGATCTTATACTGCCGCGCATACACATCCACCCGTTTCATTACACTCACCGTTCCGGAAGTGGTTAAGGTATCTGTGCCTAAAGCCTGTGCAATTTTAAACGCCAGTTCAAGATCATGTTCGGAGATATTGTCTTTAATGGTAGCACTGTAAGCCTGAACCTTAATCCCCGCTTTGCGGAACTTTTCCCGGATACTTTCAATATACGACATCTGAAGTCCGTTGCGCCATTCAGTCAGCAATTCTTTTTTACGGGATGTTTCTTCCGGTGTGCTGTTTCTTTTCCATTGCAATTCCAAAGGTTCCACATGCCCTTCCCAAAGTTCACAGCTTTTGATGTTCAGCTGTATCATCGCTTTGATGGCTTCATCCAGTGAACGATCCCGCAGGCTGTATGTCTGCAATCCTATTACAACCATTGAACGGGGAAAGCCCATCACAGGCATCGCAAAACCCGCCAGGCCCGTTAGCATTAATTTGCTCCACTCCCTTCTGTTCATTTAGAAAAGTATTTCGACTTGGAAGATTTTGCTGTTTGCAGCTCTTTTAATGCAGCACCGCCTTCAATACCCAGATCTGCTTCAATCACATCCGCACCATGGCTGATCAGGTTTAAATAACCATTTTTCAATTCTTCTGCATTGATCTTTCCGGAAGTAAATTCACGGTCAATGTTCCGGGAACTACCCAATATACATAAAGCACCACGTTTATGCACTTCGGAAAAAATGCTTTTATCTGTGGGTAAATCATGGCTCACAAAACCTATTACATTTGTCCAGGGAACGCCACTGTTATCCAGTGCGGTAATGTTCTCCGGTTTACCCATCATGATCTCCATCAGGATGTCTTTATTATAGCTATAACACTTTTTGATATCTTCCAGGGAATAGGCAATAACAATTGCGCTCGCCTGTGCGCCATTCTCTACGATCTTTTGTGCACGTACTTCAACCGGTACATCTTTTGCATCTATCACAAGGATGGTTTTGCCCTTCGCCCATTGCAGGGCTTCATCCAATGTGGGCATTTGGTAATCAGTGAGATTACCTTCCGTATCCTTCAGCCGCAGTTTTTTCAATTCAGCCAGTGTGTAGTCTGCAATTTTTCCATGCCCGTTGGAAGTACGGTCCAATGTAGCATCGTGCATCAGCACGATTTTTCCATCCCTGGTATAGTGTGGATCAATTTCCAGCATAGCCGGTGTTTGCGCCAGTGTATTCTCAAAAGTTGCAATGCAGTTTTCCGGGAAACCTTTCCTTGGACCGCCACGGTGCGCGCAGATAAAAGGAAGGCGATCTGGTGTATAACGCATAAAGTCTTTCAAACCAGCTGTATTACCTGTTTTAATACTATGCAGTTTAGCCGGGTTTGCGCTGTAAATACCTGTGAGCATTAATACTGCCAGAACAGGAATAAAGTATCTTGTTTGCATAAAGAGTTTTTAGTGCTTATAAGGAAAATAAGGTGCATTCGCTTTGGTGGCAGTCTGCATGAGTTCCTTCACGTGTTTCACCACATCAGGATGTGCAGCAGCCAGGTCTGTAGTTTCTGTGGAATCCTTTGCCAGGTTGTATAATTCAATCTTGCCTGCCAGGTCTGTTGGTGTACTTTTCACCACTGCCTTCCAATGATCGAAACGCAGTGCCCTGCTATCCAGCCAGTTCCTGGGCTGAGTTGCATCCGGTTTATTCCAGTTGTAATTGTAGGTGTAATATTCCCAGTAGAGATAGGGATGAACAGCTTGTTTTCCTGTACCCAGTAAACCGGGATAAAAGGAAACACCATCAATACCCGCAGGTGCCTTAATACCCGCAGCCTGGCAAATAGTTGGTAAAACATCCCAGCCTGCAGCAACATGCCCGGTTACCTGGCCGGCTTTGATTTTACCAGGCCAGTAAGCGATCAGGGGTTCACGAATACCACCTTCATAGAGGTTGGTTTTATTTCCCCTGAAAACACCATTGCTGCGGAAGAATTTCGCAAAACCCGGATTAGCACCGTTGTCACTGGTGAACAGGACCAGTGTGTTCTTATCCAATCCTTTCTCTTTCAACATTTGCATAATACGACCAATATCACTGTCCAGCTGCGTGATCATAGCTGCATAGTTCTTAAACTGTTCCGGCCAGTCTTTTCCTGCATAAGCAGAATTATCCGGGATCACATGTTCCCCGTGTGGAATGGTATAAGGCAGGTAAAGGAAGAAAGGTTCCTTTGCACTGCTCTCTAAAAACCGCAATGTTTTGTCTACAAAAAGGTGATGACTGTAAGCGCCTTTTTTACCATCCGCATTTTGCGTCAGCATTACCTTCTTTCCATTTTCATACAGGAAGGGTGGAAAATAATTATGCGCCTGGATCTGGTCAAGATATCCATAGGAGTAATCGAAGCCCTGTGTCTCAGGGCTATGGCCTTCGCCCCCCAATCCCCATTTTCCAATCAATGCCGTATGATACCCTGCGCCTTTCAACAGTTCCGCCACGGTTACTTTCTCCGAAGGCATAGCGGGATCTTCCTTTTCATCCGTTAAGAAATTCCCACGGATGGAGGTATGGCCCGTATGCATACCTGTAAGCAAAGCTTCTCTTGATGGTGCACATACAGTGTTACCTGCATAGTAAGTGGTAAAACGCAATCCACCTTTTGCCAATGCATCAATGTTGGGCGTTTGTATCATCTGCTGCCCGTAACAGCCAAGATCGCCATAACCCATATCATCTGCCATAATGAGAATGATATTGGGTTTCTCGTTTTCGCTGGGCTTTCCCGGGCCCCATGAGGAACCCAGGAAAGCTGTTGCGATTAGCATAGTTTGTAGTTTCATTCTTTCAATTAAGGTTGACCATATAATACACCACGACCACCGGTACCAACATAGATACGTCCAAACACAGTTCTGTCTCCTGCAAGACCTTTTACCCCGGCAGGGAAAGTTTGCGAACCATTGATCTGGTCCCAGTTTGCACCCAGGTCTGTAGAACGGTACAATCCTTTAATACCAGATACCGTACCATAACTATAAACAGTGGGGGTACTTGTTCCTGTTGCCGGAGCGCCAAATGCAAATGCAGTGGAAGTAGTTAATGCCGTTACTTTTGTAAAAGTGGTGCCGCCATTAGTGGTTTTATAAAGACCATTACCATCCAGGCTCACCCATACCTCACTAGCAGTTCCGGGCCTTGCAGCCACAAACAGGTAAGAATTTTTGTTGGGAATAGCGGTTGCATTCTTTTGCGTCCAGGTAGCACCACCGTCTGTTGATGCATAGAGGTAACCAGTTTTATAGATATAAAAATCATTCCCGTTTACACAATCAGCAGCGATGGAAAAGTCTTTACTCCAAACATCAATGGCATTTACAGAACCGGTAGGCGCACCTGTAGATGCAGTCCAGGAACTGCCCCTGTTTGTACTGTAATATACTGCGCCTGTTGAACCTCCGGCTATATACACCATCTTATCAGGGTCTGTAGCTGAGATAGCAATACGCCCCAATTTTACACCGGAAGGCAGTGTACGTGTTGTCCACGATGTACCGCTATTGGATGAAGTAGCCAGGATAGTGCCTGTTCCATCATTTGCAGAAGAACCCAGGATAGCAATATTAGCAGGCGATGTTTCGCAATAAGCAATACTGAATCCTTCATTGATATTGTATAGTCTCGCAGCAGGATATGTATTGATATTATCATGACGGAAACCGAATACATCCGCTACGCCGGAATACAACGATACGGTACCCGGAGGAGCAGCAACAGTTAATACCACTGTTTCTTCATCTCCTTTAATACGTGTTTCCCATGCAACAGAACCTGTAGCCCATGCATTGGAAGTGAACCATACCCCAAACCAATCTGCATAATAGAGGTCCCCATGATGCAGTGGATCAAATACAATACTGGAGGTTGCGCTGGAAAACCAACTGTTCGGCCACCATGGAGCTTCCAGTGTTTTAGTGATAGGTAAGGAAGCCGTGTTCATTTGCTGCCATGTAGTTCCTCCATCAGAAGAACGGTACAATGGATTATTGAAAGTACCGTAGCGCTGGCAAACAGCTATTTTTAATGGATCATAGGCTTCAATGGACAAGCCGCAATAATTCTTATTGGTACCTCCTGCCGGCGTAATGTCCGTCCAGCTGGTTCCATTCCAAACAGTAACACCTGTTGAGTGGGTAACATACAGTTTACTGCCAACCACCTGCATACGATTAGGAGAAGTGGGCGCTCCTGCCATTGCAGAAAAAGTAGTTCCACCATCTGTACTCACATAAATACCAGTACCCGGAATACCTGCATATACTTTTGCAGATCTGCCACTTACAGTAGTAGCAGGGTCTACTACAACCGTACGCACACCTTTTGTACCATTGGGTACAGAGGTGATTTTCGTCCAACCGGTTCCCGTATTCGTACTACGGTAAAGTCCGTCTGAACGGGTACCTGCATAGATCACCGTGCTGGTAACCGGGTCTACTGCCAAACATTCTCCTATCCAGCGGAGATCACCATTGCCATCGTAGGTGGCAGAAAACAATTTCGTCCAGCTTACACCAAGATCATCGGAGCGGTAAACACCATCATTCAATGCCAGGTAAACCCGGTCAGGTGAATTGGCATCTAATGCCATCCCATCCACCCTGATGGTGCTCAGGCCATCCAGCATCTGCACCCATTTCTGATTGGTGCCATCCCATTTGTAAGCGCCTCCAACATCCGTACGGATATACATCCTGTTGGATTGCGTAGGATGAATAACAATTCCTGTAACATAACCTCCGCCTCCAATCGCCACACTGCCCCAGTTGTAAGGAAGCACTGATTGTATGGAAGCCCCTACGGACTTCTCTCCATCAAGTGTTTCCTTTTTAAGCTCAGCAGGTTTCTTGCATGCAAACAATGCAATACCTACAGACAATAGTACTGTCATAGAATTTTTCATAATTCAGTTTTTGAACGGGTTAAAAAGAGGGTTCCTTGATAAATGCTAATATTTAGGGTTCTGTATTATTTTAGGATTTTGTGCAATGACTGTTTGTGGAATAGGCATCAGGTAATTTTTGGATGCATCAAATGCTATCTTGCCACCACCTGCATTTACTTTTTCGTATACCACGTTGCCACCAACAACGGTGATCTTCATGGCACGTAATGATTTACTGAAGATCTGCTCTGCCGTTCTCCATCTCCAGAGATCAAACAAACGTTTACCTTCAAATGCCATTTCTATCCTACGTTCCCTTCTGATCCTCATACGCATTTCCGCCTGCGTAAGATTAGCGGGTAATTCAGGCAGGCCTGCCCTGAGCCGCACTTTCTTCATGGCATCGTATACAGATTGATCCGGGCCTACTGCTTCATTCTGCGCTTCCGCATAGTTCAGCAATACCTCTGCATACCGCCATATGATGGAGTTGGCGCCTGCACTAACACCGGGCACAATAGCAGGGTCTACCATCTTTTTCAGGAAATAACCGGTACGTCCTTTACCACCAGCGCCGGAAGCATCCAGCTCATTACTGTTATTAGGAACACCGAGGCGGGTATAGATAATACCATTCTTCCAGGTAGCACCATCATAAATGATCGTTGCTTCAAAACGTTTATCCCTGTTTTTGTAAGGATTGGCAGGATCGAACATAGCGGAGCCTTCTGCTTCTGTTTTACCATCCAGGAATTCATATTCATCTACCAGGTCCTGTGTAGGATTTACAGCACCCCATCCACCGCCATCGGAAACTTTTACAGGGTTCCAGTATTTTTCTTTGATCTCTCCTTTGATATTGGCAGCATACTGTATATCAAAGATTACTTCTTTGTTATTCTCGTTGGCAGGCAGGAACAATTGACCATAATCTCCAAACAGATCATACCCCGCACCGGACTGCATGATCCTGAGGTTAGTGGCAGCGGCTTCCGGCCATTTGCCTGCATATAATTCCTGTTCACCTTTTAATGCCCATGCAGCGCCTTTAGTAGCGCGGCCTGCATCTTTTGCAGCAACGGTTAAAGGAAGGTCTGCAGCAGCTTCTTCACATTCTTTCTGAATAAAAGCCACACATTCTTCATAAGTATTTCTTGCATTAAAGATGGCATCGCCCTGCTCTTCCCTGTTGAGGGGAACGGTGATAATAGGCACACCGCCATACAGGTCCATCAGGGATTTATAGTAATAAGCCCTTAAGAATTTTGCCTGCGCCAGGAAACTTTTCTTTGTAACATCATCAAAGCTGGAAGCCGATACATTTTGAATGAACACATTACACTTCCGGATATTGGTGTACATGTTTTTCCAGTGTGGCGTAAAGATAGGTGTAGACGGTCCGTAGGAACCCTGTGCAAAGTTCACATAAGAAGGGATCCCCGCAATAGGGCCACTGATACTGTTATCAGAGAAGTTATCCAAAGGATCGTTGCTGATCTCTGAAGGCACGTTGGTGAACACAGTAGACTGTGGCCCAGGATTCAGGTTGTTATAGATATCATTGAGGAACAGGCCTGCATTGGTTGGTGTTTTCCAAACAGAAGCATCCGTAAGCTGGTCTGTTGGCTCAATGTCAAGCGATTCGTCACAGGCAGTGAACAGCAATGCACCCGCTACAATATATAAGAAGGATAATTTTTTCATCAGATTAGAAGTTTACGTTGATACCAAAAGAGAACACTTTCTGCTGGAAGTAATAGCGCGCCCTTTTACTGGCACTGCTCACACCGATCTCGGGATCGAGGTATTTTTCAGCAGAGAAAGTGAGCAGGTTCTGACCCGCAGCATAGATCCGTACGGAAGACATCCTTAACCTGTTGGTAAGATGAGCAGGAATAGTGTATCCCAATTCTGTACTCTTTAATCTCAGGTAAGCACCATCCCTTTGCCAGAAAGAAGATACCTGCTGGCTGTTGGTATTGGGAGAAGGAAGGATCACGGGATATTCGGCATCCCTGTTCTCAGGTGTCCAATAATCCAGTTGTTCTTTAAAGATCTTGGCGCCATTGAAGAAAGGAAGAGAAGCTTCGTTCGTCAATTGGAAACTGCTCTTTGCTGCACCCTGCCACATCATGCTCAGGTCAATCCCCTTCCAGGCAAGATTGTATGTTAAGCCAAAGATCAGTTGCGGGAAAGCCGGATCACCAATCACCACCTGGTCGTTATCATCAATCTTTTTATCGCCGTTGATATCTGCATACCTGATATCACCGGGGATCAGTTTGCCAAACTGAGGAGGTGCTGCATCGATCTCTGCCTGTGATTGGAAAAGGCCGATGGCTTTCAAACCAAACTGTGTATCCAATGGTCTGCCTGTACGTCTTCTGTTCGGATCATTGAAGGTAGACGCGTTTTCAAATGTTTGTACCAGTTTGTTTTTCGCATACGAGAAATTGAAACCGGCATTCAGGGTCAGGCCATTTTTGAAAGTGTTGGAAGAATTGATAGAGAAATCAAAACCCTGGTTATCCATAATACCCGCATTCACCTGTGAAATACCGATACCATATTCTACCGGTACTACTGCATTAGGTGTTACCAGCATATCTGAACGTCTTTCTTTAAAGAAGTCTACTTCAAATCCGAGTTTACCACCAAACAGCAAAGCTTCCAGGCCAATGTCTGATTTTTTAGCTGTTTCCCAGGTGATGTTAGGATTGGGTTCACTTCTTTCAAAAACACCCTGCACCTGTGTGAACTGCGTTCCGCCAAAACCATAACTGCTGTTCAAACCGTAGCTGCTGAGGTATTGGAATGGAGAACCCGCCAGGTTACCGGATACGCCGTAAGATCCACGGAGTTTCAGGTTGTCGATCCATTTGTAGTTATCCTTGATGAATTTTTCTTCAGACAATCTCCATCCCAGGGAAACCGCCGGGAAGAAAGCAAACCTTTTGCCGGGAGCAAAATAATAATGCCCGTCATAACGACCGGAAAACTCTGCGATATACTTTTGGTTAAAGTCATATCCCAACCTGTACACAAAACCAAGTTGCTTATAAGAGGCAGAGGAGCCGCTGTTGTCCAGGTCGTTTTTAGAAGAGCTGCCGAGGGACAGTTCATCCAATGCCACCTGGTAGTTCAGGCGGGAAGCGTCAAATGCGTTGTTATTACCTTGGCGGAGTTCACCTACCACCAATGCATTCAGACCATGTTTGCCAAAATTACGTTTGTAAGTGATATAGCCCTGTAAAGTGGTATTGATGGCTTCATCAAATGCCTGGCTTAAACTGGGGGCTACCACACCTGCTTTGGTAGGGATAAATTGGTCCTGCGCATTTAAGGAATAGATAGTGTAGGGCAGTTGCCACTGTTTGCTGGTGTTGTAGTTCTTGTCGTAGGCAGCTACTGCTTTGAATGAAAGGCCGGGCACTTCTGGCACAAATTGTTCAATGGAGAGTTGAGAGAAGAAAATGTTTTCTTTCTTCCTGTTGTAACCGCTTTCATAAATAGAAGGCAACAGGCCATTTCCTGGCAGCCCATTAGAGAACTTAAGCGGTGTATTGAGTAAAGGGGAGTTTTTGGTAACAGAAGTATAGATGCCGGTTCCGCTTTGTGAACCGGGGTTCTTTGTTACTTCAAAAGTACCTTTGATATCTAAGGATACGATGGTGGATTTTGTGGCATTCACATCCAGGTTAGTGGCTAAGTTATACCGGGTGTAATTGATCACATCCACAGAGCCTTGCTGATAAAGGCGGGCGAGAGAACTGTAGAAACGCATCTTTTCAGAACCACCGGAAAAGGTGAGGTTCTGTTGATTCATGGGCGCTTCAAAGTCTATTACTTCCTTCATCCAGTCGTGATCAGGATAATGATCAGGATCAGAGTGGTCCCTGTATTTCTGCAATTGCGCATCTGTATATGCGGGTGCAAGGCCTGCATTTTTATTGGCCACATTCAAAGTGGAAGCAAATCCATAAGCATCCAGGTAATGCGGGTATTGGGTAGGACTTTGCAACCCATACCAGGTACCAAAGCTTAACTGGCTCTTACCTTGTTTACCTCTTTTGGAAGTGATCAGGATCACACCATTTGCACCTGCCAGGCCATAGGGAGCAATCGCTGCTGCATCTTTCAGCACCGTAATGGTTTCAATTTCGTTAGGGGAAATCTGTGAAAAGTTACGGGGGATCCCGTCTACAATGGTCAATGGGCCATTCCGGCTACCGGTTGTTCCCACTCCTCTAACCCTGATCAGGGATGCATCTTCTCCCGGTTCACCACTGTTTTGAAAAGCCAGCACACCTGAAACCCTGCCTGCGATACTGTTATTCATATTCGCTACAGGGTTCCTGGCAATGTCATCACTTTTCACGGTAGAAATAGCCGCTGTGGTGAAAGCTTTTTTCTGAGTGCCATAACCCACTACAATGATCTCGTTCAGTCCTTTCGCTTCATCCTGTAAAACAATGTCGATGGCATTCCTTCCATTCACAGGCTGTTCCTGGTTCTGGAAACCGATATAGGTGATCACCAGCACCGCATTGTCCGGCACATCCAGTTCAAAGCGGCCTTCAGGATCAGTAGAAGTTCCTTTATTTGTTCCCTTTACAAGAATGGTTACACCTGGCAGGCCTGTTCCTTTACTATCTTTCACCGTTCCTTTCACTACAGCAAAACGCGTGTCCGGAGAAGCAGTAATGGCAATCACACTGTCTGACAATAACCGGTAGTTCAGGTTCATGGGGGCCAGCAGCAGGGATAATACATCTGTTAATTTCTGATTACCGTTGGTGCTGATGGAAACCAGCTTATTGAGAGAAACCTCTTTAGAATTATAGAAAAAACGGCATCCTGTAGCAGTCTCAATTTTATCAAGCGCCTTTGAAAATTTGATATCCTTCGCTTCTAATGAGAGTTTAACGTCCTTTTGAGAGTATACTTTGGCGGACAACTGCATGCAAAATAGAAAAACAGCAATAAGCGTGAGTCGCATGGTCTTTTCAATTTGCTTAACATTAACCAGATGGCATAGCCATCCGATAAGTAGATTTTTTTTCATACTTTTAGTTTTTACTGTTTTTTGGAAGATGCCTTCGAACGTAGCTTCCAATAAAAATTCAGGAAAGGAAAGGAGGGATGTTAGCGCATCTCTCTTTCTTTTTTATAGACCTGCGTTATTATCCTGAATCACTTCTACTTATAAATAACAACCTGTTCATTATTAATTTTAAATTTAAACGGTGCGATAACCTGTAGGAGTTTCAGCGCTTGCGTTAGGTTCTCATGCTTGAAGATGCCGGTAAGCTGGTATTCTTTTATGGTATTGTCTTTAATAATGATCGAAACATTATATCTTCTTTCCATCATCAGGGCGAGGCTTTCAAAGCGCTCATTCCTGAAAATGAGTTTATTCTCCACCCATGCTGTTTCAACGATGTCGTTTGTTTTCTCAAATGGCACAATGGTAGACACTTCGAAGACCTTTACTTCTTTTTGTTGTGCCGGTTGCTTATGCTGCAACACCAGTTTTTCCCGGGGTACCATCAGCATTTTCTTTGCAGGGTCTTTCCTGAGAGATACTTCAAGGGATCCTTCTATTAATGTGGTTTCTGTTTTCGAACTTCCTTCATAGGCTTTTACATTGAAGGTGGTGCCCAGGTCTTTAATATCCGCTTCTGCGGTATGAACAATAAAGTTATGCTCTTCGTGGTGGACCACTTTAAAATAGGCCTCTCCGCTCAGGTATACTTCCCGTTTGGCAAGGCTGAAATTGGAAGGATAGCTCAGTTTACTGCCGGCGTTCAGCCATACCGTTGTACCATCTGCCAGTGTAATATGTTTCCTGGACCCTTTAGGTGCTGCAATCTCATGCATGGCTACCATTTCCGGTTCTTTCACAACAGCCGGTTTAAAGATCAGCCATGCGGCCAGTGAGAGTACGGCAACACCTGCAAAAACAGCGGCAAAACGGTACAGGGACCTGTATTTTGAAGGAGCCGCAGCAGGTAGCTGCCGGTCTGTTTCTTCCAGTTTTGTTAATAATATTAAGTTCAGTCTTTCCGGCTCTATCCTGTTATCCAACAATGATTTGATCTCCTGCACATATTCCTGTGTAACATCATCCATCTGGTAAACTGCCTGGATCAGTTCGTAGGAATACCATAATTCAGGCTCAGAAGCCAGCAGTGCTCTTAGTTCTTCTTCCTCCTCTACTGTGATGGAATGGGATAATTCTTTACCCATCAAGAACCAGATCCTGTTGGTATCTTTCATTTGATTTAGGTTGCGTTTATTAATAAGACAAGAAAAAGGGGGGATTCTACTAAGTGCAGGTCAACATTTTTTTGAAAGTCCCTGGCGGTTGAAAGCGCTCACTGCCTGCACCAGTTTTTTCAGGGCAATGGCCAGTTGTACATCAATGGTATTAACGGATAGGTCAAGTTGTTCGGCCACATCTTTGTTGCGCAGGCCTTCTATGCGCACCATTTCATAGATCTGCCGGCATCTGGGCGGGAGGGACTGGATGGCATTCCTGATGCAATCGCTGAGTTCGGTAGAGATAACAATGCTTTCAGGGTCAATGGCAGTAAGGTCTTGTACAGGTATGCCGGATAAAAAGGACTGTTCTTCTTTTAATTTTATCATCAGGTTTAAGCAGGCATTCCGCACAGCGGTAAAGAGAAAAGCCCGGAGATTGCTGATGCCGGCAATGTTCTCTTTCTTCTGCCATACTTTGTACAGCACGTCATTCACGATCTCTTCCGCAGGCTCTTTTGCCTTCAGATAAGCCGTGGCAAATTGCAAAAGTACAGGATGGTATTGCTTGTACAGAAACTTGTATGCATCCCCGTCCTTCTTTTCAGCAATCAGATCAATAAAGATTTGAGTAACAGACTCCATCATATGAACCCCGTGGTATGGTCCTGCAATATCCGGAACCAATATCGCTTATTAAATAAATCGATATTTTCTTTGTGTTAAGAATCCGGTATAGCTAAAATACATTTTTTATAGCATATCCTTTGGAAAGCCGTAAATTGTTAATGAAAACCTCCTATCCCTATGAAACGACTGTTTTATATCCTGTTTTACCTGATCTCCGGTACCGCTTATTCCCAGGAAGAAACACCTATCTATAAAGAACCTGCCAAACTTCCCTTTAAAGATGCAAAACCTACACAGCAGAATGGGAAGACAGGTCTGCTCAATACAAAAACAATAGCGTTATTGATCCCATTTGAATACGATGGAATAGAGAAGATCAGCGATGCTTTCCCTTATGTTATTGCCAAACAGCAGGGAAACTATGGTGTACTGAATGCACAGGGAAAAGTGATCATCCCCTTCGAATACCAGCAGCTGGAATTCTATAACATTTCATCCAAAGATCATTATGAGGATGAGCTTTCAGCGAATGATTTTGTATTCAAGGCAAAGCAAAATGGATTGCTGGGTTTCATAGATATACACCATAAAGCCGTGCTGGCTATTCAATACGACAAGCTCAACTTTGAAAAAGGTCAGGCCTTCCCGGCTTCAAAGGAAGGGAAATGGGGGATCATCAATTTAAAAGGAGAAGTGAAGGTGCCTTTTCAGTATGATGAAATGGAGGGCATAGACAATGCATACATGGTAACACAGAAAGGCCTGAAAGGCATTATATCAAAAGAAGGAAAAGCACTTTTGCCCAACCGGTACACCGCCATTGATCGTTTTAGAAATAGTATCTCCAAATCCACATCGTACTACATCGTTACAGACAATTCAAAAAAGGGTGTTTGGGATGCAAAGGCACAAACCTTATGCATACCTCCGGGATATGATAAAATATCAGATGCCTGTGAAGGGAACTTCATTGTAACCTTCAATAATAAATATGGGGTGATCAACGCAAAGAACAATCCACTCCTGCCTATTGAATATGATCAGCTGAAATTCCTCTCGCTGAAAGACAGTAAGCAACCACTCTTAGGCATGATCAAAGGAAAATACGGCCTGATCGATCTCTCAAAAAAGAAGCTGGCTGCATTTCAGTATGACGATATCCAAAGCATTTCCGGTGGATTCTATAAAGTATGCAACGATGGTCAATGCAAAGTGATGGACAGCAATGGACGTATCATTACAAAGGCATATGACAACATTGGCGTTTTTATAGATGGAGAAGCCAGTGTTTTCCGGGGTAAAGAAATGAGTACGATCAACACTAAAGGAGATTACACTACATTCATTCCATCAGATGCTACAGGTTACAGCAATTTGAAGATGCTGCTGGAAGCATTTGCAGCAGCTATCAACTCAAAAAACGATTCCATCATTCTCGCATTCTGCAAAAATGTAACACCTGATAAACATACCGTCTCATTTTTAGAACGAAGTGGTTTCAACGGCCCTTCACTTTTATACGATCTCCGCAAGAAAGCATATACCCTCGAAGATATCCCGAACATGTGGTTCGACAGGTTAAAGCGGTACACTGTACAGTTAGACAATTTACAGTACATAGATAATGGCAGAACTTACCTGGAAAACGAACAATTCTGTGTGGAAAGCGTGGTTGGCTCCACAATATTTAAAGCCGGAGATAAAGAAGTAAATATCAAACTCGGAGGTTTGACGCGGATAGATGGAATATGGAAAGCCTTCTCTTATCCTTACATGACGGATTAGCATTTTTACGTAAATTCAATCATGAAACAGGAAAGCCCGGAAAATACAGCTGTTAGGTCATGGCAATCCAGGTTGCATGAAGTGGTTTACGAATCCCACACCAGAGCCGGAAAAATATTCGACACCACATTACTTGCTTTTATTATTATCAGCATTGTAGTGGTGATGCTGGACAGTGTAGAAGAACTCAATCAAACTTATGGGCAGTTCTTCTTTTACATGGAATGGTTTTTCACCATCGTTTTCACAATAGAATACATCTTAAGGTTAATCTGCATCCGCCGGCCATTCAGGTATGTATTCAGCATATTAGGCATTATAGATCTGCTGGCGATCATTCCCAGTTACCTGAGTTTTATCTATATCGGGGCACAATCCCTGTTGGTGCTTCGCGTATTACGTTTATTAAGAGTGTTCAGGATCTTCAAGCTGGTTCACTTCCTTTCAGAGATGCGCTTTCTATATGTGGCCATGATCAGCAGCCTTCGAAAGATCAGCATCTTTATTCTATTTGTGATCAGCACTGTAGTTATTCTGGGTTCTGTCATTTACCTGGTAGAAGGCCGCACCAATGGATTTACCAGCATTCCCCAATCTGTTTACTGGGCCATTGTAACTATTACCACGGTTGGTTATGGAGATATAGCCCCTGTTACACCACTTGGCAAACTGATCGCGAGTTTTATTATGTTATTGGGTTATGGTATCATAGCGGTACCTACAGGTATTGTCACCACAGAAATGGCTATTGCTGCTAAGAATCAGAAACAGGAAAGCCAGGCTTGCCCCAACTGTGGGCGGGAGGGGCATGATCATGATGCGCGGTTTTGCAAGTATTGTTCTGCGAAGCTTTAAACGGAAAAGCAAACTATTCTCAATCTTCCTATTTGCTGATTTACAAATAGCAGAAAACGCTATATTCTTATAGTGCCTATTGGCCCCATTGGTGTCTAATAGCGTTTATTTGGCCCTTATATGGCCCTTTTGCGCCGATTTTGACCCTTTTTTACTTCCAATGCTCTTTCTGATTGAAAGGCATAATTAGTTCCTCTTCCTTTGGTTCCTAATTTTTGTATAAACCCTTTTTCAATGAGTTCCTGTAAATCTCGTGAAGCTGTTCGCTTAGAGACATTAGCTAACTCCTGGTATTGAGCATTATTGATTTTTCCATGCTCTTTTATATACAGCAGCGCATTAATTTGTCTCTCTTCCAAATCCTGTTTTCTTAGTACCTCCTCTGTAAATTCCTTAAAGAATGTAATACTAAAGCCGCCTTGTGCCTCTTCGATCAATGGTTCTGGTAACCCAGACTCAATACATGCATCAATAATTCTAGTTGTCCCTCTTCCCCAGGATTCGATATAGCCAGATTTGAAAAATACACTCGCAATATTTCGATTGCGTGGATAAGATGAATGGTCTCCTTTTAATTGTTCAATACTCAACTCTTCCGGCAAACCTCCCGGATTCCAAATATGCAGACGGCTATCGTATACCCGAAGAAATGTGTAAGTACTCGAATAGTCTTTATGAATAATAGCATTTAATACGGCTTCTCTCAAAGCCTGTTCTGGATATTCCAACGGCTCCATCCTTTCAAGTCCTTCATAAGATATTGGGCGAACGAGATATTTGGCTTTTAAAATCTCAATCACCTTATCTGGCATCTCAAAAATATTGGTCTCTATAATGTCCTGGAATAGCAGATCATGACTTGAGGCGCCAAATCTGCCGATTTTAAAACTTGCTGTAACATTACCCTTTGACGGATTATTTCCAAAAAGCAGTATTGCGGCATTAGTTAACTGCCCTTGCTCAGTCATAAGGCCCAGATTCTTCAAAAGAAGTTCAGTGCCAATTTTAGGAGTATCTGCAGGTATTCGATCCTTTTCAATTGCTTTAGCAATAAATGCTTCAATAGTAGCTTTATTGAGATCTTTCAAAGAAGCACCAGACACAGGCATATCCTCCCATTTCTTTCCAATCTTATTCAATAGCAGATGTTGTAATGCTATCCCTTTCAATTCCTGCTTAGTGCTTCCGCTACGATAATGGTAAGCACCATGATAAGCTATTGGTACATTGCTTATCGGAATGTCAATTTCAAGATAGTATTTCTCCTCCTTTCGATGTAGGTTAACATCAACAACCAGTCCTAAATGATTAACAACTTTATTAGGTATATCATCCATCATTTTTTTGTACTCATCAATTCCGGTTATAATACCGCTATCATCAACACCAATAAATATCTTACCTCCCTGTGCATTTGCGAAACCACATATCCATTTAAGATATTCATCCCTCCATGATTGTTTGTATTCTATATTTTGCTGTTCTGTCATACATAGTATGAGTTGATAAAGAAGTTGTTAGGGGAATAGTCAGGTATAAAAACTTACGCACAAAAAAAGCCTCCAGATTTAATCATCTGAAGGCATCAAAAGTTATAATAAACCTAAAACAAACTCAACTGGCTCGTAGGCCGCTGAAACAGATCCGTATTAAACTCAAATCTATCCTGGTTCATCCCCAGCCTTTTCGTATGCAGCTTAAACTGCTGTTTGATCAACTCTGCAATATTTCCTTCGCCACGCATCCTTCTCCCAAAATCACTGTCATTCACTTTTCCGCCATGCATGCTCTCAATCAAATGCCACACTTTGTCTGCCCTATCCGGGAAATTCTTATACAACCAGTCGTTGAAGATGATCTTCACCGCATCGTTCAAACGCACTACCGTATACCCTGCCCACTTAGCCCCATTTGCTGAAGCCTGTTCCAGCAAACGCGGGATCTCATGATCTGTTAATCCGGGAATAATAGGTGCCGTCATCACACCAACCGGGATACCCAGTTCTGATAATTCTTTGATCACCTTCAACCGCTGCGCTGCTGTAGCTGTACGGGGTTCCATCTTCTGCCGCAGATCTTCCTGCAGGGAAGTGAGGGAGATGTACACACACACCAGTTTCTGTTCTGCCATTTGCTGAAGGATGTATTTATCCCTCAGCACCAGGGAATTTTTGGTGATGATGCCAATGGGCTGTTTATATTCCAAAGCCACTTCCAGCAACTGCCGGGTGAGGAACATCTTGCGTTCAATGGGTTGGTAACAGTCTGTATTGCCGGACAGCGAAAGCGGTTTAGGCACCCAGTTTTTGTTATTCAGGAATTTGCGCAGTAACTCCGGTGCATTGTTCTTGGCCACGATCTTCCTTTCAAAATCCAGACCTGCACTGAATCCCCAATATTGATGGGAATTGCGGGCATAACAATAGATGCAGCCATGTTCACATCCCTGGTAAGGGTTCATGGAATACCACATGCCCACATCAGGACTATCCACCTTATTGACAAGCGTTTTTGAATGTTCCTCAAAGATCTGGGTAGGTACATCCGCCTGCCACCATTCATCGATAGCTTCGGGATGTTCTTTGGCATATTCCTCTGCCAGGAACCTGTTCTTTGGGTTCAGCTGTGCACCCCTTCCTTTATAGTAAGGATTTTCTGGTGTGTCGGAAAATGGGAGCGTCATAGACACTAATAATTTTAGTAAATGTACTAATTTTATTAGCAACAGCAAATTATATAATTCCCATCTGTTTCATGAGGAAGGTGGCATTCTTATTCCGGGCAATACCGGGTCTCATCTGGTAATCAAAATGCAGCTGCCCGTTTTCCAGGGAACTCTCGAAACAATAATTACGGATATGCTGCGGATTTTCCGTTTCCAGCGATCCTAATTCCAGGTCATGTGTGGCAATCATGCCCAAACAGCTGTAACGCAGGAAATGCCGGATCAACTGTTGGGAGCCGGAGAGTTTATCTTCTGAATTGGTGCCTTTGAGGATCTCATCGAGGATAATAAAAACGGACTGCCCTGTTTTCAATACTTCAATAATATGTTGCAGGCGCAACAATTCTGCCTGGAAGTAAGAGGTATGCCGTGCAATGGAATCTTTGATCCGCATGGAAGTCATAATGCGCAAAGGGCTGCAGGAAAAACTCGCTGCACA
>Ga0065704_10000530_pt1 | contig 17859 bp, 7 predicted proteins | sample SwiRhicommuniRL2_FD_59091 | JGI IMG/M metagenome (GOLD analysis project Ga0065704, IMG submission 59091) | Switchgrass rhizosphere bacterial communities from Rose Lake, Michigan, USA - RL2 v2 (version 2) | ecosystem: Host-associated > Plants > Roots > Rhizosphere > Soil | place: East Lansing, MI
CACATTGGGGCTGATTCTGGATTCGACGGGATTTGCGAAACCCAAGGTGCATGCCGAGGGGCGGTTTGCCTCGTAAAAAGCCGCAAAAAAATAGTCGCAAACGACGAAAACTACGCTTTAGCAGCTTAATACCCTGCTAAGAGCCCTCTCTCCCTAGCTTCCGCTCTTAAGACGGGGATAAAGAGAGGTCAAACCCAAAAGAGATCGCGCGGATGTCCTGCCTGGGGCTGAAGTGCTAAAACTAATCAGGCTAGTTCGTTAGTGGCGTGTCTGTCCGCAGCTGGCGTGCGAATGTAAAGACTGACTAAGCATGTAGTACCGAGGATGTAGTAATTTCGGACGGGGGTTCAAATCCCCCCAGCTCCACCAAAATTCTCCATCGGCGATTACCAGAGTCATCCGATGAAGTCCTAAGAGCCCGCACGGCGCAAGCCCTGCGGGCTTTTTTGTGCCCTCAGTTTGTCCCGCGAAGTCCGAAGAGAACTAATTAAATCCGAACCTTTTAGGCCCATTGATAGGCCCAACGAAAAGCTCTATTGTTTTCGTTGGGCCTAAACGCATGGAGACTCCCCATGGCAAGAAAAACCAAGCCGTTAACCGAGACGGAAATCAAAGCCGCCAAACCTAAAGATGCCGATTACCAGCTGTATGATGGTGACGGGCTTACACTGTTAATCAAGTCCAGCGGCAGTAAGCTCTGGCAATTCCGTTACTATCGGCCTCTGACCAAGCAGAGAACCAAACAGAGCTTCGGTGCCTACCCTGCCGTCTCGCTTTCTGATGCACGTAAACTTAGAGCCGAATCTAAAGTTTTATTGGCGAAAAACATTGATCCGCAGGAGCATCAGAAAGAACAGGTCAGAAATTCACAAGAGGCCAAAACCAACACTTTCTTGTTAGTCGCCGAACGTTGGTGGAATGTGAAGAAAGCCAGCGTAACAGAGGACTATGCCGACGATATCTGGCGCTCGCTTGAGAGAGATGTTTTCCCGGCAATCGGTGATATCAGTGTCACTGAGATTAAGGCGCATACTCTGGTTAAAGCAGTTCAGCCGGTTCAGGCAAGAGGTGCATTAGAGACTGTTCGCCGCCTTTGTCAGCGTATTAACGAAGTCATGATTTATGCACAGAACACAGGCTTGATTGATGCAGTTCCCAGCGTAAACATAGGGAAAGCGTTCGAGAAACCGCAGAAGAAAAATATGCCGAGTATCCGCCCGGATCAACTTCCACAGTTAATGCAAACAATGCGTACGGCAAGTATCAGTATGTCAACGCGGTGCTTGTTCATGTGGCAGCTTCTCACCATTACCCGCCCTGCCGAAGCCGCTGAGGCACGATGGGATGAGATCGATTTCAATGCTAAAGAATGGAAAATTCCAGCAGCTCGAATGAAGATGAACCGGGACCATACGGTTCCACTATCGGATGAGGCTATCTCAATTCTGGAAATGATGAAGTCACTCAGTGGTGGCCGAGAGTTTATCTTTCCCAGTCGCATCAAACCAACCCAGGCAATGAACAGCCAGACAGTTAATGCCGCACTTAAGCGTGCTGGCTTAGGAGGCGTACTCGTTTCACACGGCTTACGTTCTATTGCCAGTACGGCACTCAATGAGCAAGGGTTTCCACCTGATGTCATTGAAGCTGCACTTGCTCATGTGGATAAGAATGAGGTTCGGCGTGCTTATAACCGCAGCGATTATCTTGAGCAACGACGTCCGATGATGCAATGGTGGGCTGATTTTGTTATGGCTGCTGATCGCGGAAGTATGATTGAAGATAGGATAAAAGGGATGCGATTAGTGGGGTGATGGTTACGAGCAAAGACTCACCATTAATTTAATCTTGCAGAGAAAGCTTTAGTACCAGGTCTTCAATATGCTGGAGGTATCAGAAGACACTGCCTCTAGCATGTCGGGAAAGGCGAGGAGTTACCACACTGAAATAAAATTTTAAATGCGATATGATAGTTTCGCTGCCAACTGTCGAGGACAACCCTTTGAAAATAAATACCCTGTCGGTTAAAAACTTTCGTTGTTATAGAGAAAGAGCCTTCCAGTTCCATCCAAACGTTAACCTGATTGTTGGTCAAAATGCGACGGGTAAGACAGCCTTATTGGATGCTGTTTCTATCGCAATTGCATCATGGATATTGGGATTTAAAAAGAAAAATGACAAAAAAAGCTTAGAGCCAACGGATGCAACGTTGTCTTACCTAGAGAAGGAAGGTGAGCCTCAATTTGTTGAAGCATGGCCAGTGGTGGTAGCAGCATCAGGCATAGTAAAAGGTAAAAATATAGACTGGGAACGTTCCAAGGCCTCACCTAGTGGCAACACTCGCTATGGGGACGCAAGTGATTTGATTGCGTTAGCAAAAGAATGCGATAGTAGTCTAGAAAAAGACGTTTCGCTACCTTTAATCAGTTATTACGGTACGATGCGTTTATGGCAAGATCCTAAAGCCTCCAAGACCACGCCATCACTAACCAAATCTAATAGCAAGCCCTCAAGGTTAGATGGATACAAGCACTGCGTGGATCCTCGAATTGGCTTAAAGGAGCTAATTGCTTGGTTTGCTCGCCAGGAATGGCACGCTTATCAATCAGGGAAAGAATCAACCATGCTTACTGTGGTTCGCAAAGCGGTAATAAGTTGCATCGAAAATGCCGAACATCTCTACTATGATCCTAAAAGATTAGAATTAATATTAAGATTACGGGATTCAGAGCCTCAGCCATTCAGTATGCTGAGTGATGGTCAACGATGTGTTTTAGCTTTGATTGCTGATATTGCGCAAAAAGCAGCACTATTAAATCCTCATTTGGGTGAGGGGGTGCTTGAAAAAACCGAAGGTGTCGTTTTAATCGATGAACTCGATTTGCATCTTCATCCAAAATGGCAACGGCATGTGATAGAAGATTTGCGGACAACATTTCCGAAAATCCAATTCATTTTTACTTCACACTCTCCATTTTTAATACAATCCCTTCGCTCAAGCGAAGAACTAATAATGCTTGATGGATTGGCCCCTGCTCAACTAGCGAACAAAACCCTTGAAGATATATCTGACGGTATAATGGATGTGAATACGCCTGAAGTAAGTCACAGATATGCTGAGATGAAAGGAGTTGCAAAAGACTATTTAAAAACCCTCAATGAAGCAGAAAACGCACCTGAAGATAAGTTACAGCAGTATAAAGATAGATTGGCTGATTCGTTGGCTCCATATGCAGACAACCCTGCTTTTCAAGCTTTTTTGGAGATGCAACGTGTGGCGAAGTTAGGAGAATAGCAGATGCGACCGGTACAAAAGGGAATTTCTCCTATTGCTGGTGATTTTGGTAAGTATGAAGATGCTAAACCAGAGTTAGTGAGTCGTTTAGGTCTTTATTGCAGTTATTGTGAAAGAAAAATCCCAACATTATTAGCAGTAGAGCATATTGAACCAAAAGATGGTGTCTATGGAAAACCAGCCTTGAAGAAACGTTGGTCTAACTTTTTATTAGCTTGCACCAATTGTAACTCATGTAAAGGTAGTAGGAAAGTTGACTTTAGAAGGTTAATTTTTCCTGACAGAGATAATACGTTTCATGCTTATAACTATAATGCTGATGGTAGCATAACTTTAGCATCACACCTTTCGCCACGGCAAAGCGTTATGGCTAGAAATACTCTGCGTCTAGTTGGTTTAGATAAGCCAATCCAAATTTACACTGATTCAAACAACGAACAGGTAGCATTGGATCGTGTAGCTCAAAGAATGGAAATTTTTGGAGTTGCGCGAGAGGCTTTGTCATTAATGTTAAGTGCACCGAATAGCGATCCTTTAAAGCGTTCAATTACTATGAATGCCTTAGCAAATGGTTTTTTTAGTATATGGATGACGGTATTTGACAGTTATCCAGATATGAAATTGAGATTTATTCAAGCTTTTGATGGCACAGCAAATAGCGGTTGTTTTGATATAATCACTAGCGGAAATGTATCCCCTGCACCAAATCCAGACAATCTCAGCAACGGTAGGAAAATTTAAGCTTTTTGTGCTGACAGCCAACAGTAATGGCTTTTATAAAATTACTGTTGCCTGACCTAACAGATGAGCATACTTTAATTTTTCATTAATCCTTATTTGCTTAAAGCCGACATCTTTGCACTGATGTCGGCAAATTATGTGCGGAGATGCAAGTCAAATTGTCTTAGCCTGACATTCCCTAAACTTAGCGAGTTGTTTTTGGTCAGGTTCGTCATATGTGTCAAATCGAGTGGCTTCTTTTATCTCTGCGCCATCAGAATAATAAAGCCGAGTGAAAGTAAATCTACCACCGAAACCGCTACTAAATTCTTCTCCATAAGCATTCTTCTCACCTGCAACAGCCCAAATAGCAGAATACCCTTTATTTTTTAACAAATTAAGGAATAAATTTCTATCAACGAGAGCAGCACTGCGCCCCTGTCTACTCACTGATGGGTCCCAAAAAATAACTTGATGAGAATCATCTTGATAGAAGATCGACCTTCCATCCTTAAGCCTGAGATTCAGTCCCTCCATAATCCAGCTGGCAGGAAGAAAAATATTAATATTGTCACTAATCGAACCATCATAACCAACAGATTCTGCAGAATATTCCACAGTAGTTGGCAAAACCGATATTTTATCTCCAGTTTGCTTAGAAACTCCATAAGGGTACCACTGGTCAATCCAGTCATTATAATTTTGACTCAAAGTCCGCCAAGGAAATTCACCAAGATGTACATGGCTACCTCCCCCCATTGCAGTTGGGAGATCATGATTCGTCGTTAGGTGACATCCTGACATGATATTGATCGCTTTTGAAAGGTCTACGGTATTTACTACAAGGCAAGCTACTCGACGCCAGCTTTCGGTTCGGAAACCTTCAGCTCGAGCACTCCATGTTTCAAACCCAGTAAGAACCAGCCACTCACGACGGTCTTCAGGTGATACAACTTCAATAACGTCATTTCTATCAAGGATATCTTCATCAGAATGCAACCAAACGATAGCAGCATCAGGAGTCCTTGCGGGGAGGGTCGGTGCATCCCCTGTCCAGAATGAGCTGTCAGCGAATTCCTTCCAGCCGTTGTCAGAGGTATGGCTAACAAGCAAAGACGGATCCAAATTGCGTAGCCCATATAAGTCATTCTCTTTGTTCGGCAAAATCGCTAGGTTATCTCTCATCCGCGCAACCAGCTCGTAGAGCGCAAGCCACTGATACTTCTTACCGATACGCTCGAGAGAATGCTCATTACGGCTGCCGTGTATGGCTCTGTCGAAATCGCCATGCAATTCTTCACACCAACCGAGTTCGTGGGCGCGCATGACTACCCAGCGACGCGCCCAGGCAAGATTGAATTCAGCGGCGCCTTGCCTTGCTAAGCGTTGATACATTCCCTCAGAACGCCAATGTTCCGCTTTCGCTCGCCACTCTTCAAAAGCATCCGCCCCCACAATAGTTCGAAATTGTGCCTTGGCTTCATCTATTCTGACGCGACTCTTTCCTGTAATAGATTTATTGTCAGGATTTTCCCGAACCATAGTTGCAAGGAGCGTTTCATATGCTTCCATCATCTCCTTAGTAGCCACACTTTTGAATTGTTCGAACCATTCTTCGCGCAGATCATTGACTGTCGGTAAGTCAACGGTACCAAAAGGTGCGGGGCTCCAGTCTTGCACAGCATAGTCGAGTACATACCGACCAAAGTCACCGTCCAGGCAGGAGTTTACTATTTCATCGCGCCCTCTATAATTTGAATTGTAGTTTCGCGTGTAAGAGTCAATAGACTCGTCAGTTACATACTCAATTGGCCAAGGGCTTTTGAAAGGATGTTTCAGTTTTTCTGGAGCAAAACTATCACTTGGCTCACCGTGGAATTGAGCATAACCAATTAACCCGAGCGCATGATCTCTAAGTAACTCGCTCACAGGAGGGACATTTTCGGCAAACAAATCACGAAAAAGCCTTGTTGCGACTTTAGTTAACTGATGTGCTTCCCAGCAGCCTTGCATTGCTGCACCATACAACGAAGCAACCACCCGTTCAGTTACATAATCATCATCAATATCTTTAAAATTATCCCATAACGTAATTGCCAACCCGGGCCGATCTGCCAAAAGCGCGACCAGTGCTTTCGTAGCTCTGTCACGGAGTGGCCGTCGAGTTGCAGTTAGAAACCATGCAAGTTGAATGGCAGCAAGTTCAGCTCGTTCTTCAGTAATTTGTGATTGTTCAGCATTCCAAGCCCAGTCAACCAAGTGATCTGCTCGCTCTGAATGTGCGAGATGTATCGTCCAAGAAGCATCGCGCTTAGGCAGGTTAAGGTTTCGGAGTTGTACAGTAAGATAGTTCACATTGAATGGGTGTTTCGGCTCGGATGCTAGCGCGATAAGCGTCTCATAGCGAAGATATCCATCCTTCGTGTTCTCTACGAGAGTCCATGTCCGTTCAGTAAAGGCTGATACCCTTCGTGTTAGAAGGCTTTTTGTGAACGCTTCATAGTTCCAGCCAAAGGTGGAAGCAAGGGGTAGATCTAGTAATTCGATGTTGAATCGTTCGGGAAGTTGCACAGCAACAGCTTCCAAAAGACCCGCCCTGATCAAAGAATTTCTGTCTGAGAGCGCTGAGTTAAGCGGGGAGCCCGTTTCACATATATTTGCAATCCCATTCTGAGCACTTCTATCCAGCAAGTTCGCTGAGATTGCATGATCGCCCACACGTTCAAACTCAAACCGGACAACCTCGGAGTCACCAGAGACTGAGTAGCTATCAGGCTCTATTGCTAACAATCCCTCATTCGCTAATTGGAATAAAAGATCATGAGCCATTTCTTGCCCATTGTGGATCAGCCTCAACAACTCATCAGCACGCTCATACCCTATCTGCCCACGGCCAGTGTTAGCCATTTCTTCCACTAGGGCTGTTATCGCTTTTCGTACAACTTTACGCGTCGGTGCCACCCCTAAGTTGGTTTCAACCCGCCTTGATACCGCAGCAGTATAAAGACCTAGTACGTCAGATATACTAACGAGACTTTCTGGGAGGAGTACTTCACCATCACCGCGGAATAAATCGCAAACGAGACGCAGAAAAAGCGGATTTTGTAGCTCGTCGAGTTGGTGAGGAGTCTCAGGAATGCTGATACCACGCCTAGAGAGATAACGGACTACTTCCTTATCGTTGAAACCCTTATGCTCGATTCTCGGTAGTAGCGTCTCATCAATGGAGGAGGGTATTATCACATTTGCGTAGATTGAACGACATGATAAAACTACCGTAATCCAGGGAAAATCACGCAAGTCTTTAAGTAAACCTGGCAGTCTGGTCGGCCAAATTGACTGCCCATTCTTTTCGTTCAAAGCATCAATTGCAATAAGGCTGCGTACTCCAGCAGATTCTCCAGCTGCATTCAGTGCCCCCAGAAAATGCTTCACTTGTAAGTGCCTTGGTAGGTCAAGATCCCTTAATATCTCCCCCCAAGGTTCAGCATCGGGTAACTTACCTCCCAGAACCATCAACGCCGGTCGGTTGAGCTGAAGTTGATGGGCGCAGGCATCAGCAAGTAGATGGGACTTGCCTGTGCCAGCCTCACCTACAATCAGCAATGACCGTGTATCGATATGCTGCCAACGTTCAGATCGAAGTGCGCGGGCTGCTATACGCAATGCACTGACCAGGTTAGACAGTGCGATGACTTCAGGGTCTGGTTTTGACTTTGAGCTACGTTTGAGATCAAGCGTGTTATGCCACTCAAAGGCAAGCTCCGCTGCCTTATCAACCGTGTCCCTAAGAACCTCAAGAGGGAATGGTTCTGATTGCAATATCCCCTCCTGCCGCAGCATTGCTACCGCAGCGAGCGCTACGCTGCTCGCACCACCGATATCATGTGCTGTCACGCTTTTGAGCCTATCTTCGATTTTTTCTGCGTAGACCAATAACTCATCGAATATGGCGGGGTCACGTAGTGTCGCAAGGATTGTCTTTCTTACAGGAAGATCAATGTGGCTTTCTGGGCTATATCGATCGCCAAGACTATCAGCAACACGGTCAAAGGCTTTTCCCAACCATTCAGCAGTCAACATTGTCTTATCGAACCAAAATGCTACACGCCCTGCAGAACGGATGTTGCTCTCGGTTAGTCTGAGTTTGATTTCGTGCGCATCCCATCTATCGATGGTGATCGTTCGGCCCAACGCCTTACTACAAGTTATTCGTTCATTCTTCCACTTGTCCCATTCCGAAAGCGAGGTTTTGACATTATCCTTACGTGAATCGGAAAGGTCGAAGGGAAAACAGGCGATGAAGCGATTCATTTTCGGATGCTTGGCAAGAGCAGTAGTGAGTGACTGGTCAAGTGATCCGATCATACTTTTGAAATTGGTGTAAAATTTTACCTGCCAACCGATTTCTGCCCCATCCTTCAGAGTTGCAAAACATTCAACACCAGCATCGCCACCACGACCTTTCCGGTCAAAGCGAACTTTATCCTTGATTAACTCTTCGTTAGCTATTTGGCAACATAGCTCTTCGAAAGCATTCGCCTGACTGCCGAGATGCTGGCGAATTTCAAATAAATCGATATCTGGTAGAGACATTTTGCTGATGTTTCCTTATTTAGTGGGTCATTAAGCGGCAATACCTTTCTAACAAATTCATACTTCCGTTTTTTTATTTAATATGAAGAAATAACAACCTAACACTTTGAAAAATATCTTTTTACCTACACTTGAAGACGTTATTGTTCATTAAAACCGCAAAGCAAGATCAACTATGAGAAAAACCACCGATACCTCACGATGATCGATATGATAGGTTGCCATATATCCGCTAGTCCCATAATCAGGAGGCCCTAAAGGTTCACAACTGAGGTAGGTAAGATCAGACCGCGCCTCATATTTAAGCATAGTTTCGACATAATCCAAGATAGGTTTGATCTCTTTCGCATAGGAGTAAATGACGTGAAAATAGATGTCACAAACTCCATATGACAACAATTTGTCAAAATGCTTTTTTATGTTGCCCCGCTCAAGCCCACTACAAACAAGAGCTTCATAGATGGCGATTTCTTGCCCTGACACTCTTATAACAGCGTCTCGTTCCCCAGGATTACCATTTGACGTTGTGCCACCAAGCGACTGATCAGCAACGTCCCACTTGGCTACTGAAAGTGAAGCGCCTAGAACCGCCCTCACAGCACTATTAAGGTCATCCTCAAATTTTGCTTCATCTTCAGTATTTTTCCGATCACGAAGCATCGCAGCCATGTATTGAAGTGTGGCAACAGCACGAGAGACTTGCCGAGTAAGATAACCCCGAACGCCCCCACCAATGGGTCCAAGTATGTCCCCGACTAATGAAGGAGGGAGCTCACTTAATTGGTGTAGGGCGGCACGGATAGACGAAATTGAATCGACATTTACAGATGCCGAAGCAATACTGGCTGGAGCTTGACCAGACTGGAGATTATTTCTAAGTGACACAAGTTGGTCATCATCACCAAATTCTATAATGGCAGCATCCAAAATCGCCATGGCTTCATCCCGATGCCCCATCTCATATTTTGCCAACACGGCAACATATTCAAGGCTTGCACTACGTATCTCTCTACGGCGGCTCGCGACAGACTCTACAGCAGCTTCTGGACGCTGTAAGGCAAGCATTAACAGGGCGCGGTTAGCAAGTAAACTGCTGCGAGCAAGCTCCTCATTTGCGTTAACCGCTGCATTGATTTCTGTAAGCAAGTTTTCGCCTGTCAATTTGTCATCGCCAGTCAATGGATGAAAAGTGGCCCCCAAGAGTTGCTGGATAGCAATAGCAAAAATGTTCTCTTTATAAGCGGAGGCTGCTCCGGGAATAGCAGCTAAGCGTTGTAACACTGCCAAAGCTTCTGTCAGATTTCCATCTGGACGCAAAAGCTGGGATGTTGCGCGATAGAAGTCGAGTTGGTTTTGAGCCTGACGAGTCGTGAATTCATCCAGTGTTACAGGAATGGTTATGGTATCAATTACAGTCCACTTCCGTTCCTTCATCAGCAACTGAAGTTCTAGGCTAAAAAGACTAAATCGATACTGAGATGGCGCACTATCCAAATCCGACTCAACATCGTTCAGATGCTCGCGGGCTAAACCATACTCACCAGCAAGCAATAACGATTCAATTCGATGTTGCAGTTCAGGCCATGTCCAAAATGTTGAAGCCTCTCCTGGCCCAAGTTGCCGTAATCTGCTCTGGATTGTTGACTTTCCAACCGCTGGCAGGTGCTGGCAAAGCTCAGAAAGAAGAACGGGATCGTCAGACTGAATGAATAATTGCAGCATATCTTCCTGAAAACAGCTATCAAGTTTACGCCAAGCAGCAGCAAGATCCCTTGCGGGCGATCCATCCTCAGGAACAAGAAAATTACTTGGGCTATATCGATCTGTTAGAGCTCCAACTCGCCCTTTTTCAGCATGCTCTATAACAGTACGAGAGATTAGTAATTTCAGCGAATTGAATAACTCCGGCGGTATATTTTCCTCAGGCCAACCGGCCACAGCACGAGCAAGTAAACGCACGTGTTCTCTCAATGTTTTAGCTATCGAAGAATGCAAAGATGGTCTTTCATCATCAGTGGCCGCTCTCATTAGTTGCGCGCTATCTAACGGAATCAAAAATGCATCACGATCAGAGACCGGTTGTGCGAACGCAGTCTTAACCAGTTGCGCGGCTAACTCGGAGGATAAGTCAGAAGTGTCTGTCCAATCCAAGTTTAGATCGCGAGCAAATTTTGAATACACTGCTACAACTGGCAGTGTGTCGACACTCAATGTATTTGAAAGGCAATTAATTCCATCGAGAACCCCTGCGAAACGTGCTCTAGGTACGTTGTTCTCATAAGCAACCTGACTTATGAGATTTTGCAGAACCAAAGCTTGAGTTTCCTCACTTTCTTTTGCAACCATTCCAAGGAGTTGTCGCCCCGTGGATCTTCTCGAATCAGGTAAAGAACGTCTACGACCCGTACCGGGGGAGTAGCACCACGTAATTAATGCAGCAAATTCCTCAAGATCAAGCGAGTTATTACTAAGGTGGTAAGCTAAAAATGAGAGCGAATCTTGAACTGCAAATGCTTTCATCTGCGCATCACGATTTATATTACGATCGCTATTTCTGCCCGACTCTGGCCACCACTCTATTGCTATTTTAGTCGCTAAACAGGCTGCTTTAGGGTGCATAAGCATATCAACCAGCAGTTCCGGCGTCGCATTAATTCGAAGCATATATTGTCGTAACGCCATTGGATGCTGGAGTGTAAACGACAGGAATGTGGTTAGTGAAGAAGTGATACCAGGCCCAATATCAATCTTCTCAAGCTCAGAGCAAAGCAAGCAATATGCAAAACTGATAGAACTATTATGCTCCATATGTAGCCGTTCCATCATGATGTGTTCAACATCAATTCTTGCAAACCAATCAGCCTTACTTACCAAAGTACTTGGTGGAAGCACCCTTGGAACTCTAGCAAACCGTAGTTGGTCTTTCGGAATCGCGAACGTTTTTTCAAGAATCTTTATATAACTTGGAATATCATTTTCCCAAGAACCCCAAAGAGCCTGACGCTCCAATATCCGATTAGCAGCTTCGCGGCAATAGCGCGCTTCGCTTTCTCTCCAGCCCGTGTGCCAATGAATGTATACACCTAGAACTTGGCACCAGGCGGACCACTCCAAGAAGGCTCTATCAACCTCGTCCCAAAGCCCCAACGAATCTTGTGTGTCATTCTGGTTTAAAGCCTGAAGTGAATTGTCGCATTTTTGACCAAATTGCAACTGTGCACATAGACGTTCCCAAATCCGACCTGCAAGCCAGTCAGGGCTGTTAGTCGGGATGTATTGCTCCAGTAACTGTTCATCCAATATCTTGGCTGCTAGCTTTTGGGTGCCTTGATTAAAATTAGAGGTCTTCTCAACACATTTGATCTTGGAAAGATCATGTAGAAATTTTTCCGTGCTTGGACTTGGGTAAGTGATGTGCGAAAGCGTGCCCGGAGGTGAGCACTGCATAATCCAGCGACCACCGTCGAAAACTATCCAACCTAGACGAGTTAGCTCACTGAAAGCAGGACCTCCATCGGCAATACGCTCCTTTGACTCGTCCCAGATTTTGGCAATATCCTTTGCTGCACCAAAATACTCTAGTCGGTAGTGCTGGCAAAAATCGAGGAGCTCTATTTCATCGAACATTTCTACTTGCCCGAAACCAGAGCGCAGATGACTAGTAGTGGGTAGCCAACGTCTAAACATTTGCCTGAGCCCGCGACGGACATCGAGTGGTGCCCACATTCCTTCGAGCTGAGGCACATCTTCAATACCTGCCATTATCAATCCTTTAATCTTCACATCCCGCATAGCAGGAAAAAGCTACAACGAAACCAGTCGTTAGGTACGATATCTGCCAACTAATATCAATTATGTCTGTAGCATTATGTGATTATTTGTATTTCGTCTTCAGCAAACCATTGACTCTCCTTAATTCGAGCCATTGCTGCAGCTGGATCGGACGACCAAAGCACTAAAGCGAGTGATTCTTGCGCCCTGCTACAAGTCACGTACAGCAAACGTAAAGTCCGGTCGATGGTTGTCTCCTTTCCAGCCTTTGCATTCTTTTTATCATTTGGACTTAACTCCGTACCACCAAAAATCGTGTCGTACTTAAAGCGAGTCCCACCAGCAAGAGCATCATCCATTACAACCATGACGTGCTTGAACTCAGAGCCTTTAACTACCTGATGTGTTGCGAGCTCTGAAATCCCAGCAAGGTAAATTCGATAGCACTTAAGTTGTTTCCATGGAGCAGCAAACAGTGCACACCATCCACGGCGCATTCTTGTTTGCTTTGACTCATCCTCACCTCGTCCAGGAACTTGCGGGGCTGGTGACTTGTCGGCATAAGCCTCCTGAAGGCGATGATCTACTTCAAATAGTTTTGCACTTAAAACTGGTGCTAATACTTCCGCGACCGTTGACTCAGGGTTCGCGCAAGCCATTGCAAATATAGCTATCGCCTCGAGCATTTCATCAGTACGTTCAGCTCTTGCTTCTGAGTCCTCAGGCATATTGTCTAAAGCGCCATAACGCCGTAAAACCTCGGTTGCCTTGAACTCATTCACAATTCCTTCATTACTGACGCAGGCTTCTAAATGCGCAAGCTCATTAAGCAAAATTTGTACTGTTGAAGGCCCCTTGTTGTCCCCACTGCCAGATGGCGCTGCGGCGTGGGGATCTAACAGAAATATTGCCTCATACACATCAAGAAACGAACCACGAGTGGCAACGAGCTTATGCTCCAACGCAAGCAGCTTATATTGCTCTTGATTCCAGGCTACTGAACCACTAACTTCGAACATCTGTTCAGCACACCAGCGTTCGCTGAGCACTTTATCGTCTGGACTTTGCAATGTATCCCCCAAGAAGAGCCGAACCGTTCCACCAGCCTTTTCTGTTCGGGGATGTTGTGCTGACCCCTTTGCTGGTTGCGTCCTCCCTTCCAGTTCAGTTTCCCAGATTTTATTGATCAGAGTGACAATACGTCGTTGGCTACGATGATTCATTTGTAACTCAGGCGTTGCCCAATTTTCAGGAACAATGCTTGGAAGATCGGCATGACCATCCATATAAATTCGTTGTCGATGATCTCCCAGCAGACCAAGAGTCAAATCTCTCTCCGGCTTTTTGATTAGTAACATCAAGGAGTCCAGTACACCTTTCATTGTGTCCTGCGACTCATCAATAAGTATGATTGGATGTCGATCTTTGAGAATGGATTGGAGTGTTGGCTTATTTTGAAGCAACCAAGCTGTCGCATCGAGTACGCAATTGTGCGGTAGTGCGCCAGGCCCATATGTATTGCGATCGGGATGGTATTTGAATACTTCAATTGTCCGAAGATCCTCGATTTCATTCGTGATTTCGTCAAGATCACGCTGTTTTGCTGCAGTAATACCCTTCGGTTTCGCTTGTGCCTCTGCAGTCTCTTTAGCGAGTTGAGCTTCTTTTACTGCTATAAGGGACTCGCGGATGTCATCGTTGAACCCATTAATTAACTCCCAACAAAAAGAATGGATGGTAGACACACTGACCAAGCTATTGTCCCCAAGACGTCCGTTGATTACAGAGACAGCATTCTTTGTGTACGTTATCACTTTAATCGAACGCCCATACATCTTCAGGGACCGTGCTAATTGCCCCCCCTTCTCATGCTTAGTCACACCAGTAAGGCGACGTAAAACTTCTACCAAAGTTCGTGTTTTACCAGAACCAGCCCCTGCAAAAAGGAAGTAGTTACGAGGTGGTGTGTCTGTAAGGTAGCCGCAAATCTCTTCAACTACCCCTGCATCGCGATCATTGCCGTCAAGGGCTGATGAGTTAGTCATGGCATCACCTCCTTGCTTGGCTCAAGCTGTGTCTGGAGCCATTCCAATGCATCCTCGATATATTTAGGACAGACTATCGGCTCATCCGCAGCAACCATTTCAAAGATACTTGCGGCAAAGTCTCCTTTATTAAAAGATCCATGCATTAATTTATGCAGAGCCGCGAGCAGTTCTGGAATATTATCATTTTCAGCGACCTGTCTTGCTACTGAGCCCAGCGCTCCCTTCGGCGGTTTGATTTGCTTCCCATCGCCATCAACTTTTTCATCAATAAGTTGCTTAAACCAAGGGATATTTCTAAGAATTAGAGAGTCTTCAAAAGTACTTGGCCATTGACCATCAGCTTCGGCTACAGGCAACTGCCATGCAAAACGTACAGAACATTCGGCAATTTCTTTCCAGACAAGATGCTCATTTTTCGGGCTCTTGAAATCCTCAAGCTGTTGCAGCTTAGGGTGCCATCCGCGAAGAGTCGGGTTCCCACATTGCAGTCCGGGTTGTCCTGTATTAGCTACAGCAACTAAGATTGTAGTCGGATCCCCATTTTTTTTAGGCTTACCTGGTCTTTCTTCAACTGGATCGATATCAGTAATAATTACAGTTGGAATACGGAGTCTTTCAACGAGAGATCTTAGCCGATGAGCATGGCTGCCACCAATATCAAGGAAGGACAGATAGCGACTGTTGAGTGTTGCAAAATCTCTTTCAATGAAAAGAGGTAACAGCATTCGCTCAGCAACCCCCTCGACAAAGATTGCAGCATTGGCAAATAAAAGATCTGTGTGTTGAACGCGAAAATAACGTTCAGCGAATTGACGGGTCGTTTTATCATCACCAAAAACTTGCCCAAGATTAACCACCTCAGTGGTAGGCATGTTTTGTTCTTCACTCTGAGCAATACGGCGAACATATCGTAGCCGGTCAAAATTCTCAGCATGTGCTAAATGACTCGAATGAGTACTGATAATCAATTGGCTTTTAAGACCTGACTCATCGCTACCATTAGGACTGATTAGCTTATGTGCCTTACCCGGGAAAATACGTTGTACCTGTACGTGCAAATGAGCCTCGGGCTCCTCAATCATAACCAGATGAACAGGTGTTGGAGCGCCCTTTTCAGGATTTAGGCGAGCAGCTTTGAAAGAAACTAGTTGGTAACTGAGGGACTGTAAATTCTGATAACCGAGACCAATGGAATATTCCGGAAGAAGCTCTTCTAGTGAATCCTTCTGCATGCTGTATTGAACAGCTGTCCCATGGTCGAGTAATTCGGCTGTCTGTATGCGCGTGCGGAAACGAATCTCTTGGGGGTCATGCAAGCCGGGGTACCCAAGCTCTTTAACCTCTTCTACCGATGGTCCAATAGCCTCATGAATCTTTTTATCTAGTTCCTGCTGGGCATCAGCAACAGCTTTTATGAGGTCAGCTCGGTGCCCATGACCTGTTGCTGCCACATTTAGATGCTGTCGAGCAAATTTGAGAAGCTGATTGGAGAATAAACCTATGCGATGGGGGCCAGAAGCAGACCGGGAATCAGCTTCCTCACTACCAAGTCCACGCTGTGCAGCCACAAAGTCTACTTTTATAAGTTTCTGCAGATGCTTACGATCAATTGGGCTAGAGTCAGCATCCAGTACCTGGCTAACGTAGGTCTTTATTCCGTCCAAAGGGTTGTTATCGGCATCTAACTTATAGGCCCGAACCTGGCCGAGTTGAGAAGGTTCTCGCAGCCAAAAATCAAGAAGATCAATCGGCCACGCAAGCGAATCCTTTCCCATATCCTTCACAGGTATTCTCGTCAGGTGATACTTCCAAGCCAACTGCTTCAGCTCCTCAATGTTCGTAGCAGGTTCCAGACGCAATCGGACACCTACCCCGCCCCCCTTCCAACTGAATTTTGACAAGAACGGGGAGACATAGTGGAACATACCGGCCTTAGCATCGAACCATAGATCTAGCATTGGCATCGCCGAAATTAAGGTTTCAAGTTGCTCTTCCCATTCACCTTCGGATGCGCCAGACGTAGACGGGTCTTCTTCCAATGCATCCCAAGCTCTTCCAAGTTCCCGCAATTTTGGCCATTGAGAAACACTGATGTCGAAAGCACCAAATGATGAGCCATCTGCGAGGAAGTGGCGCAGCGCTGCCAGAATTGATGTTTTGCCGCTATTATTAGCACCGACGAGAATAGTAGTCTTAGGGTCAATCTCAAGCTGGACCTTACCAAGTCGGCGGAACTGGCAAAGCTCAACAAACCGAAGGGATATCTGCCCAGATAATGATGTAGTGGCATCTGCTGCTGACATTGTGGCTCCTCTCAATCCGTATAGGGATGCGCCAACCTGTAGCAGCTTAGCGCCACGCCGTAAGCTCGAGTCCTTCCACCTTGATGCTGTTGAGGCACAATTAGAAAGAATTGACACGGCAAGTCATATTACCGCGTCGCTAAAAAATGCCAATCCATAAATATACTCTAACTGATTCATGTCACAGTGTTTTTGGGCATCGGGTTAGCAATCGGCATGGCCTGTAGATTCGCGTAATGACGTAAACCGACTTATCCAAGAACTATGTTCAAATATAAATCCTTCCTGAGAGTGATCCTACCCCAGCGCCAGAAGGCGCTGATAAGTACCAGCAGACACATAAAACAGTTGTTCGACGGAACACTGACGTTATATGACTACGACGGTCAGGTTGCAGAGGTTTTTGTCTATGGAGTGTACGCTGAACGAAATGATTAAGGCGGAGATGTCAGAAAGCGTGCGTCTTGCCTGAACGATGATCTGTTACGGGGATCTCGCCTTAAATTTTATTTATTCAACAAAGTCTTCAAAACCATCAAACCCCAGAGCCATGTCGTAACAAATATTGTCATTAAGATACCAGGGGAAGATGCATGGCTGATTCAATAAAAGGACATAATAATATCGAATTTTAGAGTAACTATTTTTTCTTATCGTTTTATGCCGCAAATACAAGTTTCTAGCTGATACACTAAAACCAAACCCCATAAACTTAGATCTGATTTTTTCTGAAATTGTAAGACTATTATTACCCTCGTAATAAATCGCCAATTCTGGTTCTACCCAACGGCTAACCTCAATATCAAATGCTCCCAGTGTTCCCAGCCAGCTTCCCTGCGTACCATCAAACATTCGTTTATGAAAATAAAATCTGCTCATATTTTTAAGAAGTTTTTTAGCATCTAAACCCGAAACATCGTTTTTACACTGAAAAACCACAAAGGAACCAGGCTTATCTTCCAGCAACCAAACATCAACAAGTCTTTTATAGTAATCAGCTACGTTCTTTCGCTCTGTAAAGGACATTCGGAGATCTGCAGCGGGTAAAACAAGAGTACCATTTTTATTGAGGGAGGTTATCACCTGCACTGCTCTTTGCAGCATCTTAAACTCAAAAAGTAAGCCT
>Ga0065704_10001130_pt1 | contig 17851 bp, 10 predicted proteins | sample SwiRhicommuniRL2_FD_59091 | JGI IMG/M metagenome (GOLD analysis project Ga0065704, IMG submission 59091) | Switchgrass rhizosphere bacterial communities from Rose Lake, Michigan, USA - RL2 v2 (version 2) | ecosystem: Host-associated > Plants > Roots > Rhizosphere > Soil | place: East Lansing, MI
CCAGCGGGGCGGTCATGCTGACCGCCCGACTTCGGGGAGGGTTCGGGAGGGGCAGCGCCCCACCTGACGAGTAATGCCGTTCCACCGCCCTTGACGACAGAGCGCAGCGACAGAGACAAGGGCGTATATGGTGGACACGACATTACTCGCTTACTGCCTTATTTGTTATGGTCTCATACACTTCCTGACCTGCCAAGAGGGTGCCGCATAATAGCAATCCGACGTCGCTGAACCTGCTATCTGCGAGATGAAGACGGCTTATCCGGAAATAGGTGGATATTGCAGACAGTCGCGATCCGGGGCTGAAGATGATTTATCCAGAAAATACCGGATATTTCAGGAGGCGTTCGTTCAAGGGCTATGGACCTTGAAGTATGGCGAAACACGCTAGTTGGCAGAGGAAGATGGGCTATGCCCGCTGGAACAAGATCGCAGCGAGTCGCAGAAATAGACTTCGACATCGGTAGCCAGTGAGAGGCGCGGATAATCGGCCATTCCTTGCCGCGATCCCAGGTGAGCGACTTGTAGAGTTCGCGCGGCAGGCGCTGCGTCTGCCAGATCAGCGCCGACACGACGCTCCTTGTGTCCTTGTTGGCGACCTTGACCAGCATCACATAGCGCGAATGCCGTTCGACCAGCGTCGCGATGTAGCTGTTCTTCGTGCCTCCGATCAGATCGCCTTCCCAGTGGCCGGGAATGGCGCGGTCCTCGACCGACGCGGGACGCTCGCTGATCGACACGGCATCCGTAATCTCTCCCAGCCCGTTGCTCTTGAGGCTGGCGTGCCGCGACCTGATGAAAGGCTAAATACCATTTGTAGTGGAACGCGGTGCACATCGTCGGACGTTTGCGCGCCCTATCGTTTATTCGACGCTGATGTTTGTTCCGGCAATTCTCCGGCGCTTGGCGATGATCTCTCGCTTCGCATCCTCGATGAGCTGTAATTCCGTCACCGCAAGGAGATCCTCCGATACACGCAGCAGATGCGAGCGCATGGCACTTCTCGCCTGAGCACTGTCTCGCTGGACAAGTGCATCGTAGACCCGCCTATGTTCTTCGGGGCGTGGATTTATGCCCACCCGATGCGCCTGTTCAAACATGCGTCGACACAGGGGCGACTGCTCTCGCAAATCCCACAAGTGTTCGATTGTCTGTGCGACAAGAGAACTTTGCGTGCCTTCCGCAATCGCAATGTGGAACTGCCGGTCGAATGCCAGCTCCTCGGCCGAGGCGGGGTCGAGGGCTTCCATAGCCTCAAGAATGACCCGTACACGGTTGAGTTCCTCATCGGACATGACGGTCGCAGCCAGGGCGGCAGCCTCGCCTTCGAACATAATGCGCGCTTCGATGAGTTCGAAAGCACCGACATTGAGCTCCGCCGAAGCGCGGTCCGTAGGCGGACTTTCGACGACGTAAACTCCCGACCCATGCCGCACTTCGACAAGTTCGCGAATTTCCAGCGCGATCATCGCCTCACGGATTGTCGGGCGGCTCACCTCGAACCTTTCGGCGAGATCCCGCTCGGCAGGCAGACGCGTGCCTCCGGGATATACCCCGTTACGGATTCCCCGTTCGATCTCCTGGGAGACGCGCTGGTAGAGCTTCAAGCGTTCGGCCATGATCGCTGAATGTCACAGGCGCGCAGCGGAGGCAACAGATCTTACCAATTTACGAGATCGGATAAGGCGCCTCTGCGTCCGCGGCCGGTATCGCGCCGCGACGCATGACATTCCATCCGGCTAGTGCATGGCCTGCCGCAGCCGCATCGGCCACGGCCAGACCGGACATGCGCGCAGCGAGATAGCCACCATGGAATGCATCGCCGGCGCCACTGGTATCCACCGGATGGAGCATCGCAGGCACCGGGCAAGAGAGATTGTCCGGCAGAAGGCACCCCGCCGCACCCTGCTTGACGATGACCTCGTCGCAACCTGCGGCCTTCCAGTGCGCCGCGACGCTCGCGGAATTGGTTACGCGGCCGATCAGGGCTTCGTCCTCGAGGGTGGGCAAGCCGATGTCGGCCACAGCGATTGCGCGATCGCGCCATACGGCGGCACTGGAGGCAGATTCCCACAAACGCGGCCGATAATTGCCGTCAAACGCGACCCTGCCGCCATTGGCCTTCACACGCAGCGCAAGCGCAAGCAGACGCTCCCGGCCTGCCGCCGGCAATATCGCCAGCGATATCAGCGAAAAGCAGAGCAGGTCTGCGCAGGCCGCCGTATCCATTGCTGCTTCTACGCCGTCCAACTCGAAGAGCGACCGTGCCGCGCTTGTCTCGCGCCAGTATGCAAAGCTGCGTTCGCCAGCCTCATCCGTCGTAATCGCGTAAAGGCCCGCCTGCCGTGTCGGGTGGGTGAGGACAAGACCGCAGTCGATGCCTTCCTGCGCCCATGATCCCCGCAAGCGCTCGCTGAAAGCATCCGATCCAAGCGCGGTCATGTAAGCGACGTCATGCCCCGCCCGCACGAGATGGATCGCGGTGTTCAGCGTATCACCGCCAAACCCCACGTTCCATCCGCCCCGAGTACCGGACAGTTCAACCATCGCCTCGCCCAGGCAGACTATCCGGGCCATTTCAACATATCCCCCGCACGCCGCGTCACCAGCTCCACATCGTCCCGTCTTCGAGGCGGGCGACCGGAAGATAGGCCGGCTTGTAAGGATACTTCGAGGCCAGTTCCTCGTCGATGTCGACACCGTGGCCGGGGGTTTCGCCGCAGAACAGCTCGCCCTTCTCGAAGTGGTAGTCGTGCGGGAAGACGGCGTCCGTCTCCTCGGTGTGGCGCATGTATTCCTGGATGCCGAAGTTGGGCACCCAGGTATCGAAGTGCAACGCCGTGCCCATCGTCACGGGCGACAGGTCGGTGGCGCCATGGCTACCGGTGCGGATCTGGTAGAGCGCGGCAAAGTCCGCGATGCGGCGCAGGTGGGTGACACCGCCGGCGCTGACGATCGTGCAGCGGATATAGTCGATCAGCTGGTTCTGGATCAGGTCCTTGGCGTCCCAGATCGTGTTGAAGATTTCGCCCACGGCCAGCGGCGTGACCGTGTGCTGGCGCACCAGCCTGAAGGCTTCCTGATTTTCCGCCGGGGTGCAGTCCTCCAGCCAGAACAGCTGGTACGGCTCGAGCATCTTGCCCAGATTGGCTGCTTCCTGCGGGGTGTAGCGGTGATGGCCGTCATGCAGCAGGTGATGATCGAAGCCATAGGTCTCGCGCAGCTTCTCGAACAGCTTGGGCACATAGTTCAATGCCTTGCGCGTATCCCAGCCCGTGACGGAGGGGAGCGCCGCATCGGCCGGCTCGTAATAGAGCTTGCCGCGCCCAACGCCGTAGGCATCCTTGATGCCCGGCACGCCGGTCTGCGCGCGGATCGCCTTGTAGCCCAGGTCGATGTAATGGCCCACGGCATCCACTGTCTCGGCGATCTCGGCGCCATTGGCATGACCATAGACCATCACGCCGTCGCGGCTGCGGCCGCCCAGCAGCTGGTACAACGGCATGTTCGCCATCTTGGCCTTGATGTCCCACAGCGCCACGTCGACGGCGGCGATGGCGCGCATCGTCACCGGACCGCGGCGCCAGTAGGCGCCCTTGTAGAGGTATTGCCAGATATCCTCGATCCGGCGCGGGTCCATGCCGATCAGGCAGGGAATGACGTGCTCTTCCAGATAGGCGACGACCGCCTTCTCACGCCCGTTCATCGTCGCATCGCCGATGCCGTAAACGCCTTGGTCGGTCATGATCTTCAGCGTCACGAAATTGCGCCCGGGACAGGTCACGATGACCTTGGCGGAAGTGATCTTCACGGCTTGATCTCCATTGGCGCTCACAGACACGTGCCTGCATCCTCTCGCCTTGCCGCCTTCATATTGGCCTTACCTCACAAAGGCAATACATCAGATGTCTTGATTGAATAAGGATATGCCTTAAAGCACTCTTCAAGACGGCGCGGCAGATCGCCACGCGCAATCGGAGCAGGATAGACATGGCCCGGCCCCTCGAACTTCACCCCGATCGTCTGCTGCCGGCAGACCCCGAAACCCGATTGGTAGCCCGCGCGCTCTACGAAAGTGTTGCGAGCTTGCCGATCGTCAGCCCGCACGGGCATACCGACCCTTCGTGGTTCGCCGGCAATGCATCGTTCGGCAATGCCACAGACCTGCTGCTGGTGCCTGACCATTACGTTCTGCGAATGCTCTATTCGCAGGGCGTCCCCATGAAAGCGTTGGGGGTGCGCAATCCCGATGCAGACCCGCGCGAGGCGTGGCGCCTGCTCGCGCAGAACTATCACCTGTTCCGAGGCACCCCATCACGGATGTGGCTGGACTGGGTCTTCGCCGAGGCTTTCGGCATGGACGTGCAGCTGGGCGCCGAAACCAGCGACCTCTACTTCGACACCATCACCGAAAAGCTCGCGACCGACGTCTTCCGCCCGCGCGCGCTGTTCGACCGCTACGGTATCGAAGCGATCGCCACCACCGAAAGCCCGCTCGACACGCTGGAGCACCACGCCGCGATCCGGGCCGAGAATGCCCGCGCAGGCGGATGGCAGGGCAAGGTCGTCACCGCCTATCGCCCGGATCCGGTGATCGATCCCGAGTTCGAAGGTTTTCGGGACAATCTGACGCGCCTCTCGGAGATCACCGGCGAGGACTGCCTGACCTGGACCGGCTACCTTGCCGCCCACCGTCAGCGCCGCGCGTTCTTTGCGCAGATGGGCGCCACCTCGACCGACCACGGCCACCCAACGCCCCGCACCGCCGACCTTTCGCGCGCCGAGGCGGAGGCACTGTTCGCAAAGGTCTCCACCGGCAGCTTCACCGCTGACGAGGCCGAACTGTTCCGCGCCCAGATGCTGACGGAAATGGCGGCGATGAGCGCGGAGGACGGCCTGGTCATGCAGATCCATCCCGGCTCGTTCCGCAACCACAATGCGCAGCTGTTCAGCCGCTTCGGCCGCGACAAGGGCGCCGACATTCCCGTCCGCGCCGAATTCGTGGCGAACCTCAAGCCGCTGCTCGACAGGTTCGGCAACGAACCGGCGCTCTCGATCATCCTGTTCACTTTGGACGAGAGCACGTACGCCCGCGAACTGGCGCCGCTCGCGGGGCACTATCCTTGCCTCAAGCTGGGGCCGGCCTGGTGGTTCCACGATAGCCCCGAAGGCATGCGGCGCTTCCGCCTTACCACCACGGAAACGGCGGGCTTCTACAACACGGTGGGCTTCAACGACGACACCCGCGCGTTCCTGTCGATCCCGGCCCGCCACGACGTGGCCCGCCGCATCGACTGCGGTTTTCTGGCGCAGCTGGTGGCCGAACACCGCATCGCGGACTGGGAAGCAGCCGAACTGGCGCAGGACCTGACCTACAATCTGGTGAAGAAGGCTTACCGGCTGTGAACCGCCTGTCTAGCGCGACCCGCGCCGCCCTTCCCGCCTCCGTCCTCCAACCCGGGTACGACCGCGCTGAGCAGGCAATCGGCATCGTCCACTTCGGCATCGGCGCCTTCCACCGCGCACATCAGGCCTGGTACACCGACCGTGCCATGACGAATGGCGATGCGGATTGGGGCATCCTCGGCATCTCGCTGCGTTCGGACAGCGTGGCGCGCCAGCTCAATCCGCAGGACGGGCTTTACACGCTGACCGAATGCTCCGCCGCTGGTCAGGCCACCCAGGTGATCGGCGCAGTGCAGCGGGTGCTGGTCGCCAGCGAAGACCCGCAGGCGGTGATCGCCGCTCTGGCCGAGCCGGAAATGCATGTCGTGACGTTCACGGTGACTGAGAAGGGTTACTGCCGGGCAGCGAACGGATCGCTCGATCCGGTCCTCGCCGCTGACGCCAGCATCTACTATTTCCTCGAGCACGGGCTGCGCCGCCGGATGGACGCACGGCTGCCGGGACTGACCCTCCTCTCGTGCGACAATCTGTCGCATAACGGGCGCCAGCTGGAGCAGTTGATGAGCGACTATCTAGCGCGAGTGGACCCGCAGCTTGCTGCCTGGGTCGCGCAGCACTGCACCTTCCCCTGCTCAATGGTCGACCGCATCGTGCCCGCCACCACCGGCGAGGATCGCACGGACGTGGCGCAGCTGACGGGCCTTGAGGACGACGGCGCAGTGATGACCGAACCTTTCAGCCAGTGGGTGATCGAGGACCGCTTCGCAGGACCGCGTCCGACATGGGAAAGGGTCGGCGCAGACATTGTCGCGGATGTCGCGCCTTACGAGACAGCGAAGCTGCGCCTGCTCAATGGCGCGCACTCGGCGCTGGCCTATCTCGGGCTGGAGCGGGAGCACAGTTTCGTCCACGAAGCGATCGCCGATCCGGCGATCAGGCCGCTGGTCGAGCAGCTTATGCGCAGGGAAGCCCTGCCGACGATCCCCGCCGCTCCCGGGCAGGATCTGGACGCCTATGCCGATTCCCTGCTCGATCGCTTTGCGAACCCCGCGCTCAACCACAGACTGATCCAGATCGCGATGGACGGCAGCCAGAAGATCCCGCAGCGGTGGCTCGATACGCTGGCGGAGAGTAAGGCGCCCTGCCCTGCGATCCTCACCGCGCTTGCCGCGTGGCTCCGGCACACCCGAGGCGACAATTGCGAGCGCTGGGGGGCGGTCGACGATCCCAAAGCCGCAGCTCTGGCAAATGCCTGGGCCGGAGGCGCGGTGGGGGCACTTGCTGCCATTCTTGGCACAGGCGGCCTTGTGGGTTCTTCCTGGGAGCCTTCCGGCAGCGAGCAGCAGCAGCTCCTTGCAGCGCTCGCCTGACGTAAAAAGAGCGGGCGGTCAGTGATGACCGCCCGCTGCGCTGGTGTCTGCCGTCAGGGCAGGGTCGGGAGAAGTCAGGCCCTCGGAGTGCTATCCTCTTTTTGGGATTTCAGAAGCACCCAGAGTACGGCCATGCCGATAAGATCGAGTACGCCCAGTGCGACGAAAAGCGGCCCGTACCCGTAGGCGTCCGCACTCTGGCCGATCAGGAGCGTAAACAGCATGCCACCGATCCAAGCCATGGTGCCGGCCATGCCACTTGCTGTGCCAACCATCCGGCTGTCGAAGACATCGGAGCACAGCGTGATAAGCGCGCCGTTCAGCATCTGGTGCGCAAATCCGCCCACGCAGAACAGCGCGATCGCAAGGCCTGGGGAACTAGCAAGGCCAATGCAGGCCGGTCCGATCATGCAGACCGCACCGATCGACATTGTGATCTTGCGCGACGATAGCACGCTTGCCCCCTTGCGCATCAGCCAGGGCGGAACCAGACCGGCTGCCAACGATCCCAGATCCGCAGCCACGAACGGCATCCAGGCCCATAGAGCCACGCTCTTGAGGTCCAGTTTCCAGACTGCGACCAGATAGAGGGGAATGAAGAAATTGAACGTCTGCCAAGCGGGTTCCGCAAAGAACCTTGGGATGGCGATGGCCCAGAACCCGCGCGACTTAAGCACTGCGCTTCGGGTGGCGGGACGCTGATCCGCACCCTCCCCGCCCTGCCCTGCCTCGATTTTGAGGCGCTCCTCATCGCTGAGGCGCGAATGTCGCTGGGGCGTTTCATAGCCAAACCACCAAACCATTGCCCACACAAGGCTGAGCGCGCCCGTGATCAGGAACGCCGACTGCCAACCCCAGGTCAGGATGCAGAACACGACCAGCGGCGGCGCGGCGATAGCCCCAACACTTGTACCCATCTGAAACGCGCTGGTGGCAAGCGGTCGTTCGCGCGCCGGAAACCACTCTGAGACCGATTTGGCGCCTGCCGGGATCGCCGCAGCCTCGGTTGCACCCAGCAGGCCGCGGAAGAAAGCGAGCCCCTGCCAAGTGGAGGCAAGGCCGTGCGCCATGTTCGAGAGCGCCCAACCGATGGCGAAGAGAAAGAAGCCAAGCCGTGTGCCGAGAAGGTCGAGCACGGTTCCTGCCACCGTCTGCATGACCGTGTAGGCAAGCTGAAACGCGAGAACCACATAGCTGTAGGCCTGTGTGCTCATGCCCAGCTCGTCCTTGAGCGTGGGCGCCGCCACCGACAGGGTAGAGCGGGCTAGATAGTTCAGCACCGTGCCGAGGGTGACAAGACTGATTATCCACCAGCGCAGATGCTTGACCGGTCGTTTGCTGCTCTGACTCACGCTTCGTTCCCGAAAAATTCTATCGTTCCATCACGGGTCGCAACCGATCCGGCCTGGCGGCCGGATCGGTTGCTGATGCGGACGTTAGAAGCCGACGCGCGTCCGGATACCGAAGTACCGGCGCGAGTTGCGCGGCAGAAGCTGCGCAACCGCCTGCGCGTTCGACGAGCCGGTATAGCCGATCGAGGCGACATAGTGCTGGTTGAGCAGATTGTTCACGAAGAAAGCTACGCGGAAATCCGCATCATCCCGCCCCTGAATACCGATGCTGCCATTCAGCACGCCATAGGCATCCTGATAGGAAACCGGACTGCCGGTAAGGTCGAGCTTGACCCGGCTCTGGTGGGCCCATTCCGCCGTGAGGAAGCCATCGAAAGGCATGCTGGGAATTTCGACGTTGTACGTCGCAGCAATGTTGTACTTGAACTTCGGCGAGTTTGCGAGGGTGGAGCCTGAAAGATCTTGGAACGAGCTGCCGCCTGGGACGGGAACGCAACCNTGTGCAGCGGTCTGATTGGTAAAGCAGGGTGCATTGGGGAAGTCCCGGACCTTGGCGTCGATATAGGCTGCCGACGCGTCGATACGCAGGGACTGGAAGGGCTTCGCNGAGAGCTCGGCCTCAACGCCGCGGCTGCGCAGCGCGCCAACGTTGCTCAACTGCGGAACGATCGTACCGTCCGGCAATGTCACGCCACCTTGCGCCTGGAAGTCCTTGAAGTCGGTCCAGAAGCCGGTGAGGTTCAACTGAACCTTGTCGTCGAAGAGACGGCTCTTCACACCGATCTCGTAGGCGTTGCTCGTCTCCGGCCGAACCGGGTTTGCGGCACGTGCAGGCGTGAAACCCGTACTGATGTCGAAACCCTGCCCCTTGTAGCCCGTGGCGTAGGAGGCATAGACCATGACCTGATCGGCTACGTCCTGGCGCAACGAGACCTTGTACGTGACCTCGTTGTCGCTGTCGCGCCCTGCACATTCGGTGAGGCAGGTCGCATTGTTCGCAACCGGCACGGCCCCTGCCGTCGTGTTACGGAAGGTCGCTGCGATCTTCTCCCGATTGAAGCGGATACCGGCATCAAGGTGCGTGGTATCGGTGAGGTCGTACGTGCCCTGTGCGAAGGCCGCGAACGTCTCGGTGTCTGCGCTTGCTTCCCAGCTGGCCGCGGCATTGGGGCCTCGCGCATAGTCACGCACGGTATGACCGTTGGCGTAGAACAGTGCGAGCAGATAGTTCAGCCTGTGCGAGCCGGTCGAGACGAGACGCAGCTCCTGGGTGAAGTTCTTGGCATGGAAGTTCGCCGTCGCGGCCGATCCGTTGGGCAGGATCGTGGCCGGATTGAGATAGGTCGGCGTGCCGAGCGTATCGAGATCTTCGATGAAGCGGAAACGCCAGTCCTGGAAGGCCGTAATCGAGATCAGGTTCGCGCTGCCAAGATCCAGGGTTGCACGGCCAGTGAACATCGCCTGCTTGCTACGATTGTCAGGCTCGGTGTCGAGACGGATACGATAATTGCTGTCGGACGGCTCGATGCCAACGATCGATCCGGCGATCGGCGCGCCGAATACAGAAGCACCAGGGTTGAGGCTCTTGAACGTACGAACCTGGCCATTGGTCTTGGTGTTGGTATAGCTCCCGGTCAGCATGACATCGAGCGTGGGCGTGACTTCCAGGTCCACACGCCCGCGAACACCGTAATTGCGCTCGCCGTTCAGCTTGTGACCCGTATTGAGATTGCGAATATAGCCCTCTCGGTCATCGTAGAAGGCATTCAGGCGAAAACCGATGCCGTTCGTGACGGGACCGGAAAGCATTCCTTCAAGACGGAACTGCTCGTCGGTGGTCGCAACCGCGCCCAGCGAGCCGGACAACTGCTTGGTCGGGCCCTGCGTGACGATATTAATGACGCCAGCTGCAGCGTTCTTGCCGAACAGGGTGCCCTGCGGACCGCGCAGAACTTCGAGGCGCGCAATGTCATTGAGACCCGAAAATGCCTGGGCCTGCTGGAGCAGCGCAACGTCATCGACCACGATCGCAACGCTCGGCTCGATGCCGATGCTGAACGAATAGGTACCGATGCCACGCAAGTTAATGCTGTTGCCGGTGGCGTTGGTGTTTTCAGTGATCGTCAAGCTGGGGGACACGCGAGCGACGTCGGTCACTCCGGCCACGCCGCGCGACTCAAGCTGATCCGCACTGATGGCGCTCACAGCGACGGGAACGTCCTGAAGGTTCTGCTCGCGCTTCTGCGCGGTGACGACGATTTCTTCCAAACCGCCGCTCTGAGCGGAATTGGTCTGACCGCTGGATGCGCCCTCGGACTGCGCGTGCGCCGAGACGCTACAAAGGGCCACAACGGCCGAGCCAGCAAACAGGATTGACGAATAACGCACAGATTTCCCCTCCGAATGAAGCCGCTGGTTCAGCGATCTGGTAAGGCCTTTATTCTCGAATTTATCTGACGTCAACGACTGAGCTTGACGCAATGCCCATTATGCGACTGCGCGAATCTGGACGGAAAATGGCTTCTGTGACGTATTTATACGATAAGTATGTCGCGAATCGGCAGTAGTCGTCATTTCCTTCAAACGCCCAACGGCAGCCGTTGACATCCTCCCGATAAGGAGGGAAAGACAATTGGTAAGATCAATGTGTCAGCCAAATTGGGTGGAGAGAGCGGATGGGCATAAAAAGGATGATGGTGCTGGCGACGTTGCTGGCCACCACCGTGGCCCAGCCCGTTTACGCCCAGCGGTCGGCCACAACTGGCCGGGACGTCACGCCTCTCACAAACGGGTGGCGTTTTCATTTGGGCGCCGACAGCGATGCGGTTGCAGAGGCCGCGTTCGATGATTCGTCCTGGCCCTCTGTCGACATCCCCCATACCTGGAACCGCGTAGGTTTCTATCGGTCCGAATCGCCTCAGCACATCAATCGGCCCGAAACGATCGACAAAACGCAGGGGATCGGATGGTATCGCCTGCACTTCAAACCCGTCGCTTCTCTCGCCGGACGACGCGCCTGGCTCGAATTCGATGCGGTGAGCCGAATCGGGACCGTGTGGCTCAACGGTGTTCGGATCGGTGAACATAAGGGCGGATTCTCGCGCTTTCGTTTCGATGTGACGCACGCGATTCGCGCAGGGAAAGACAACGTTCTGGTCGTTCGGGCCGACAACACCGCAGTGACTACCGAAGGCTCCGCCACGGCTGACGTGCTCCCACTGACCGGCGACTTTTTCGTGCATGGTGGCATGTACCGCCCGGCAAGGCTTATCGTCTCTGCTCCTGTCCATCTCGATCTTGCCGACCACGGGGGCCCGGGTTTCATGGCGACGACGACGTCAGCATCGAGCACCCTGGCCCGCATTAACGTTGCCAGCCGGGTCGCCAACGATGGCAGGAAGTCCGCCAAAATCACGGTGGCTGCCCGGCTGCTCGATGCCGAAGGACATGTTGCCGCGAGCAGCAACGCGCACCTCTCGGTGACCGCCGGGGCAACCAGGGAAATCGCTGCCTCGCTCGATGTCGAGCAGCCGCATTTGTGGCAGGGCGCGGACGACCCGTATCTCTATGACCTGCAGGTCGAAGTGCGCGATGACAAAGGGAAGCTGATCGATCGATCAACGCAGCCCTTCGGCATCCGGACTATCCGCATCGATCCTGACAAGGGCCTGTTCCTCAACGGCAAGCACGTTCAGTTGCACGGCGTCGGGTACCATCAGGATCGCGAAGGCAAGGGCTGGGCGATCAGTCCGCGGGATGTGGCCGAGGACATGGCCATCATGCGCGAGATGGGCGTCAACACCATCCGGCTGACCCATTATCAGCATGGCCAGACCATCCATGACCTGGCCGATCGCCATGGCCTGTTGGTCTGGGACGAAATTCCTCTTGTGTCGGCCTGGACCAGACGCGCGGAGCTCGAGCCGAGGACAGCACTGATCGACAATGCTCGCCAGCAGCTGCAGGAGCTCATACGGCAGAATGGTAACCACCCGTCCGTCGTCACGTGGGGCATTGCCAACGAAGTCGACTTCGGCAATTCGTTCCCCGCGTTCCTGACCGGTTATCCGGACGGCAAGACGCCCGATCCGATGCCGCTCCTGCGCGAGATGCAGGGCCTTGCGCACAGGCTCGACCCTTCGCGGCCCACGGCGCTCGCCACCTGTTGCGAAGGTCGCCTCTTCAATGACGGTGTCGATATTCCCACAACGGCAGAAGCTGCCGACCTGGGCGGCGCAAACCGCTATTTCGGGTGGTACTTCGGGGTGCCTGACGATCTGGGGCCACACCTCGATGCCCTCCATGCCAAGCGCCCTTCGCAGCCCCTGTCGGTCACCGAATATGGCGCCGGCGGCGCCACAAGCATCCATACGGACAACGTCCATGGCGGCACCGTCGATTCGCGCGGTTCACGCCAGCCCGAAGAGTACGAGAGCTTCATCCATGAAGAGGCATGGAAGGCCCTAAAGGCGCGGCCCTATCTCTGGGCGACTTGGCTGTGGAACAGCTTCGACTTCGCTACCACGATCCGGGCCGAAGGCGATGCCCAGGACATCAACACCAAGGGCCTCGTCACTTACGACCGCCAGATTCGCAAGGACGCCTACTACTTCTACAAAGCCAATTGGACCCAGACACCGACCGTTCACATCAACGGCAGACGCTATGCCGACCGCGCCTATGGCGTGACGGATGTACGGGTTTACAGCAATGCTCCCTCCACGGAGCTGTTCGTGAACGGTCGTCCCGTCGGACGCCAGGCGGCTTGTCCCGAACAGATCTGCGAGTGGACGGGCGTGGCGCTGAGCCCTGGCACGAACCTCGTTGAGGCCCGGGGTCATTACGCTTCGGGCGATACGACCGACGCGGTCACCTGGAACGTCGCGCCGGATGCGCTCACAGCCGTCCGGATCGATTCCGGTGCGCTGGTGGCGCCGGCCGCATCGCATCGCTTCGGATCGGATGCCTTCTTCACGGGAGGCACGGCAGGCACGCTCGACAAGCCGGCGGACTATGGCAGACCGGCAGTCCCCGCGACAATCGAGGGGACCGACGATGTGGCTGTCACCGCAACGTATCGCGAAGGCACGTTTGCGTACCGTGTCCCGCTCGCCGATGGAAAATATGACGTGACCCTGACCTTCGTCGAACCGTCACAGAGTGCCGGCAACCGTATTTTCGACGTGCTCGCAAACGGTCGTCCCTTTGCGCGCAAGATCGATATCGCGGCGCAGACCGGCATCGCCAAGGCCATGCGGCGATCGGGCACCGTCACTGTCGCGCGCGGGGTGCTCGAGTTGTCCTTCAAGCCCACGAAGGGCCAGGCGATCGTCTCGGCCATCGAGATCAACCGATCCCAAGCCCAGCGCTAAACGGACGACACTTCTTTTCAGGAAAATAACAAAGACGGCTCCCGCGAGACGGCCGCCGCCAAGGATAGAGGATCAGAGCATGCTGGAATCCGTGAAATTGCCTCTTAGGACCGGCCTGTGCCTTGCGGCATTGCTGGCAGGCACTGCCGGCGCGACGCCTGCCATCGCGCGGAGCGCAGCAGCAGACGAGGCAACGCAGCGAGCGTCCGCGACGCTCGAGGCCATGATGCCGGCCGAGAAGACAATCCTGACGCATGGCATCATGCCGCTGCCGATTGGCGAGAACCCGCAGCCCCTTCCGCCAGAAGCCATCCCGGGCGCCGGCTACATCCCGGGCATCGCACGCCTCGGCGTTCCGGCGCTGCTCGAAACCGATGCAAGTCTCGGCGTGTCCTATGTCTTCGGCTTGCGCAAGGACGGCGCGACCGCCTTGCCCTCGGGCCTGGCGATGGCCTCCACCTGGAACCCCGATATCCTGTACAAGGGCGGCGTGACCATCGGCGCGGAAACGCACGCCAAGGGCTTCAATGTTCTGCTGGCCGGCGGCGTTAACCTGATGCGCGATCCGCGCAATGGCCGGACCTTCGAATACTTCTCGGAAGATCCGCTGCTGAGCGGCGTGCTTGCCGGCAATGCCATCAAAGGCATTCAGTCCAATCATGTGATCTCGACAATCAAGCATTTCGCGTTGAACGGGCAGGAAACCGGTCGCAAGTTCGCCGACGTGCAGATTTCCGACGCCGCAGCGCACGAGAGCGACCTGCTTGCCTTCAAGATCGGCATCGAGATCGGCAACCCGGGCTCGGTCATGTGCGCCTACAACCGGCTGCATGGTGAACAGGCCTGTGCCAACGATTACCTGCTCAACACTGTTCTGAAGAAGGAATGGGGCTACAAGGGCTTTGTGATGTCCGACTGGGGCGCGGTTCCCGGTCTCGAAGCTGCCTTGAAGGGGCTTGACCAGCAGTCAGGGGCGCAGCTCGATCCGGCTGTCTTTTTCGGTGACAAGCTGGCGGAGGCGGCGAAAGGGGATCCCGCTTACGCTGCGCGCCTCGACGACATGAACAAGCGGATTCTCTGGGCGATCTACGACAACGGGCTAGATAAATTTCCCGCGACCAAGGGCGGTACGATCGACCTGCGCGCAAACAGCGAAGTCGCCCTGGAAACGGCACGCCAAGGAATTGTGCTGCTACGCAACGAGCGCGGCATCCTGCCGCTTGCCAAGACCGCGAGGCGAATTGCGGTGATCGGTGGATTCGCGGACTCGGGCGTCCTTTCCGGCGCAGGGTCGAGCCAGGTCCAGGGTGAAGGCGGCGCCGCTGTCACGCTTCCACTATCCGGCTCATCGCCCTGGGCCGGCTTCCTCGTCCAGGCCTACCATCGATCGTCTCCGCTTGCGGCTATTAAGGCTATAGCGCCTAAATCGGATGTCCACTTCCGCGACAGCCGCTTCATCGCGGATGCCGTCGAACAGGCGAAACGGGCCGAAATAGCAATCGTGTTCGCCACTAAATGGTCGAGCGAGGGCTTCGACCAGCCCGACCTCTCGCTGCCCGACGGCCAGGACGCGCTGATCGCCGCTGTCGCGGCCGCCAATCCCAACACCATCGTCGTTCTGGAAACAGGCAATCCGATTGCCATGCCCTGGCTCGACAAGACCGCGGCCGTTCTCCAGGCTTGGTATCCCGGTGCTCGTGGCGGCGAAGCGATCGCATCTGTTCTTTTCGGCGATACCAATCCCTCTGGCCACCTGCCTATCACGTTCCCGGCGAGCCTCGAGCAGCTTCCGCGCCCGGTACTCGACGGCTACAATGAATTTGAGCCCAACTTTGCCGGCGACGCGCCTGCCAAGGATGCAAGGCTGACGGTGAACTACGACATCGAGGGTTCAAACCTGGGTTACAGGTGGAATGCCTTGAAGGGGCACAAGGCCCTGTTCCCGTTCGGCTACGGTCTGAGTTACACGACCTTCAAGGCGGACGGACTGAAAACCGACGGGACAAGGGCAAGCCTGACCGTGCGCAACACGGGCCAGCGGCGAGGTGCCACGGTGGCGCAGGTCTATCTGGTATCCCGCTCCGGAACCCCGACACAGCGGCTCGTCGGGTTCCAAAGGATCGAGCTTGCTCCAGGTCAGTCCCAGCGCGTTACCCTGACCATCGACCCGCGCCTTTTGGCCGACTGGAAGGACGGCGCTTGGTCCATGCCTGGAGGAGATTACCGGTTCGCCATCGGAGAAAATGCCGAAGCCCTCGGCGCCCCGGTCAACGTTCGCCTCGTCGCAAGGCGTTGGGGGGATTGATCCTCCCAGCGGGACTGGTCAACCTCCTTCCTGGCCAGTCCCGCAAAACCCATCCTCAGATCCATAAGCCCGCCGCGCCAGACGTCCCGGCACGCATTTGAAAAGGATGATCCATGGTTTCGCGTACCCTCCTGATCTCAGCGCTCACTGTGACCGGCCTGCTCTCCACGGCGGCGACACATGCGCCCGCCAATCTCGACCTTTCCGGCTTGGAGAAGCTCGGTTCGGTTGACGAACGCTACCAGGCCTACAACGTGGAAATGGTCGAAGTTACTGGCGGGCGCTTTTGGGCACCGTACGGCGGTCCGGCCGGCGAGGTGTACCGTGAACTGCCTCCGCTCGACCTGGCAAATCCGCGACTTGTGGCGATGGCCAAGCTTCTCGCGCCAAGCCTGGTACGCGTTTCCGGGACCTGGGCCAATAACACCTACATCCCCGCCGAGGGCGAAACGGTTACGACCGCCCCGGACGGGTTTACCCAGCTTATGTCGCGCAAGCAGTGGGCCTCGGTGGTCGCCTTCTCGAAGGCCGTTGATGCCCCTATCGTCACCAGCTTTGCAGTGAGCCCAGGCGCCCGGGATAAGGCCGGGACTTGGCTCCCCGAGCAGGCACAGCGCCGGATGGATTTAACGAAAGTGCTCGGCGCAAAAATCTACGCCGCCGAATTCTTCAACGAGCCCAACGTGCCAAGTGCCGCCACAGGCATGTCCAAGACCTATGGCGCCGCAGACTATGCGAAGGACTTTCGTATCTTCCACGAGTGGGCCCGCAAAGCCGATCCTGACATGAAAATCCTGGGCCCTGGCGGCGTTGGCGAAGGCTCGCTGACGAAGAACATCCCCGTCAACGTTGGTCTGGGCGCACACATTAGCAGCACCGATCTGATCAAGGACAACCCTAACAGCGTCGATGCCTTCAGCTACCATTTCTATGGCTCGGTGTCGCAGCGATGCGCCCACATGGGTATCGGGACCGCACAGAAGGATCAGGCCCTCTCCGCCGATTGGCTCGACCGCACGCTCCAGGACTACGATTTCTATTCCGGCCTTCGCGACAAGTATGAGGCGGGTAAACCGATATGGAACACCGAGACGGCCCAGGCGGCGTGCGGCGGTTCGCCATGGGCTTCCACGTTCCTCGACACGTTCCGGTATCTCAATCAGAATGGCGTGCTTGCCCAGAGGGGCGTGCAGGTCGTGATGCACAACACTCTTGCCGCCTCGGACTATGCGCTGATCGACCGGGACACCCTGACCCCTCGGCCCAATTACTGGGCGGCCGTTCTCTGGAAGCGCACGATGGGTTCCGTCGTTCTCGCGGCACCCCGGCATGCATCGCCTGAAGTGCGCATTTTCGCGCATTGCCTCCCTAGCAAGAATGGCGGCGTCGGACTGGTGGCCCTGAACCTGAGCAAGATGGCGCAAAGCCTCCCCGTTCAGAAGCGATCCAAGGCATGGATTATGACTGGCCATCCGATCGACACGAAGACCATCGCGATCAACGGGAAGGCCGTCTCGTTCGGTGATGATGGACGCGCCACCGGGCTAGACGGCAAGACCATGACAGGGCCTGTCTCCGTACCCGCGCAATCAATCGCGTTCGTCGCTGTTGCAGCGGCAAACAATCCCGCATGTAGGCAGAACTGATCTTGTTCGACCGGCGAGGTCTGCTGGTTCCAGATCCCTCCAGCATGAATACGACGACGTGGACGGCACTGCCAGACACGTCGTCATTACAATCGCTTACTCCCTTATTTCTTATGGTCTCATACACTTCCTGACCTGCCAGGAGGGTACCGCATAATAGCAATCCGACGTTGCTGAACCTGCTATCTGCGAGATGAAGGCGGCTTATCCGGAAATAGGTGGATATTGCAGACAGTCGTGATCCGGGGATGAAGATGATTTATCCGGAAAATACCGGATATTTCCCGAGGCGTTCGTTCAAGGACTATGGACCTTGAAGTATGGCGAAACACGATGGCTGGCGGAGGATATTGAGCAGCGGCCGCTGGGGGCAAGATCCCCACGAGTCAGGTTCCGACCA
>Ga0065704_10070680_pt1 | contig 17807 bp, 16 predicted proteins | sample SwiRhicommuniRL2_FD_59091 | JGI IMG/M metagenome (GOLD analysis project Ga0065704, IMG submission 59091) | Switchgrass rhizosphere bacterial communities from Rose Lake, Michigan, USA - RL2 v2 (version 2) | ecosystem: Host-associated > Plants > Roots > Rhizosphere > Soil | place: East Lansing, MI
TGCCTGATATGAAGCTTTTTGCTGGTAACGCCACCCCGGAACTAGCACAACGTATTGCCAACCGCCTGTACACTTCCCTCGGCGACGCCGCTGTAGGTCGCTTTAGCGACGGCGAAGTCAGCGTACAAATCAATGAAAATGTACGCGGTGGTGATATTTTCATCATCCAGTCCACCTGTGCTCCAACAAATGACAACCTGATGGAACTGGTTGTTATGGTCGACGCCCTGCGTCGCGCTTCAGCAGGCCGTATCACTGCTGTTATTCCTTACTTCGGCTATGCTCGTCAGGACCGTCGTGTCCGTTCCGCGCGTGTGCCAATCACTGCCAAAGTTGTCGCTGATTTCCTCTCCAGCGTTGGCGTTGACCGTGTTCTGACCGTTGACCTGCATGCAGAACAGATCCAGGGCTTCTTCGACGTTCCGGTTGATAACGTATTCGGTAGCCCAATCCTGCTGGAAGACATGCTGCAGCTGAATCTGGATAACCCAATCGTGGTTTCTCCGGACATCGGCGGCGTGGTACGTGCTCGTGCTATCGCTAAGCTGCTGAACGATACCGACATGGCAATCATCGACAAACGCCGTCCACGCGCTAACGTTTCTCAGGTGATGCACATCATCGGTGACGTTGCTGGCCGTGACTGCGTGCTGGTTGACGACATGATCGATACCGGCGGTACGCTGTGTAAAGCAGCAGAAGCGCTGAAAGAGCGTGGTGCCAAGCGCGTATTCGCCTACGCGACTCACCCGATCTTCTCCGGCAATGCAGTAAACAACCTCCGCAACTCCGTTATCGACGAAGTAGTGGTGTGCGATACCATCCCACTGAGTGACGAGATCAAAGCGCTGCCAAACGTGCGCACCTTGACCCTGTCCGGGATGCTGGCCGAAGCGATTCGTCGTATCAGCAACGAAGAATCTATCTCAGCAATGTTCGAACACTAATCGAACACGGCCGAAAAACCCGCTGCGGCGGGTTTTTTTGTCTCTGATATTTATTTGTATGATCAATGCCTCCTTCACCTGCCATTCATATGACAGATGATGCGCACACGGATGAGAGATAATTGTGAAACACGTAACCTCCTCACATGTTCTTCCCTTTCGCGCCCTCATCGACGCTTGCTGGAAAGAGAAATACACCGCTTCACGTTTTATGCGTGACCTTATTGCCGGTATCACCGTCGGGATTATCGCCATTCCGCTCGCCATGGCACTGGCGATTGGCAGCGGCGTAGCACCGCAGTATGGGCTTTACACGGCGGCCGTCGCCGGGATTGTGATTGCGCTAACGGGCGGGTCTCGCTTCAGCGTTTCCGGCCCGACAGCCGCATTTGTGGTGATCCTCTATCCCGTTTCTCAGCAGTTTGGCCTGGCAGGCCTGCTGGTCGCCACCCTGATGTCCGGCGTCTTTTTGATCCTGTTTGGTCTGGCCCGTTTTGGCCGGCTGATTGAATACATCCCCCTTTCCGTGACGCTGGGGTTCACCTCCGGGATTGGCATTACCATTGGGACAATGCAGATCAAGGACTTCCTCGGCCTGCAGATAGCCCACGTCCCTGAACATTACCTGCAAAAAGTTGGGGCGCTGTTTATGGCGCTCCCCACCGCCAACCCCGGCGATGCCGCCATCGGGATTGTTACCCTGGGCACGCTGATTATCTGGCCTCGTTTAGGCATTCGTCTGCCTGGCCACCTGCCCGCCCTGCTGCTGGGCTGTGCGGTGATGGCCATCGTTAATCTCTTTGGTGGGCACGTCGCGACCATTGGATCTCAGTTCCACTATGTTCTGGCTGACGGTTCACAGGGAAGCGGTATTCCTCAACTGCTACCGCAACTGGTACTGCCATGGGATATGCCGGGTTCCAGCTTCACCTTAAGCTGGGACTCCCTGCGCGCCCTTCTGCCCGCGGCCTTCTCAATGGCGATGCTGGGGGCCATTGAATCCCTGCTCTGTGCCGTCGTGCTGGACGGCATGACCGGCACCAAGCATAAAGCCAACAGCGAACTGGTTGGGCAGGGTCTGGGCAACATCATCGCCCCGTTCTTTGGCGGTATTACGGCAACAGCAGCCATCGCCCGCTCTGCGGCAAACGTACGTGCCGGGGCTACGTCGCCGGTATCAGCAGTTATCCACTCCGTGCTGGTGATCCTCGCCCTGCTGGTCCTCGCCCCGCTGCTCTCCTGGCTGCCGCTTTCAGCCATGGCGGCCCTGCTGCTGATGGTGGCGTGGAACATGAGCGAAGCACATAAGGTGGTCAATCTGCTGCGTCGCGCACCGAAAGACGACATCATCGTGATGCTGATGTGTATGTCGCTGACCGTGCTGTTCGATATGGTTATCGCCATCAGCGTCGGGATCGTGCTGGCCTCCCTGCTGTTTATGCGCCGTATAGCGCAGATGACGCGCCTTTCCCCGGTTAACGTAGAGGTACCTGACGATGTGCTGGTGCTGCGTGTGATTGGCCCGTTGTTCTTTGCTGCTGCGGAAGGTCTGTTCAGCGAACTGGAAACCCGTATCGTGGGCAAACGCATTGTGGTGCTGAAATGGGATGCCGTGCCGGTGCTGGATGCGGGTGGTCTGGATGCCTTTCAGCGCTTCGTTTCGCGTCTGCCGGAAGGCTGCGAACTGCGGGTGAGTAATCTCGAATTCCAGCCGCTGCGCACCATGGCGCGCGCTGGCGTGCAGCCGATCCCTGGCCGCCTGGCCTTTTATCCCAACCGTGAAGCCGCGTTAGCGGATCTGTGAATGCCCTGATGCAGAGAAACGTCTCTGCATCATCACGGCTATCGCCTGCTGGAGCCATGCAAGCACGGCAGGCGTCATCCATGTTCCTTTCATCAGATGCGCCTCCTGCTGCATGGCAACGCGAAACTTTTGCTGGGTTTCAGGATTCGTTCCCGCGTATGACTGGAACAATATCCGCCAGTGTTCAGCGAGCATTTGCGCCTCACCGGAAGACGGGTCAAGGTTTTCCCGCTGCGCCTGATGCAATTTCGCTACCAGTGGCGGCCACTCCATCATGCGATCAAAATAGTGCGCGCGGGTAAAGGCCATCTCTTCTGCAGAGAGATACTTTTCCCAGATGGCAAGCTTCGATTCGGCAAACGCCCGCGTAATATAGTCAGTCATTTCCGCCGTAATACCCGTCTGCTCACGCATCTGCGGCTCGACGCTGTGCATCTCGTTCAGCCGGGTGAGAAATTCCGGCTTACCTGCCGTATCCTGCTCCAGGCGTGACATCCAGCGCGTCGCCAGATCCCTGGCACGGGGATCCGAAACGTCGATATTATGCTTCAGCAGGTTATTTGCCTCAGCAACCAGACCTGACCAGATATCCGCAAGTGCCTCCTTCTGTACGGCAAACGGCAACTGCTGTAATTCCTCTTTGCTAAACCAGCGTTCGTACATATTCATTAACTCCAGAGTCTGTAGCCAGGATTCCAGATTGGGTGCCGCATCGTCGGTAAGCCCGGTACGCAATTCCACCAGCCTCTCGCGCAGTGTCAGCATGCTGCGAAGTTGCTTATCCAGCAAACTGATTTGCGCATCGAGTAATTCGGTTAACGACAGCGACTCCTGTTTCAGAAAATCCCTGATTTCAGCAAGTTCCAGCCCGGCTTTTGCCAGCACCTGAATCATATGCAGACGTTGCACATCCGCCAGATTATACAGCCGGTAACCTGCCGCACTTCTGGCAGAAGGCAGTAACAACCCTGTTTGCTCATAGTGATGCAATGTTCGCACGGTGATCCCGGCACGTTTCGCGAGTTCACCCACCTGAATCAACATAACGGCTCCTTTTACTTTGCCAGTGGCACCACTCTGAAGCCTTACGTTACGTGAGGGTCAACCTTTCATGCAAAAAAAAACGACTCCATGAGGAGCCGTTTCGGTGTTCTTTCGTCGTAGCACGTTAGCTGTGTTTGTGCTGGTCCCTGCGGCAGCGCTTATCGTAATGGCGCACCCACCAGTATTTATCGCAGACTTCTTCATGACCACTCACGCGCGCACCGGCAAGCCATAGCACTGCACCAAGGAAGATACTCAATACCGCGCCATGCGCAAAGTATTGCGGAAGGTCAAGCTGCGGCAATTGGTTTAAAATTGAATAACCCACGCCAGCGACCATCACAAACAGTCCCAACCCCATCAGCACATTACCGAGTATCGAAGCGTTTTTGCGTTTCATATGTCACCTCCGGAACTTTGGGTTGTAAGGGGAAAAGCCCCTGATCCTTGTGTGTAAAGTATAGACAACGGCTCTTTTATGAGTTGCGTGAATGATCACATTTACAGATAACTCCCAGACAAAAGTTTACAAATAAGACATTGAACAGCTTGAAATTCTAATTGTTCAGATAAGTAATTATTCATATCTCGCGGTTCGGGCAGCAGAATTTTGTCAAGCGGCGCGTCAGACAGTAAACTACGCGCCAGATCTGGAACCCATTAGGAATTGAATCGTGACGATTAAACTGATTGTCGGCCTCGCGAACCCTGGCGCAGAGTACGCGGCGACCCGCCACAATGCCGGCGCCTGGTATGTTGATCTGCTGGCCGAACGGTTGCGTGCTCCCCTGCGTGAAGAACCAAAATTCTACGGGTATACCTCACGTATCAATCTTGCTGGCGCAGATGTCCGTCTGCTGGTGCCCACCACCTTTATGAACCTGAGCGGCAAAGCTGTTGCAGCCATGGCGACGTTTTATCGCATTAACCCGGATGAAATTCTGGTGGCCCACGATGAGCTGGACCTGCCCCCCGGTGTGGCAAAATTCAAACTGGGCGGTGGTCATGGCGGTCACAATGGTCTGAAAGACATTATCAGCAAGCTGGGCAATAATCCCAATTTCCACCGTTTGCGCGTGGGAATCGGCCATCCGGGCGATAAAAACAAAGTTGTCGGTTTCGTACTGGGTAAGCCACCGGTTTCTGAGCAGAAACTGATTGACGAAGCGGTTGACGAAGCGGTGCGCTGCACCGAAATCTGGCTGCAGGATGGCCTAACCAAAGCGACAAACCGCTTACACGCTTTCAAAGCGCAATAATCCGCCCGATACGGCTTTTTTACCGCGCGTGGTGCGGGTTACGTGTATAATAGGCGTAGTTATTTACTTTTCATCAATCGGTTATCGTTAACGGATTGATTATCAAGATATTAAGGTGATTTAGAAATGGGATTCAAATGCGGTATCGTCGGTCTGCCAAACGTGGGCAAATCCACCCTGTTCAACGCGCTCACCAAAGCAGGTATTGAAGCGGCGAACTTCCCGTTCTGTACCATCGAACCGAACACCGGCGTTGTGCCAATGCCCGATCCGCGTCTGGACCAGCTCGCGGAAATCGTGAAGCCGCAGCGCATTCTGCCGACCACCATGGAGTTCGTGGACATCGCGGGCCTGGTGAAAGGTGCATCCAAAGGCGAAGGCCTCGGTAACCAGTTCCTGACCAACATCCGTGAAACGGAAGCAATTGGTCACGTTGTGCGTTGCTTCGAGAACGACAACATCATCCACGTTAACAACAAAGTGGACCCGGCTGACGACATCGAGGTGATCAACACCGAGCTGGCACTGTCTGACCTCGACACCTGTGAACGCGCTATTCACCGCGTGCAGAAGAAAGCCAAAGGTGGCGACAAAGACGCGAAAGCAGAACTGGCTGCGCTGGAAAAATGTCTGCCACAGCTGGAAAACGCGGGCATGCTGCGCGCGCTGAAAAACCTGACGGAAGAAGACAAGGCGGCAATCAAATACCTGAGCTTCCTGACTCTGAAGCCAACTATGTACATTGCCAACGTTAACGAAGACGGTTTCGAGAACAACCCATACCTGGACAAAGTGCGTGAAATCGCGGCGGCTGAAGGTTCAGTGGTTGTAGCGGTTTGCGCTGCCGTGGAATCCGACATTGCAGAGTTGGACGACGCTGACCGTGACGAATTCATGGCCGAGCTGGGTCTGGAAGAGCCGGGCCTGAACCGCGTGATCCGCGCAGGCTATGAGCTGCTGAACCTGCAGACCTACTTCACCGCTGGCGTGAAAGAAGTGCGTGCGTGGACCATTCCTGTGGGTGCGACTGCGCCTCAGGCGGCCGGTAAGATCCACACCGACTTCGAGAAAGGCTTCATTCGTGCGCAGACTATCGCGTTTGAAGACTTTATCACCTACAAGGGTGAGCAAGGCGCGAAAGAAGCAGGCAAGATGCGTGCGGAAGGGAAAGATTACATCGTTAAAGATGGCGATGTGATGAACTTCCTGTTTAACGTTTGATTTATTTTGAATGAAAAAAATCCACGCTTTGGCGTGGATTTTTTTATTGCGAATCTATCAATAGATAACTAGTTTTCCCGCAGGCCAAGTTCCTGACCATCCACAAGGCATATGACCAGCTTCATAAACATTAATCAATCCGTTAAAAAAGAACGGCTCTCGTAGTAAAGAACTATACGCATCTTCAAGCAAGTAATTCACCAGATCCCATTTTAAGTTCTCAATCATTGAGCTTTTCTCAGACTCTGGGAAGATTATTTTTGGGATAATATCATTCTCCACCACTTTCTTAGCCTCTTTGACCAAAGAGTTCCAATATTGATAATTGTTAGTATGTTTCTTTGCGAGATAACCTGTTATTTCATTGCCTGCTTCCAATGTGGCACTTTCCCATTCATCGCTATTCAAGCCTTTTATAAATAAGCTAAGAGACTGAACCTGGATAACCCCAGGGAGGGTCGTCGCCACACCAAGATTAACAAACCAATTAATTTTGTTTAACCTGTCTATTGCTAACGGGGATATTTTCATGATTTAACCTGATTTATTCTTCCTGGGATCCCAGGTACGTTCATACCACCAAGCGCACCATGCTGTATTCGATTTTGAATACTATATCTGACTGCTTCTTTCACCTGATTTGCTGGTAAACCAGCAGCCTCCAGTGAATGCTTCAATGCCTGAGTATATTGGAGATTGGAAGACATTTCTCGGTATGAAGCTCCGCCTTTCCTAAATTGATTCCAAAACTGCTCTAAAGATTTATGAGCTTCATAATGTGGAGTACCTGGTTGAGTGAACGCATTACCTTCTAATTTTATCGCTGCTCCACTATTAGTAGGAATAATATCACGGAATGCAGCATCCTGATTTAAGTGATGTGATTGTCCAGGGCGTAAGTCATTTTTAAACTTCCATGAGGACCTAAAATCGGACCATCTTCCGTAGACTTGCATTTCAACCCCCACGGATCCACCCACCCCAGCGCATTCGGCGCATACTGGTAAAGGTATTGCCCCTGCATCCGCAGGTTCTGGGAATATCCTGATAACTGCGTCTCGCTTTCCCGCAACAGCTTGCCCCAGGCGCTGTTCACCGCTTCCCAGCGCACCTGCCCTTCGCTATCCGTCCGCTCCGGCTTGCCGGTCGGCTGTCCGCCCAGCATCTGGCGTCGCGTTTTGCTGATGCGTCGCCCGAGTGGATCGTAGCGGAAGCTGACCTGCGTCTGAGGTTTGTTGCGGTCCCGCGGCTGGCTGATGACTTCCGTCAGACACCGTCGTAGCGGTAGTGCCAGCGGGTCTGGCCGTTATCCTTCTCCACGGTGCGGCCGTGGACGTCATAATGCCAGCGAATGCCGTTCAGCTGCGTCAGGCGGTTGTGCGTGACCTTCTCAGTAGAACCTTCCAGCGGGTTACCGGCAGCATCCCAGCGCCACTGCTCCTGGCCAGGCAACGTGCCGTCCTGAACAAGCAAACGGCCCGGCGCTGTCGTATTGCCAGCGGTACCAGCTGAACGGGTTATCATCCCGCTCTTCCCGTACCAGGTTATTACGGTAATCGTAATCCCAGCGGCGATGCAGTCGGCCAAGACGGACAGGTGGTCAGCAGCCCCTGGGTGCGGCTGATCTCACGGTGAAGTTCGTCGCGGCTAAAATCTTAGACCGACAGCTTATTGAGAGCAGGATGAACAAGGCGCGAAGAAGCAGGCAAGATGCGTGCGGAAGGGAAAGATTACATTGTTAAAGATGGCGATGTGATGAACTCTTGTTTAACGTTTGATTTCCTTACGGGGTCAAAACACATTTTCCAGGAGTTCTGTCTTCATACTGGGTTCAAAAGGTATGATTTCAACAGTCGCAAGCTTTAGCGTCAGAAAAGGATCCTCGCATAAACACTCTTCAAGCGAGGCAAGACTCTCACATTAAGCGAGAATGACCCCACCGGTTATTGTTATCATTTTTTGGCACTGTCGAGCTTAATACGCAGGGCCCGATCGAGAAAACGCGTTACGCTTCATATCGTAGGAATAAAACCAATCATACCAGCCATTCTGTTGTACTGCATAACTACAGACGACGACCACTTCCTTTGAAAGATTGAATGTTAAGTAGTAGAAAATAGCGTCTTCAGGAGGTGCAGACGACAACAGCTTTTCGCCCCGAGCATTGAAAATTGTCAAAACGGTTGGTAATGGCTTTGGTTCGCTTAACGCAAAGACTAATTGTCGTGTTGAATCTATCATTGCACAGTCTAAAAATGGCAAAGTAATCAGTGTGTTACTTTCACCATGCGTCCATTCAAGCAGATCATTTTCTTTAATACAATTAAGATTTTCAATCATAGGTAAACCTAAAATTTCATTGTTTGATCTGTTTCAAGTCACCTTCAAAAAACCCCACAAGATATACACGGTACCGGGCTGGCTGAACTTCTTTATACGTAAAAACAGTTGAAAAGTCTTTTAAACAGTTTTGACATGTGTTTTTCGAAACATACAATTGGCTTTCATCATAGCTATATTTATTAGCTTCACTAAGATACTTCACACCTCTCATTTTCTTAACAAGAAAGCATTTTACCTCTTCGGTGAGCGAGTCAAAACCATATGAATTTACTATGGAATATATTATTACACCTTCGCATTCAGGGCATTCTAGTTCCTTTCCATACTCTATGAAATCATTGTCAATGCCATCTAGTACTAATAACTTCTTTTTCAGTCGATTTGTTATTTTCACTTTATCTAAACCTTTAACTCCATTAATAGACAGGTTAGGTGATAAGCAAATGGGGGGATTTTATTAATTGATAACTTCATTTAGTCAAACATTCCATTCGATATAAATTCCACAGTCGAAGCTTTTTTCATTAGACTGTACAACAATTCGTCCCCATTCATGATCCCATTGAATTCCATATGGAGGATTGTTAATTTCAAGCTTAGGGTTTGAGGTTATTTCATTTTCAACCTATTTTTCGTTTGAACACTAATTGGTCCTAAAAGGTAGTTACTATTTCTGAGAAATAACAAACTCATGACCAAAGATGGTAATTGTTAATTAAAGGGAAAAATACGTTGGATTTTTAGTTTTTAACTAGAACTTTATGGCTTGCTACAGAATTTCATAAAAATAGACTTCACAGCAGCAGAATTAAATAAGTCGCAAACTTATTAATTATTCTTTAAGGAAGACTCTCTTCTGTTACCAACCTCTCAACAAAGTTGGAGAATGAATTTATCAGATATCTTTGAAGTTTTATATGATTCTCTTGCATAGTCAAATCTTCATCAAAAGAATCTGTGGCAAAATATACAATTGAATAATTATCTAAATTCAGACAAAAGAAATTCCCTCCCCAATCATTTGCGAAAGGAAGCAGGTTCCTAGGAATCACTTCCCTATCCAACATGCTAATATAGCAACCGTCAATTAAAGACCTAGGATCATCATTTGTCTGAGTATTATAAACAAACGGTTTAAAACCTGCTACCTCTACTGGCTCAAAACCTTCATCACCGTCCCACCAACTTTTCTCAGGAGTGCCACCATTAAATTCCAGATAATGTAATACGAAATCATCCGGAAGGGTAATAGATAATTTACTTTCCGTTTTATAGATATCTGCACGTCCAATCTTTTTTTCACATTTTTTGAAGTTATTCATGAGATTAATAAAGTAGTAATCATACTCCTTAAGCAATTATATGGAACATATTTATTCAAGCCACCTTAAAAAGGTAAATAGCGATGTACTCATGTTCCTTTGCGCAAATAAAATTCAATGTATTTTATAGGTCTATCCTGAAACGCACGCTCTTTGCCGTAGTGATAAGCATCGTTAAAATATTTATACGCTTCCTCAAATTGGTTCAGCTCATAACAGACCATGCCGAGATCGATTAAGGGTGCAGTGTCTACATCCGATCCACATGTACGTAATGTCGTCTCACCCCATGTCTTTGCCTCAGCATAATCCGCCAGATCAAAATATGCGCTGTACATGCATGCAGAGATCCAGTTGGCAATTTCCCATTCGAGCTTCGGCTCAGGAAGAGCTTGCCAGGCTTTTTGGTATTGCTCTAAAGCCTCAGTATATTTTTTATCATCATGAAACTCGTTTCCTTTTCCTATAAGAGATGTAACTCTTTTTTCATCAAATTTATCGCAACCCATTTCCATGTGTTTATTGATTGTGAATCGCAAAGAACCCTCCTCACCAATATAAAAGCTGACATGAGCCATGAATACTTTTTGAAGCAAGAAGGCCTCTAGGAAAATGCAATTTTTAATATTAAAAAATAAAAGATTAACCAAAAAAGAATTGCTTAAACCCTTCTACCTCAACATCCTTTAGTTTGCTTTTAAGCATAAAATCGACATCTTCCAGAAAATCCTCTCTGAAATTAAAATCATCATCTGTTCCATCACCATCATATTTACTTTGCTCTATCTCAATGGCAGAACAAAAAACATCCAAAAAGTCAGCTAAGGAACCGGAAATGATAAAGTTTCGTTTTTGAATACTACCATAAACAGGAGATGTTATATTTCGGGTGTCACAAAAAAGAACGTCACCATTTCTTTCAGCAAAGATTATATATTCATCGTGCCAAGCCGTATCGTTTTGAACTCGCCAACCTGATAATATTTCATTGAGATCTTGGGACTCAATGACCTGTAAATAGAAGGTACCATCAAAGGTTGGTCGGTCATTTAAAATCAAATGACGATAAAAAAACTGAAGCTCCCCATTTAAATTCACGGGAAAAGAAGTTTCAATTTCATCGTCTGTATAGTCTATATCTCCCATATTCAAATCATTCATTTTGAATTTGATAACAAGATCTTGGACTGCATTTTTTATATTCATCTTTCCCCCTATAATTGCTTACATCGTTGTCTGGATTTTAGTGTTCTTTCTCTATCGATTAAGCGCCCACGCGTCGAGTTCTTAGTATTCCCTCTATGTCCTTGATCACCATGGACATGCTCATTGAACTTGTCGGGATGGTTATGATTTTTCAAGAAAACAATGTTCCTCGGATCACCTTGCCATTTAGAACCAAGTGTACCATTGCCTTCTACCGAATTGATATGATGTCCAGTATAGCCTGCCCGTGACATCACAGAGGTAAGGCTCTTGTTGGGAGTCTTCAAAATTAAATCCCTCTCTTGCGCTGTCCAATTCCTTGTGCCAACTCCACCATTCTGCAGTAAGGCTTTTTCTTGCACCCATGCCCTAGAAATAGCAGAACTTCTAGCTCCACCTTGAGCAGAAAGAGAATCATGTGGGCGGTAACGAATGAGATCGTCAGGGGTCAACCCCCACGGATCCACCCACCCCAGCGCATTCGGCGCATACTGGTAAAGGTTTATCCCCCCCGCCAGCCCTATCGGGTCCTGCTGCGTAAACCGCCCGCAGTCCGGGTCGTAATACCGGAACAGATTGTAGTGCAGCCCTGTCTCACGGTCCAGGTATTGCCCCTGCATCCGCAGGTTCTGAGAATATCCTGATACTTGCGTCTCGCTTTCCCGCAGCAGCTTGCCCCAGGCGCTGTTCACCCCTTCCCAGCGCACCTGCCCTTCGATATCCGTCATCCGCTCCGGCGTGCCGTTCGGCTGACAGTGGAACCAGAAGATCTCCGGGGCATCTACGCCATCAATGCGTGCCAGCGGGTCGTAGCTGTCCTGATCGCTGTAGACGTAGGTCAGTGGCACGTCCCCGTGCACTTCCTGCAGCAGACGGAACCCTTCCCAGACAAACCGGGTGGTGACCGGCTTGCCGGTTGGCTGTCCGCCCAGCATGTGGCGACGCGTTTTGCTGATGCGTCGCCCAAGCGGATCGTAGCGGAAGCTGACCTGCGTCTGCGGTTTGTTACGGTCCCGCGGCTGGCTGATGACTTCCGTCAGACGGTGCTCACCGTCGTAGCGGTAGTGCCAGCGGGTCTGGCCATTATCTTTCTCCACGGTGCGGCCGTGGATATCATAGCGCCAGCGAATGCCGTTCAGCTGCGTCAGGCGGTTGTGCGTGACCTTCTCAGCAGAACCTTCCAGCGGGTTACCGGCAGCATCCCAGCGCCACTGTTCCTGGCCGGGCAGCGTGCCGTCCTGAATCAGCAGACGCCCGGCGCTGTCGTACTGCCAGCGGTACCAGCTGAACGGGTTATCGTCCCGCTCTTCCCGCACCAGGTTATTGCGGTAGTCGTAATCCCAGCGGCGGGACCAGCGGCGCGGCGACGGGCGCTGGGCATTGCCGGTAAAGACGTCCCGGCGATGCAGTCGCCCAAGACGATCGTATTCGCTACGGGTGGTCAGCAGCCCCTGAGTGCGGCTGGTCTCCCGGTGGAGTTCATCGCGGGTAAAATCGGAGACCGACAGCTTATCGAGAGCAATGCTGAGCAGATGCCCGCTGCCGTAGTAAAACTGCTTCAGCTCGCGGCCATCGGGCAGCGTGACGGAGGTGCGGTTGCCGAGAGCATCATACTCCCATGTCAGCTCACCGTGCTCGCCCACTTCACGCGTGACACGCCCCAGGGCGTCATAGTCAAAGGCAAGTTCCTGTTCTGCCTCTGCACTCCAGGCGTCAACGGAAAGTGCCGGATGAAGTCCAATACGACTCAGCAAACCTGACGGTGTGTAGTGATAACGGGTCTGCCCTTCCGGCGTGGTGCGGGCAACCAGTTGGCCACTGGCGCTCCAGGCGAAGGCATGGGTGATGGCTTCCGGATGACCGGCGGCAAACGTGCGCGCTATCGTACGCCCGCATGCGTCATAGCGATACTGTGAGGCCACGCCATCGAGCCCCACCTCTTCCAGCAGCAGCGAGTCCGCGCCCCAGCGGAACTGGTACGCTTCGCCGTTTTCATTTTCCAGGGCAATCAGTCGCCCGCGGCTGTCCCAGCGGCGACGGACCTCTTCACCCTGAGTATTACGCGTAGCGGTTAATCGTCCTGCCTCGTCGTATTTAAACTCACTTTCTTTGCCATCAGCGCCCGCATGCGTCACCGGCAGGCCGCGTTCGTTCCATGCGAGCGACTCTGTCCAGCCTTCCGGTCGATCGAGTTGCACCGGACGCCCTGCGGCATCGTAGCGATAGCGCGTCTCTTCGCCGTCAGCGCCGATCTCAGTCGTTAACCAGCCCAGCGGATGATAGGTATAGCGGGTTATACGTCCTGAACAGTCTGTGGCACGAATGACCTTCCCGGCCTCGTTGTACTCCTGGTAGCGACTGTTTCCCGCGGCATCAACTTCTTCAACGACCTGACCAAACTCGTCCCGGCGCAGCAATGTTGTCTGCCCCATCGGGTCTACCACACGCTTCAGCCCGTGATGTTCGTCGTACCAGAAACGGGTCGCACTGCCGTCGGCTTCAATGATGGCTGACGGCAGCGCGCGGTGTTCCAGCCAGGTGGTGGTGCGGGTATTGCCGTCGGCGTCGATTTCCTGCACCCGGTTGCCCATTTCGTCGTAGACGAAGGTGACGGCGTTACCGAGCGGATCGATGCGACGGGTCAGAAGTTCGTTGTCATCCCACTCATAGCGCCAGTTTTCACCGCGCTCGTCAACGTAACGGACAATCAGATTTTGCGCGTTCCAGTAGTGCTTACGCGTCTGGCCATCGTAGTGCTCGACGGTCGTCAACCCGGCGGCTAAATCGTAGGTGAAGCGGCAGCCGTCGCCGGTGCTGGTACGGTTTTCCACGACGCGCCAGTGGTCGAATTTTTGCCAGCGGTATTCGCTCTCCAGCCCGCCCGGCAGTCGGTGCCAGACCATCAGGCCGTGGTCGTTATAGCGGCATTCACGCGTCACTACGCCAGAGGCATCCGTCACGCTCGCCAGCTGGCCGCGCGCATCGTAACCCCATTGCATCAGCGGCCAGGTACGGTTGCCGTCAAAATGGCTGGCAGAGGTGGCGCGCTGCGGGAAACGCTCATCTTCATAGCGCAGGGTGACATCAATCGCCCGTGGCTCATCGTGAAGATTGACCAGCCTGCCGTGTTCATCCCACTCCGTCAGCAGCGCGTTACCGTATTCGTCGCTGAGGGAGGCCAGACGCAGGATGGTGGGATTCGCCCGGGTCGGTTTATACAGACGCCATACCGCGCCGTCATCGTCGGCAATCGCCACGTCGCCGCTCTCATTGCGGCGGATGATGATGCCTTCGCTGATGCTGTAAAACGCGCGATCGACGGGCGGCAGCTCAAAGCTTAGCTCACGACCGGTTTCGTCGAACCAGGTCGCGTTGTTCTCTTCGAGCGTCAGATAGCTGTCAAAGGTTGTCGCCCAACCCAGACCAAACAGCCCTTCACGGGTGGTCAGGCTGTTGTAGCTGCGCTGCCAGCGCAGCGGGAAGCGCCCCGGCAACGAGAAATCGAGTTCATCGTCATCATTCAGCACCTTCACGCCGGTTGCAGCATGTACCGGGTGCGAGGAGCCAAACACAGCATTAACGGCCATATCGGCCAGCATGCCACCGCCGGCTGCCGCCAGTGCACAGGGCATATTTTTCAGGATTTTACCCGGACGTCCGCGCAGCAGGGAGAGCGCAATCATCCCCAGCGCCAGACCCGGCGTTTTACCGCTTTTGATATCGCGGACCGTGAGCGTGTCCCCGCCGATGATCACATTCGGGGAGACATCGTCGGAAACGGTGCCCTCGCAGGTGGTGCGATCTTTTGCACGTACCGCGGGCTGCCCGTTAATGAAGACGCTTTTAGAGCCTTCCGCCAGATACTGCGGCCCGGAGTGCTTTTCGCACGCCACCTTGTCTTCTTCCAGCGGCGAGGTTCCCGCGGCGGCAGAAGCCACGCTCGGCTGCCACATCTCGCTGCCAAACTGTCCAGCGGCGGAAAGCAGCATGCCGGCATAATCGGCAAAGCTGACCGGAGACTGTGGTTCAGGTGACGGTGTGTCGGCGGGCGTCAGCGTCCCGGCCGCTCGTGCAGCGGGAATCGCGTTCGTCAGAACGTTATCAGACCCGGTGGTAATTTTGCCCGCTGGCGACGGCGGGAACAGCGCGTTGCCTAAGCCTTCGGCGGCGTTGCTGATATCGTCAGTTATACCTGCCACGTTTGCCAGTACGCCGCCAATGATCCCACTTAACAGACAGCTGGATCCAATAGCCGCCACGCCCGCGGCGGCGGCACCCGCCCCCAGCAGCGGAGCAGCAACGGTTGCCGCCGCGCCTACGGCAGCGCCGATAACGGCATAGGCCGCACCTTCCGCCACAATACTGGTGATATCCGCAAAAATGCTGGAGTGAATGATCTCGTCGCCCTGACGGGCCGCGTTGTTATCGCTCATGCCTTACACATTCCGGTTGTCGTTTAGCGTCAGACTCTGCTTAAGCGCGCTCCAGCGCCCCTCATCCTCTGCGGTGAATGCTCTGAGCGCCGAGAGGGTAAAAATCATCAACACCGGCTTGCCCGGCGTTTGTACGGCCAGCTGTTTTTGCCAAATGCGCTGTCCGTTACTGTCAAAAGTCGTCTCGACTTCCAGCGCGTTAATTTTTCCGTCAGGCCCGACCTTTACGCCCTGGAATGCGCTTTGGGCAATCTCGCCCATCTGCGGACGTAGTAGTTCCCACTGGCGGTGAAACTCTTTCTCATAGTCGCTGCCATCCGGAATAACGCCGCGACTGACCACCACGGACAACCCGCTTTCGTCGTCGCGAATAATGTTCATACTGTTATCCTGCCACGCGGCAGGAAAAAGGGAGAAGGAACCTTCCTGGAGGGTATATTTCATCGCTGAACTCGTGTCTCAAATTGCTGAAGGGATTTACATGCCGCCATAGACAACCCGGCGGCAGACTGAAAACGGTTACTCTTCCGGCGTCGTAAATTTCTCCTGCACCGCCGCATCAATATCCCCTTTATGCCCGGAACCCGGCGCCGTGGTGCCCGGTTGTGTGCCAGACGTATTCAGGTGCAGCTTACCGCCGGTGGTGATATGACCATCCCCTTCAACGAAGAAATTAAACTCTTTGCCGATGAGGTTAATCTTGCCGTTAGCGTTCAGTTCAATTGCGCTTTCACCAGAGACCAGCCGTAGCTTCGTACCGGAAGCAATGACATATTGCTCCACCGCCGCATCCAGCTTGCCTTTGCCCGTCAGGATCTCTGTTCCGCCTTTCACCGCCTGGATCTGATTCGCTTCCACCCGATGCAGCTCATTTTTCTTCACATAATGGCTGCGCTCGCCACCGACGCTGTGCGTTTCATCGTTCTTAATGCTGGTGTCCATGTTGCGCTCAGCCTGGATCCACACCTGCTCTGCGCCCGCCTTGTCCTCAAAGCGCAGGGCATTGGCATTATCCACGGAGCCATCCTTCGTGCGGCTCATAAAACCCATCTGCGTGGCCGCCGCCGGCAGCGCCCACGGCGGCATGCTTGCTTCGTTATACACCCGCCCGGTGATAATCGGACGGTCCGGGTCACCGTTGATAAAGTCCACCACCACCTCATCGCCGACCCGCGGAATTTGCACCCCGCCGTACCCCTGACCCGCCCAGGCGCTCGACACACGCACCCAGCAGGAGCTGGTGTCATCCCCCTTCGCCAGACGGTCCCAGTGGAATTTCACCTTCACGCGGCCATATTTGTCCGTCCAGATACTCTCCCCGTTTGGTCCCACAACCTTTGCCGTCTGCGGGCCGTAGGTGCGCGGCCACGCCGTGCTCTGCGCCGGACGGTATGACACCGACGCCGGGATGACCGCGAAATCAGTGCGGTGAAGGGTTTCCCCCTCGCCGCTCGCGTAGCGGTTCTCCTCGAAATGGTAACCCGCCGCCGTGACCAGATAGTCACCGTTATCACTGAAGAACGGGGCGTTAGTCAGGGTGAAGGTGTGTCCCGGTGCAATACCCGCGGCCGTGGCCGTCGCCTGAATCTGCTGGTGCTCCACCTGCCAGCGCTCCTGACGGATACGGGCGTAGAACTCCGCATGCCCGGTCTCAACAAACCGTCCCGGCCAGTCGTACACGTCGATACTGCCCGGTTTCGGTGACGCCGGGTTCTGCTGCGCCTGGAACAGCCACGCGTTCGGCTTGCGGAAGTCGTAGTCATCGAGGCTGTAAATCCCCGGGGTGACGCTGTCCTCCAGCGCCCACTGGCTGATGCCTTCTTCATCCGTACTGCCGCCTGACGGCGTCTGGTGGTAAGGAATGACTTCGTAGCCGCTGAACGGCTGGTGCTGCGTGGCGGCGTCGGTGAGCACCAGCGTGTGCTTGTCCGCCTCGTGGCTGAAGTGATACGCAATCCCCTCCAGCTCCATCAGACGGCTGATGAAGTCCAGGCTCGACTCCTGATACTGCACGCAGTAGTCCCACACCCTGTAGCTCCCGGTGAGCTTATCTTCTACGTTAACCTGATGTTCACCCAGCAGGGTTTTCACAATCTGCGGCACCGTCTGACCCTGGAAGATACGCAGGTTACGGTCGCGCTTCATCGGCCACAGGTCCGGCTCCACCGTCAGCTGGTACACCGCATAGCGGGTGCCCGTCAGCTCGACGGCACTCACCGCCACGCGGG
>Ga0065704_10070681_pt1 | contig 17781 bp, 20 predicted proteins | sample SwiRhicommuniRL2_FD_59091 | JGI IMG/M metagenome (GOLD analysis project Ga0065704, IMG submission 59091) | Switchgrass rhizosphere bacterial communities from Rose Lake, Michigan, USA - RL2 v2 (version 2) | ecosystem: Host-associated > Plants > Roots > Rhizosphere > Soil | place: East Lansing, MI
TGGAAGCAGAAATAATACTTTGCGTGTATTCAATAAGGTTTTTTTGGTTTTCCTGAAAGTCTTCTTTTACCGCTTTGGCTAAGTTTAAATCAGCCTGAACTTCTTCAGAATATCTTACTTCTAATGGATTGCCAAGATCCTCTTTTAAAGAGTCAAGAGTTCTTCTTCCGGCAGAAGCAAGTTCCTTTAATGCGATTCTCTTTTCAAAAGCAACGTCCTCATCATCGTACTCCGATGGGATCAGCTTTTTCATTTTGAAATCAATCTCATCCTGACTAAAGTCTGGATAAGTAGTTTTAAGGAATTCTTCAGCAACGGTAATGTCATTTTCTTTTGACCAATCTTTGTTGAATTTTGCAAACTCTTCGATAGTTCTACCTGTTCTCTGTCTCCACTCAAAGAAAGCCTTTGTGTATGGATCAGAGTCTAATGGATTATCTGCTGCTTCTTTAACGATCAAATCATCAAAGCTCTTGATTTCTCTTCCTTGCGTCTTGCTAAGGTATTCAAAAACTTGTTGTTCGTTAAGTTCTACAACAGTATCGGCTGGACTATTATTTTGGTTAGCTTGAGCTGTTGCTTCTGTTGCTAATCTAGCTGCTTCAGCCTCTGCTGCTTGTGCTTGTGCTTGTTCGTCTTGAATAGCTGGTTGATTTGTGTCTTCATCTTGAATGGCAGAACCCTGTCCATTCATGTTGTCAACAACTACCTCATCTGGCAATTGTGCTGAATTCCCTTTTTTTGAATCAGCAACTGATGCCATCTGCTCAGCTGTTATCTCAATATCGTCCCCAAATTTGTGAGTACTGTTATTTCCGTTTTCCATTTTATTCTATTTTAATTATGCAAATATACTAATTATTTTCTTTGGTCAATTTTAGGATGGTTCAAACTCTCCCATACCAATATCTCCATCAATATGATCGTTACCACTCTCAAATTCACCAACATCTTCAGGAGATACTGAAGGCTCAGTTGGATTTACTATTCCATTATCACCTTTACTAAAATCTATAGCTCCTGTTCCTTTCATTTTTTGCTCTTGAATAGCTGACTGTTGAGTATTCTGCTTATCCTGTCTGGCATCTTTACGACTCTCAACGGCTTCAACCATAGCTTGAGCTTGTGAGTCTTCTACACCTTTAAGAACCATACTGTAGTGGAACTCTTTGTCCATCAACTCAAGTTTAGCATCTTTCTCTGCTAAAATTTCAGCAAGCTTAGCGTCACTCTTAGCTTTTGTTATAGCAAGCTCTATTTGAGCTGTCGTGTTTAATTCCTGTTGTTTAGCTTCAGAAGCAACCTGTGCCACTTTAGCTTGCTCATCTCCTTGAGTTTTAATAATATCTTTCTGATGAGCTCTTTCTTCAGCTATTTTTCTGGCCTTACGAACTTTCAACAACTGATTGGCTAGCTTAAGATTTTTGATAGCTCTAATGTCAATAACATCAGATACATCAATCAATCCTTTAGAAAGAGCATTGTTTATATTGTTCTCAAGATCTTGTTGTTCTTTGAAGTCTGGTTTTAACTCTATGTTTATTCCAAGATCATGTAGGTGATAATTCTCTAATGCTTTTAATATATCAACATTTATTTTACCAATAGCATTGATATACACTTGTTTCAAGTTTGAATACTTAAAAATATCTTTTAATCGAAGGGCAAGACCTTTTCCAATGTTCTGACTTATAGCTAATGATGAATCAAGAATATGTCTTAGGGCTGTATTTGAATTAAGAGCTAATTGCTGCTGAACACCGACCAACATGTCTGGATGAGGTGTAGAAGCATCGGCTCCTTGTGGAATACCTATTGCATCTCGAACAAGATTTAAATAGTGATTGTAAAGATTTATAAACTCACCAATTCCTGTTGGAACTCCATTATGAAGTTCAGTAATTGGTTGTCTACCATAATTATAATCACCTTCAGATGTCACAGAAGTCCCAATAACGTTACCAGTTTGATCATAAATCTTAAGCAGCTCAAGAGGGGTAAGTGTATTACCGTCACCCATATCAACCTCTTCAAGACCAGCCACATCAATATAAATACCGTTAGGTCTTGATTTAGCAACTATCTGTTGGATCTTTATATGAATCTGTTGCATCTGATCAATGTACGGGATAATTCTCTGTAGAGTTGATCTTGTTCTGTTTTGATACAGCTCCGGAGCATACATCACATAATTTGACACTGTTCTGTTTAACAAACCATTAGGTCTGATCATATTTTCACACAATTTGTAGTTGAAAATATATTGAGTTCCAAGAACTAAAGCACCCTCATACCAAACATCTATAGTTTTCTTTACTGAGTCATATCCTTCAGCATATTTCCCCTTTGTGAAAGTACTTTCCTTCTTTGTCATTTTGAAACCTCCATTGCTTATACCTTTTTTCTTAAAAGCCATAGTGTTGGTAGATTTATAAGTAAAGAACAAAACATCAACCATCATTCCAGCAAAATCATCTGAATTAATGTTACTTCCTTCGTTGGTATTATTTTGATATCTAAAAAACTCAGAAGATTGTGCAGCTATTCTTCTCAAGTCGTCTTCTGAAAATCTACCATTGGAAATCCTTTTTAATTCATTTATTGTAATTCTTTCAACTTCACCATAGTAATAAACATCAGTAAAATCTCTTTTTCTTGCAAAAGAATGAACAACTAAAGCTGGATCAAGATAACTTACTGCAATACCTTTACCGGTATCTGTAAAATGTTTAGCTCCACCTTTACCAAGAACTACAATGTCTTCAATAACTTTACTTTGAGTTTCAGCGTAGTCATTTAAATCCAATGTGAACTTAAAAGCTTCTTCACAAGCAATTTCTATTGCTGGTTTATACTCAAGTTGCATATGTAAATCAAGCTCTTCTTGAGTATGAGGATATTTATCAAAACCTTCAGGGAACATATCCAACCCTAAAACTTTTTGAGCTTCTTCCATTATTGGACGAGAAATCATAACACTCTGAAGAGCATTACGATAATCATCTTTTAGATCCGTAGAATATTTATCTGTGGCCTCAGCTTTGATATCGAACAAACGTTCGCTCATTTGGTTAACAATGATCTTTACAAATTTAGGAGCAACTTGAATAGGTCTAAAATCGTAATTTGTATATGCCTCATCCCCATCACCTGCAATCAAATCTTTATAAATTTTAGTATCTTGCTCTCCTCTTGCATATAAACGGAGTTGGTGATACAATTCACGCTGATCATAAAATGGACATTGACCTCCACCAGTAGGTTTTCTGAACCATTCCCATTGGATAGCTTCAGCCATCTGAAGTCCAAATTCCTCAGTATTCTTTACTTCATCTGGAGCCAAATGATCCGGAAATCCAACATTTGGTATAATTTCTCTTTTATCGAATTTCATTTTAAATTTTATAATTTTTTACCAATGTCTCCACTGATGTTATATTTTTTTACAAAGTTAACGCTTTTTTTGGCTCGCTCTTTTTTAGGTGGTTGATACTTTTCTGTAGAACAGGCCATTAAGCAAAGTCCACTTGATATCGTGGCATCAAACTCTGTTCTATTGTCTGGATCAAAGTTTGACCAATCTACTAATGTTTCTGTAAATGGCATACTTCCCATCTCTCCGTCTGGTCTAAAATCATTGCCAGATGCTACGCCAACATATTGTTCTATGTGAACACCAATACCATTCATATGAGAATCCAGAATATCTTTTGATGACATTACCTGACCACCGTACTCTTCTTCATTGGCATTCAATTTATCTTTTGGTTTATCAAGTCTATCCATTGCAAAAGGTCTGTAGCCTCTATTTCTCATATGACGAAGTAAGTCAATACGGTTGGACTCAATAAGAATCAACATTCCATAGTATCTTACTACTTTGATAACATCTTCAAAGAAAATCGTTTCATCCTGTGGACGAGCTATATATTCAAAACACCATGCATTACTTGGTGCTCCTCCCTCTGGGAACATTACTGTTTTACCATGTATGGCTCCTTTTGACCCTTTACCATGAGTAGATTTTAATGAGAATGGGTCACAACCACCACGAACACAGTTTGTGTTTAATGGATAAAATTTGTCTCCTTTCTTCTGAACTCTGTTGGCAAGACCTTGAGTTCCATCAGCAATAGAAGGTAACCACGCTACCTTAAACCTACCTTTAGGATTTGGTGCAAAAAATACATCTCCATCTTTTTCATTGACCCACTCAAAATTACCTACAATATACTTTTGATTTTCATCAAGTTTGTCATTATGGTCAATTTGATCATAAATTTTAGTAATGTTGAAAACACATTCATTTGCTTCATCACGGAAGGCATATTCTACAGTTCTTGGATAGGCTCTGTATTGTTCGTTAAGGGCTTTATCAGAAACCTTTCTCTTCATATCTTCTTGTCCTTCAAGATATTCAATAGATCCAACTCTAATCAGTTTACCTGCAACATTGTATGTTGGTACTTTTGGTTTTTCAGTGTGACATTTTCCATATTTATCTGTAAATTCCTCCATGTTAAATTGAGCAGCTAGGAAGAATCTATATAAGCCTGAAGCTGTCATTTGAGTAACAGTATTTCTTTCTCTTACGTCTGAAGATTTGTACAACTCTTTAAATTGAGATCCTCCTTGACTCATGGCTCCAACAGTTGATCCTATAAATGCTTTACCAACGATTCTACCTCCTTGGTTCATCGTTGGTGAAATTTGACCAAAATGTTGAGTGTAGTCCATTGGCTTTTTCCATTTCCCTGCTTCATCCCCAAGATATCTAAACAGGGCCTGTCCATCATAAGAGTCATTTTTAGTAGGCTCGTAGTCAATGAAATTATTCAAATAATCATCAAGTCCAAACTTTCTGGCTTTTTTAATTTCACGAGTGTTAACCATTGGTGCTCCAAATTGAAACTCTTTTGGTGAATCGACTTTACCTTTGATTAGTGGGATAAAGTAGAAAGGAAGATTCAACAACATATATCTGAATTTTAAGAATGCTTTACTTGCATCATTATCAGATTTTGAAGTGATACCAAAGTTTTTATTCCTGAAAGATGTGATATCATTTAAGAAACAACATAGAACTATGTATGTAAATCCAGTACGTCTTGATTTAACAAAAAGCTGACCTAAACATCGTGAATCAATCAAACAGGCTTGAATGTGGTAAAATATATCAAGCTGAGCATATCTGAAATCCATATACCCTCCAGTATCAAGCATTTTACAATGAGTCAAAGCAAAATAATGATTCCCTGTCAAGTAAACAGCCTCTCCGTTGTTCATGAACCAGATACCCTCTCTACGTCTTCTGAATTCCTCTTTTATAAATGCATCCCATTCATCTTGATTTTCAGGTGTAATTGTGTCTGGTATTTCTGGTCTTCTCCAGTACTGTTCTTTCTTGGGTAGATCACTAAACAAAATATCCTTTTTTAACCTAGGCGTTTTAGGCAAAATCACGTTTAAATCTTCCAGACATACCATAGTGCCACTCGACCCAAATGGACAGATTTTTACGGCATCTTTTTCTTCATCATACCAATCATTAAAATAATTTTTTGGAGAATAAAACTCTCCCTTTGCAAACCTCTCTGGATAACCAAGCCTGAACTCACGCTCAACCATAGTCATATCATCATTCTGTAGCTTCTCCTTAATTTCCTTGATGTTAGAATCAAGCTCATAAATCGCTTCAAGAATTACGGGTTTTGCTAAAATAGCATTTTGTCTTTTATGTAACTCAACAGCTTCAAAATCTATATCGTGTGATAATGCTTTATACAAGAACTGTATAGCTTTGTCTCCAGACTCCACCATCTTTTCCATATAAAACCTAACCTTCTCTTTGCTTGGAGCATTTGGAGACGAGGCCCATCGATTTATGATAGTGGCTATTGATTTAAATGCAGAAGTCTTGGATCCGATAATTTGTTTCATCTTATCTGGTTCCAAGACACTTGACTGTTCGTCAAAAACTCTGGCTGATTTTATATTGGTGAACTTTACTGTTTTACTGGTAGGAGTCTTCTGTTTTGTTTTTGCATCAACAACGTTATATTGAATTACCATTTGCTTGTCTTCAGCTTCAGTTATCTTACCCTTCAGAGTTGCTTTTGTTTTTAATTCAATATTTACAAATGATCCAATAAATTTTTTATACTCAGAATCCTCCTGAATCTTGTAATCGATACTGATGTCGAGATCAAGACCCTCAAGCAATGTTACAATACTGCTTTCAATATGTTCACTTAAATGTTCCATGTTTATTCAAATTTTCCAAGGATGTCATTAGTTTTCATCCGGTAATATGTTTTCCCGTCTATTACAAACTCATACTCAGAATCTTCAGAAAATGCAATATGATCATCTTCTTTAATTCCGTACTCTTCTAATTCAGGATTTGTGTATTTTATAATTCCTTGTTTTGTTAACATCCCTTTATGAACATCTCCGGAATTCTGAACAATGATTGATCCAATCTTTTTTGTTTCGTCTTTTATTGGTTCAACAAAACAGAATGGTGCCAAAGCTGTCCACTCTCCTCCGACTGGTTTATAAGCAAAGATCTCCATTAATGGAACAAAGTATTTATTATCCTCTATATGATAATCACTTTGTGTTACTTGTCCTTTTATACCATTACGAAGTCTGCATATATTGTGATGAATAATAATTTCATCTCCAGCTTTAATTGGTGTGAACTCTGGAGAAGCGATAACCCTTGCAATACGGTTGATATGCTCTACACTTTCTATTGTTGAATTAACTACGATAGATACGTCTCCAAGTTTCTTTTCATTGTTGTAAGCTGATTCAACTTCAACAATCATGTAATTAATCGCTTTCATTATTCGAAGGAAATGTTATTTTCTATAACCATAGGAATATTGATCAATGTTTTCCATAGAATTCTTACTTCACCATCTGTTACATAAAGATTGTATGCAAGTATTCCTTTTTCAAGAAGAGATGACTCAAGAAGTATTTCCGTTAAAGTAAATTGTGAATTGTTTATGATGTATAGTTTTCCTACTTGAAAATGCATCATGTGATCTGGATGGCCATTACCTACCGAGATTTTTCGTATTTGAGTGTTCATTTTAATTAAATTTATAATTCTACAAAAATACGAAAAATATCAGCTGGTTAATTTAGTCTAACATGGTTAGAGTATGTCTTCCTATAGCTATCCAGTTTGTACCATTATAGTACAAAACCCAGCAGGTGTCTTTATCTAGCTCTAATGTCGCCAATCCTCCATTTATAGTACATGTACCTGAAGAAGGGTTTACACTCATTACATAGATTCTTTGTCCTAAGTGAGCAGTTGTTGGAAGGTTAATAGTTGCCACTCCAACTGTATCATACGTAAGATATATTAAGGCATTTTTTGTAGATGGTATTGTATAGTTACCTGATGCAACCAAATTCAATGGTTGCAATACCAATCTGCCATCTCCATTTATTATAATGTCGTCTGCTGGCCTTGTGAATCCTCCATCCGATGTTAACAAAAAACTTGGGTCATTAGCTGGAGTTTTATATCCGTCAGCCATAACATTTCCATTAACCTGAAGTTTTTCTCCGCCAACATCAGGAGCCATACCAACTGCAACAGTAGAAACTGCTTGTCTTATTATAGAGTTACCAATTGCCGTTGTACCAGTGAATACTGGAACATATCCAACTGTTCCGGAGACTGTTCCACCTGCTCCGGATAATTGAGAAGGTTGAACTGCAACTCCTGATGCCCCTGCTGCAAGCTCAGCTGACGTAGCAAATCTCATTGCTCCTACAACTGTTGTGGTTGCTGATGGAACAGTTCCTAACGATACACCAGTAACATGACCCTGAGAATCAGAGGTAAAATCTTGAACAAATTGTAGTCCTGATCCATCAATTGTATTCGCTGAATGAGTCGGATGGACATAAGGAGAATACGGTACACCATTAACTGTTAACGTGGTTACACTGATAGAGCTTATTGTAACGCTGTTTGGCAGTCCTACAATAATTCTATTTGCTATTACAGAATCTTCTACAACTTCTATTTCATTTGTTGTACCAGCTATTCTAACTGTTGAAGTAAGAATTCCATCTGATAGAACAATACTTGCATCACCTAAAGTGGTGTCAGAAGTGATTGAATAGCTTGGAGCTACTTTGGTATCAATGTAGTCAGAAATTGTACTCCATTTTATTTTAGCCATTCCTCCGGAAACAGAGTCATAGTATAGGAAATAAGAGTTGCCGTTTAACACTGATGTCTCCGGTCTATTTGTTATTAATGCATTTTCAGCAGTGACTGAGATTGTACCTCCTACCCAAGTTCCTGATACTTCATTTGTTAGATTAATGGACGTTATTCCTGTAGTTCCAAGTTCTATCCACCCAAGTCCAACTCCAGTTGTAGAAGACCAATATCTAAGCCTCTTTGTTATTTTATTATAATACCATTGTCCCTCTATCGGATCAGATGGGTCAAAATTTAAATTATGAGATACAGGGCTTTGTAGTTCATATTTATTGGCATTAAGCGGTTTACCTAATTTCATTATTTTTAATTTAAAGTTGCTGCCCCTTTCGTAGGTCTTCCAAATGTTATAACAGTTGTATCTATGCTTGTGTTAACAAAATCTGTAAGTATTACTTCTCCATCCTCGTCAAATATGGCTGGGGTTGGATATTTTTTCATATTATGTGTTATTGTCCAAGTAGTGCTTGCTGTATCTTGTACATGATAATAGGTTCTATCTGTCTGTGTGTTTATTCCTTGAAAAAAGAAATTTAACAAGTCTGATAATCTAAAGTTTCTAGTTTGTCCATTAAGACTGTCTACACTTCCAACTACATAATCATTAGGGCTTATTTCTAAGGCGAAAGGATACTTGTCTATGTTTTTTATTTGTCCCATAATTATTTAAAATTGTATGAAATTGATCCTCCAATATATCCTCCAAATGTAGCTTTCTTTGTATCGAATTGCGGAATAACTACTCCAGCTCCAGCACTTATGCCAAAGGTCCATCTTTTGATGACTGTTTTCTCTGGTACAGCGTACTTATACTCTTTCGATCCTTTGATTGTAAATCTCTGATCCGGATCGTAGAACACTAAACTATCTCTTTCATCTTTACTTGAAGCTTTTTTAACAACGTTCACAAGGTCAACATCAGCCGAATAATCCAGTTTATTGCCATCCACAACCTTGCCACTCCCGATAACGCGACCAGCTGCATTCTTTGACTCGTAATACGTAACTTTTCTTTGTTCCGCATCCAACTCTTCTCTGACATATTTTAACGTGTCGATATATTTTCCGGTTACTTTATTAATTGAAAGAATCTGTTTATCTTTGATTCCCATTATCTTGTTTATCGTATCGTTGATAAACTCTTTTGAGAAACCTGCCTCCTCTGGAGAATTGGTTTCTGGTGTATTAACTTTAACTTGAGCACTTTGACCGTTGTCTAAAGTGATACTCTTTGTTTCTGGACTCACAATAATAGGCCCCATTAACGGAGGATTATATGTATAAAAGAAATGAAATAGAATCATTCCGACCAATAAAATTGACGGAATGACAGCTGCAATATTCTTTTTTATCCAGTTAAAGATTTGTTTAAGTTTTAGAATTACTAATAACATCTCTTTCCTTTTTTATAACATTGTAAATAAAAATTCCAAATAGCACATTAGATATCAGACTTAAGACTGAAAACAAATGTGAACTTTTGAAAATATCAAAATCTATTATTTTAAACTCAGTAGCAAATGTTATCTTCAGTCCTAAAAATCCACTAAAAATAAAATATCCACCAAATATAAAATAAGTTATCACTCTTCTCCTACTTATTTCATCTTTAAACTCATTAGTATAAAAATAAAATAATATTCCAACGATTATACAAATCAAACTATTGATCAATAGTATCAGCGACATCATCAACTTTTTTATTAAGTTTGCTTTCAATTTTTCTAAGTACACTTTCTGACAACATAGTTAATATCCATGTTATTCCTGTCCCATAATACAAGCTTAAGTGGAAGTGATCCACGACAGCTGGAACAATGAAGAAGGCGAAAGAGGCACCAGTTAACATCTCTACAACGAACAGAGATGGAGTCTTCTTTCCTGTATTTCTCAGGAATCTTATTAAGCTTGCAGTGATTGCTGCAATGAAATATAGCAGTAGTTTAAATAACTCTTCTTTGCTAAACATACTTATTGAATTATATATCCGTTCTTATCTTTTGGAAGATTAATCAAATTCTTCCAGCTTGTTTTAATCAATTTTCCCCCTACAGTAATAGTAGGTATTTCAAAGTGAGGAAGGTCTTTAAAAGATGTCCAATCTCCTCCCCAGTTCCAACCACAATCCTTAAACACTTTTACTACTTCCATCCAGTCAGAGACCCTATCATTATCCCAATCTTTTACAGTATCCCAACTTGCAGTTTTTCCATCTATGATTAAAACAATATCTACGGCAAGTCCATAGTTGTGAACACTTTGTCCAGCTTTGGCATTAGTTACTTTTTTACCGGGCTTTGTTCTACCCTGAGCATATAAAGCACTTTGTTCATCAAAAGTTCTATAGCCTTGAGCAATTCTTACTTTAGCTCTTCCAGTTAAAACCTCATCACACTTATCTACTATTTTCTTAACTTCATCCCTGACTGAGGGATGAAGTTGTTTAATTCTTTGTATTGAAATATTGTCCATTTATTATTTTTGGTTTAGATAAATCCATAATACTCTTAACCAAGGTCTTACAGCTAATTGGTACCCGAAGTTATTAGGATGTAATCCATCTAATGTTGTTATATCTAAAGTTTCGTCCGTAATTTCGGACTGTCTAAATTGATCTATAAAGATCCAACCATTTAGTTGTGCAACGGTCATCAAAGCTCTTTCATAATCTACTAGCTTATGTCCTACAGCGTTTGTCGATGTTGATGTATACCCACCATTGTTTCTTCTAAGTGCGTTAAAGCAAAATATAGTAGTAACTGGTGTTAATGATTGAACTTTATCTTTAAACTCCCTTAAAGCGCCATAGTATGTCATAACACCTGTTTTGTTGTTATAATCATTTACTGTACCTATTGGTATATCTCTTTTAAAGTCGTTTGTAATAGTATCTATACTCCAGAATCCGGGTGATGTATCTGTCCATGTATTAAAATAATTGGTTATAGATAATGTATCACCTGTCGGAGCCGTTGCACCTAAAGATCTACCAGAATAGGCATACTTATTGTATCCATTAAACTGGTAAATATTTCTTGTTATTGTTTGCATCCCTATAGCCACTGTGGATGTTGAAGGATAAACAATACCATCTTGAGCCCAAATACTATGTCCCACACTGTGCCAAACCTTATTAACTCTTATTTTACTTGAAGTATCTGAAGGAGGCAATAAACTTTGTACTATCTTCTTTTCTACTAAGTTAAGAGTGGGGGCTGTTGATACAAACCCACAAACTCTAACATTTACAATTCCTGCTGGTATGTTTACATAAACAGGGGTAGCAAAGTGGTCTTCGCTTGGAATTAGCACAGTAGCTGCTCCTACGGAGTTGTAACCTACAACACACATAGCTATTGTAGATTGAGTAACACTTCCCTTGTATAGATACCTATTACCTGATACAACAGGGATTAATTCTGATGTCCTCCAGTTTCCTGATGGTATAACGTTACCACTTACATCCAAGTAAGAGTTTGCTGCTGTAAAATTACCCGTAATATCTGTAGACACATCTTGTGTAAAAGAAGACAGTATCACATCAGTACCTGTGGTAGTTGTAACTATTATATCATCAAGCTTATTAAACTCATAGTAAAAATCTGTATATCCTTGAGCAGTAGGGAAACTTGTTCCATCCAAGTTGTTAACTATAGTAATAGTAGGAACTCCATATCCAGCAGCTGCTGTTCTGGCTACAGCTGGGTTGACTCTCTTATAGGCAAATGGATTATTCATCAACACTTGTATCCACATTTCACCAGAATAAGCTATTGGTGTATTAAATGTTAATGTTGCACTTACTTGAACAGCTGATCCAACTGTTATGGTTTCTCTTTTTTTTGCTATTAAAGTACCACCAACTGTTTTTCCCTGAAACAACCTCACTTCTATTTGACTTACCGGAGTTGCAAGATTTTGAGCAAACAATACAGTTATTTTATCAAATTTATGTGGGACAACTCCTATTGATGCAGATACACCATGAACATTGGTTACACCTGTATTGGCTACAGTACCAGTTGCTGTTACTTGTTTGTCAGGAGAAACGACTGTAGATTTAGCAAAGACTAAATCCGTATCTACAGTATAAACTTTTCCACCAACTGTATGCCACACTGTTAAGTCATTTTCAGGAGGAGTTGTACTTGATATTTGTGAAGCCTTAACTGCATATAATGTGTCTCCTCTTAGCCTTACCGACCCTTCAGTAAGCCCTGTACCATTCGTAGAAGTCCAAGTAATAAATGAAGATGGAGCACTGCTCGCTAAAAATCCTTTTCCAACCGGAGGAAATGAGGTACCATCATATATATAAAATCTATTGTCAGCTTCGTTATAAAATGCATCATTAACAGCTATACCTGATGTAGGCAGACTTTCATAATTTGTGACATTTCCTCTGTATTTAAAAGACTGAGCATTGGTACCATCTGTACCACTGGCTCCAACCAATGAAGCAAGCCACTGGTCTTTTGTTCCTTGGAAGTTTTGACCTACTGCTACTTCATAAGCAGAAAGACCTTCAGGACCTCGTAGAGATACTAACCAATCATCTACTGATCCCTCAAATCCACCCTCTACTGCTATTTCATAAGCAGATTTACCTGAAACAGTTAGGTTTAAATATGATACTAAATCATTTACTGCATAATTAACTGTTTTGTTTTGATCTTCTGAATCTGTACCTAAAAAATATCCACCATTAAAATTATCAGAGGTAGGATATTTATTTTTATCGTTTATCTTAGCCATTAAAATGGTTCTTTTGCGTTTGATAGTCTGGTTATACTGGTTATCTCTATTGCTAAATTAGCATCAGTAAATGATACTCTGCTTTCCAATATATACCCGTTTGGTGAAGGAACTGAGTTTCCATCAGCAACAGTAACCATTAACTCATCAAAAGCTCCTGATGTTCTGTTTGACGGAAGTGTTATCCCCTTAACCACTGTAAATCCACTTACAGGATTCCTCAATATTAAATCAAGTGATCCATTGTTAGCAGCTGCTTTGTTTGCATATGTCCCCTGAACTCTCCAGATATGAGCTTGTCCGTTAATTGGATTCTCAATCAATCTTCCAGCCACAGGTGTTGTCCCTCTTGCTGAATCAAATATTCCTGAATATGAATTTGGTGTGCTATATGGATAAGTGGTCACTGGACTTGCTACAACTGTGGAAGTAGCTCCAGCAATGTTAAATGTTTTCGAAACTTCGGCTGTAAAGTTTAACAGAGATAGTCCAGTATAATTTACTTTTACCTGACCTGCTTCGTTTTTCCATAAAATATTTCCGGTTCCTAATAAAGAGACTGAATTGATCGTCTTTATATCGACACTCCCTCCACCTCCCAAATTAAAACCCAATGCAACACTCAGGGCAGATACTAATCCGAATACATTACTGTCAATGAATGTTGCTCCATTAACGTTGTAGTGGCTAACTTTTATAGGGCTTTCCAAAGTTATTTTGGAATATATGTCTCTTATTCCTACTGTTGTAGAGGCGTCTGCTTCCGTATTATAATAAACTTCATACAACCCTTTTCGATACGGGAGCCCGTTTATTGTAAATACTTTGTCAGTTACCCCATCATTTATAATGCGCATAATTAAAAATTTTGTAACTTTGCAAAGATACGAAAAAATATTAATATAGATTATGGCAGCCAAGAGTCAAAGTGCAAAATACTATGCTTCTCATCCTGAGGCAAGAAAGAAAAAAGCTGAGTATGATACAAAGCTTAATCAAAGACCTGAACAGGTAAAAAAGAGAACTGAAAGCAATCAAAAGAGATCAGATGCTAGAAAGAAAGGTCAGAATATTCAAGGTAAAGATTATGACCATGCAGTAAACAGATTTGTTAAATCATCCACCAACAGAGGCCGGGCTGGTGAAGGTGGAAGAAAGAAAAAATAAAAAAAAAGAGGAGGGTTATTCACCTTCCTCTTTATTTTTGTCTCGTTCAGCTCTTTCGGAATTCATTACTTTAAAGAATCCTGTGTATATCTTATTCACTCGTTTATCTCTTATACTCTTTTCATTGAGAGGATTAGACCTTCTCGAAATAGGAACATCCATTTCACCTACACACATTTGATGCATTTTGTTACAAACAACTTTTGCTTTACTTGTAAGATCATACATTCCTTTTACTTTACCTCTTTTACCTTTTCTCCATTCTATAATCCATCCACTTTCTATAAGACTTTTCAAAGTGACTGGTCCCCCATAACCAAGCAATTCATGATAATCGAAAAACTCCTGTTTACTAAAAGCTCCTTTTGAATATAGGTAAAGCAAAAGTTCTATTCTTGATTGTGTTAAACCAGTGTGAGCAGTAGCCCATTTAAACACGACTCTTATCCATTTAAGGAAGTCATAATCTCTTGTGCTTTGGTTTGTTCTTGGTTTATATCTTGTTCTTGAATACCTAAACAACAGCGGTTTACCTTTTCTGTTATATGGTCTTGATTTATCTTCATCCATTCTATTAAATTTTATTAATACAAAGATACAAAAAATGCTCCAGACCTAAATCTGAAGCATCAATCTAAAACCTATTACTATGAAAAATATTGTACTCCCTGTGGGACTCGAACCCACGTTCTACGGGCGAAAGCCGTTTGTACTAACCAGCTATACTAAGGGAGCGGATATGTTCTACGCTTAGCTGAAGCAAAGTCCTATGAACATAAAACAGTCTACAAATCGCGGGAAAGGAAGGATTCGAACCTTCATCATGCAGCTTAACAGGCTGCTGTAATAACCATTATACTACCGTCCCAAAACACCCCCGAAGGGATGAAAAAAAAAAGTATCTTATGATACTGTAATCGCTACTGTATCGGTCTTACCGTTACTTGAAGTAATTGTAATAGTTGCTGATCCTGAAGCAACTCCGGTAACAAGTCCTGAAGCACTTACTGTTGCTTTAGTTACATCAGATGAAACGTAAGTAACAGCATTTGAAGATGCATTAGATGGAGTAAATGCTACTGCCAACTGTCTTGTTCCTGCAACAGCAATTGTCGCTGTGGCTGGAGTAACGTCAATACTCTGAACCGGAATCACTGACTCAGTGTTTGGTGCAGATTCAACAAATGCGAATGTATATGTTCCTGTAGCAAACACAGTTGTTAGGTTGAACACATAGATTCTAAAAGGATGATTAACAGTAATCACCGATGGTTTAGCAGAAATGTCTGTTAACCCAGACGACACTCCGGCAGCATTTAAACTTTTCTCATATCTGTCCTCTAGTTCCAGTACTTTATGGTATACTCCCATGTAAGCTGCTGGATCCATAGGACCTCCTGTAACACTTACCGTAACAGGTCGTAAAGGGGCACTTGAATTTCTCATAATTTATATATCAATATTAACTTTGCAAATATACGAATAATTTTTTACATAGAAAATTTATTGAAATATTTCACTAAACATTCGTTTTCTAAAACAAGCTTGGTTTGCTTTATATAGTAGAGTATTGAGTCCTTTAACGATTCTTTTTCATTACTAAAAAAGTGTGTAAATTTTTCATCTAATTCTTTAAAAGACTCTTCATCTTTTGATGAAATAGCTATGAATATATCTTCGATGAAAGTTTTTAAATTTATTTTTATAATCTTTGATTCAGTCATGTTAATAACTTTTATGTAGCAAAGATACAAAAAATTCTATACCTTATAATTCAGCCCATTTTTATTTATAAGCTCCTGTAAACCATTGTTTTTAACCTCCAACATTGCCAGAGCTTGAGAGTAAGCAAGACGTGCTATTTTTAAATTATCCTTGAATCCTTCAGGATGTGTATTGAAATACTCTACTACAATTTTTTCTGCTATCCTATCAAGGAAAATTTGGTCCTCTGTTGTTATTTCAGGTATTAACTCCGGACCAATTCCATCAAGGGCTAATGGCTGTAAATAAACTATTCCATCTTCAGTTATTCTAGACATCCTAAGCTGTCTAAACATTTTATCTACTCCTTCACCAACACTGCTACAAAACTCTATAAATCTGCTTTCTCTTATTCGGCCCCATTCATCAATGAATCTTTCAGCCATGTAATAAATGTTACCGTAAATCCTTTTTATTATTTCTTCGTTGTTCATACTAAAAATCGAAGCTTGTAGCTCCTCGTATTACTGTTAATTTTTCTTCTATTTCAACTAAATGAATTCTAAGTGCAGGGCAGGTTAAATCTGTTTCGTAGAGCTTACCATCATCATGCTGATAGACCAATCCTCTTTCCTTTGTGATAACGGCTCTGATTCCTGCAAGATATTTTTCTTCCTCAGTCTTCTCCGGAAAGCCGTACATCATGTAGAACAGAAATCTTTCATGCATCTCTTTCTCCCAATCTTTCACAGCTGCAACTTCCTCGATAGTAGTCCATCCGATTACTTTTCCTTCACTGTCTTTTATCTCTAAAACGTTTTTAGGTGTATCGCTCATATAATCTTGTTGTTTGTGCTGGGTAGAACTTACCTCCACGAGAGGTTGTGAATCCAGCTTCATTAAGTTTAACTGTTATCTCTTGAAAATTATCTCCTGATTCAACAAGGTTCCGGATAAATGCTACGGCCTTTATGTTGTCAGGATTCTCCTTCGCCTTCTTACGGCTTACTTCATACGCCTTATCTCTTGCTTCCTGAGTAGGGGCTTGAGTTCCTCCAAGCTTTGTTACTTTGTTTCCGGACTTGGAGACATGCTCTTCGCCTCTGGAAATCTTTTCTTTGATCTCATTCAAGGCAGCTTTGGTTCTGAAGGATATTGATCTTGCTTCCTCTTCTGCCAATAAGGCAAAGATTCCAAGTGTCATTCTATTTGCTGACGGCATGTCACAACAAACAAAGTCGATGTTTGCATCGATGAGATTCATTACGAATACGGTGTTACGAGCAAGACGGTCGAGACGGGCGATCACAAGAGTGGCTCCTTCTTTCTTTGCTTCAGCTATTGCCTTGTTGAGCAAAGGTCTGTTCGGGTTACGGCCGGATTCTACTTCAACGAATTCTTTGATTATTGTGTCACCTTTTGTGAATGCTCTTACGATTGACTTCTGAGCTTCGATACCAAGGGAGGAGTACTCCTGCTCTTTGGTTGATACACGGATGTATGAGATGTATTTTTTCATTTATACTTCTTTTTTAAAGCATCTATTTTATCACCTAAGAAAGCTGCACAAGATTCAAGTCCATCGTTATAACCTTCATCATAACCTCTTGACCAAGATGTCATTGCTTTGTATGGGACCTTAGCCCCTCTTATTTTACTCTGAGCTCTTGTAAGACGAGCTATTTCATTTTTCTGTTCTCTTGTCATTGTAATATTGTTTGGTATGTATTAAGCAAAGAGTGTGCCAAAGTGAATTTATTAAGCAAAAATAATAAAATGGCTTCGGTAGGGAGTTTTTGACTTGTTTTTATGTTTGATTTTAACGTTAGAATATTTTTATTATATTATAATATACTATATAATATATTATATATACTATATACTTAGTAGATATTAAA
>Ga0065704_10070682_pt1 | contig 17768 bp, 6 predicted proteins | sample SwiRhicommuniRL2_FD_59091 | JGI IMG/M metagenome (GOLD analysis project Ga0065704, IMG submission 59091) | Switchgrass rhizosphere bacterial communities from Rose Lake, Michigan, USA - RL2 v2 (version 2) | ecosystem: Host-associated > Plants > Roots > Rhizosphere > Soil | place: East Lansing, MI
CCAACATGAAAACATCCGTGATAGTTTAGTGGCTAGAATTACCGCTTGTCGCGTGGTAGACCGGGGTTCAATTCCCCGTCGCGGAGCTTTCTTTAGCGCAAATGGTTTAGTGGTAAAATCCAACGTTGCCATCGTTGGGCCCCCGGTTCGATTCCGAGTTTGCGCATCTTTTTTTGAATTGAGTTCGGGATAGATTTTATTGACAATAACCTTTGATGACCGATGGCTTATTCCACTGGACAGATTGACTACTTATTGCATTTATCACTTTGAATGTCTTTGGAACTGTGCTTTTATATTTGGCGAGAGTTCCCAAGGAAACGAAGAAAAGAAATAGTCCACGAGACCTAGATCAATACGTATCTAGTTGATTAGAGATATTTTTAGTCATGTTTTTGCTACCATTATGTTTGTGGAATTTATTATTTAATATAAAGAGTGCTTGAGACAGATCTAACCACGATCAAAGCTCCAGATAGTTAAGATAGTTGATCTCTTCATAATGTGACAAAAATCCATACCGCCATAAATTTGGTTGTATAGTGTAGTGGTTATCACTTTTGGTTCTGATCCAAACGACCCCAGTTCGAATCCGGGTACGACCTTTTTTTAGATACCTTATTAAACATCCTAGAGCTAAGACAGATATGGATCACAGAACGTCACCACACTTTCTATGACCTTTTTATCCATACTAAAGACTCAAAGCTCTACTCAGACTCTCTTCTCAGAATTAAAACTAATCAACTGCCCACGGTCGTTTCCCCATATTTCAAAATTCGTGAGGCAACCGAAAATTCAAGTTTAACCAACTCTGATAAGACGCCCACGCATGAAGAAGCTGACCAGATATCTACACACGACAAAAGTGAGATGAACCCTCTAATAGACACAGATGAAGTGGCTACTCCCACCAGATACGATTTGCTGTTCAAAATCAAGAAGTATGCCTCGTCCTTTGACCTTGAAGGTGACAAGCCGGACTTGAGGAATATCACATATGTTTCACCCACCGACCATTTGAGCTGCCCCATATGTCAGCAACCATTTATGGATCCCATGACAACGATATGCGGGCATACGTTTTGTAAGGAATGTATATTTGAATGTTTGAAGATGTCCAAGAACTACAGCAACTCCGAGGAATCGATAAATATTACAGGATGTTGTCCGTTGGATAGAACGCCACTAGATTCTGCAAATATCAACGATTTGTTCCCGTCACCGCTATTGATCAGTAATTTGATTGACGACTTGAAAGTTTCATGTCTCAACCGTGAACGTGGATGTGACTGGGATGGTCGACGCTGGGAGTTGGAACATCATGTGGTACTGGAGTGTGGATATACAGGCGTGAAATGTAATGGAACGAGAGAGACCGAAGAAAACGAAGACCCCGAGGAAAAACCAAGCGACGATGATCTCGTGGAATGTAGTCTCCTTGTGGAGAGACGGTTCCTCTCTAATGAACAGAAATGTGTTCATAAACTTTTTGAATGTGAGTTTTGTAATAAAAGCATTACAGCCATTTCACATCAAGAACATCTAGAATCGGAATGTCTCTTCAACTACCAAACTTGTGATTTGTGTATGAACGATACAATCACCCTCAAGAAGCTCGAGAAACATAAAATAAATTGTTCTAAGGTGGGACATATGAAATGCCCTGCAGGAGAAATAGGATGCAAATGGGTAGGAAACAACGAGACTGCGCTTGAAATACATCTCCAAGCATGTCAGTTGAACCAGCTACTCCCATCGATAACTACAATGAACGACAAGATCGACAATTTGACCAAAGATAATGGGTTTTTACAAAGACAAATCAATAAGATCTTGGATTCCATAATACAAGGCAAAATCACCAACCTTGGCTACAACGAATCCATTGAAGAAGTCAACAAGTTCAATGCAATTGATGACCAGGACAAACTAATCTACTTGAACTTTGAAATCGACCGCTTAAAGTTCGAGATCAATGAAAAAATCATTCCCTTCATAAACACAACTAACGTAAACGATCAAGAATCGTTAATCAATAATTTGATCAATGATAATTTTATGGTGAGAGACGCTATGAATTTACAACGCATGATGATCAACAGTCTTCGAAAACAATTACAATTTTTACTCTTTACTAGAAACAGACCAAACATGGGACACATGCCCCATCTGGAAGATATGATACAGGATCTAGAAGAGATATCGTCAAGAAGCAGTTCCGAGGAACGATTGAATTTGAAATTATAGTCAGAGAGAGAGAGAGAGTAATAGCATCGAGGCCAAACCAAGAATCAGGAGCGTCATCCTATGAAATTGTAAGATAATATCTATACCAATGATATTGATAGGTACTCTAAGATATTGATAGGTACTCTAAGCTTTAAATAGATACTCTAAGATATAGATAGGTACTATCGGATGATGATTTTCGGACTCTCAGTCATAGATGATACTCTCAAATATCGTCGTACTCATACACTAGTCTATGAATACTGCTTTACCATATTTGGCTCTACCCTATATATAGCAAATCTAAAGATTCAAACTCTCTAGATATTTAGAAGTGATCTAGTGATGTATACAAATACTAATTTACATAACCAGAACTATATATTAACATAGTTATCACATGTTTATTGGTATCTCAGGAATATTTGAGGCTGCGAATTATAACCATAAGCCACTGTAGGAATTCTAGCGACTTTTGGTCTTGGTTTCGCTTGACAAAGAAGATACCGTCGGTAATTCCAGAAACTACACAACACTCCACCAGTTCTCGCTGATTTCTCTGATTTCTCTGGTTTCTCCTCATTTCTCCCTCGCTTAGAGGACGCTACATAGTTTTTTGATGTTTCTCCTGCTTCACATGCTTTCCTCGGAAACGAAACTGAACTTACCCATGGGAAATATCCAGCAATAAATTACCTCCGCAGTGCCGATACGCAGAAACTTCATCAAGATAGTTGAAATAGTTAATTGGGAAGGTAAATATATGCCAGTTTGATATTCTTTGACAATCAGTGAGATATTGTAGAGACATTGTAGAGACATTGTAGAGACATTGTAGAGACATTCTAGTAACATTCTAGTAACATTTTCGTAACATTCTAGTGGTTCTAGTGACATTCTACTGACTCTACTAATTCTAGCATATCTAACTACTTCGTTATTTCTACACCTCCTGAAATTTACCCTGAATTACCTACTCTAAAATTTCCGTTCTCAGAATCGTGAATTTCCCCAACGTTTTCAATTTTCCTCCACGGTTGAAATTCAGTTATATATATAGGAGCCGTCGCGTTACAAGCTAGACATTGCTCATAAAGAACTACTGACAGCTATTGTGATTTATATAGGAACAGATCGTGAGAAGAATCAATTGCAAAATACAGAAAGTTCACTGATCATTAAAGTCCACTGATAATTAAAGTTCTCTGATAATTGAAAGTCTCCTGATAACAACACTATACTTAGATTTCTAGCGATAGTTGTCTATATCTAGTAATATCCGATTCCCTGATATCTAGCAATATTAAAAGTTCGAACTCTAGTGATATTGACTCGTTATCGTCAACTATTAACGATTCAGTCTAGCCTAAGGTCAAGATCTAAACAAGCCTAGTTCTACAATCTCATCATAACTACACCATGGAAACATTGGAAATCCATTCTAAAGATTTCTTGGTCAAATGGGTTCATGCCCCAGACAATTCTGTTATCGACTGGCAGGTGAAACCATTGAAGAAATCGATCAACTTTGCAATATACAAGAAGAATGAGGAGGATGAAAACTGTCCACTACAACCACCGCCTCCATCATATAGCGAGGAATTTACCTTTGGATCGAGATTGAGATCAAACTCCGCCGCTTCCGTCAACAATATCACCGAACAGTTCAAAAGTAAGTCCAGATCGTCGACGTTTTCTTCAAACTTGAACAATTCAGATTTGACACTCTTGAAAAACTACTACAAATTGGTTGCTGATGAACTAGTTCATGGTAATTTCAAAGTAGCGAAGGGAGGAATGTATGCCTTCATTTTTGACAATTCGTTTTCGAAAACGACCGGCAAGAAAGTGTACTTCAGTACCAAGATTATCGATAGTGCACCACCCAACGGTATCTATAGAAGAAGGCTGTCGCTTGGAAGAACTCCTACAGTTGAAAAAAAATCTATTCAATTCCAAAACCTTCCCAGCCAAGCTGAAAATGACGAAGATCTATTCGATACACAGGGGAATATTCTCAGACCCAAGAATGGCGAATTGCTTCAAAGTGTGTTGTTGAAAAGAAGACGTAAAAAGTTGCAAGGCTTCACCAAACGGTTTTTTGTCCTCAACTTCAAGTATGGCACGTTGTCGTACTTTAGAGCAAACGATAACAAGTTGAGAGGCCAGATGCCTATCAAACAATCGATTATAAGTGCAAATGCAAAGAACCGCGAAATAATCATTGATTCTGGCATGGAAGTATGGGATTTGAAGGCTTTGAATGAAAAGGACTTCAAGACTTGGGTCGATGCGTTTAATCAGATCAAAAAGTTCGAGGATGTGACTGTGACTGATGATGCAACGATAGATCTGCGCGATGATTCGTATATTTCTCGTGAATTGGAAGCGTTGGCATCCAAGTTGGATACTTTGAAGGTTGACTCGGCTGTTCTTTCTTCAAAGAGGTTGGGTCTGGGTGTGGACGACATATCTAGAGACATTCAAAAGCTTTTGTCTCGTATAAAGAATGGAAACAGACTCTCCATGAATGGCGATGCTTTATCTGTGTTCTCTAATGAATTCTTTGATGCAAGCGATTATATGAGCTCTGGGGTCGTTTTGCTCGACCAGCCGGTTGACGATCGAGGCAATGCTTTGGATGCAATGGTAGGCTCTTCTCCGTCTGACTCAAGCTCAAAGGACGACGACCAGTTTGACAGTGTTTCGTCTTCATCTTCCTTAAGTGAAGAGGACGATGCACCAGTCACAGTTGCTGAAGTATCGCCAATCAAGAACGTTACATCGCTAGACGATAACGATTCTAACCTCTATCCCTTACCCCACGAGCCCATAAAAAGGGAATGCGAGATCCCAGTGTGTAACCATACACCTCCAAGTATTTTGGCATTTGTTCGAAAGAATGTCGGCAAAGATTTATCAACCATTGCCATGCCGGTTGATATGAACGAACCCGTGACCACCTTACAGAGATACAGTGAAATGATTGAATATTGCGACTTGATCAACAAAGCAATGCAACCGAACTTTCCTGCAGAGTCCGGTGAAAAGATCTTGAGAATTGCTTCTTTTGCAATCAGTTTTATGTCAAGTGTTCGTTGTAAAGAGAGAACCAACCGTAAACCGTTCAATCCTTTGTTGGGAGAAACCTTTGAATTAGTCAGGGAAGACTTTGGAATTCGTTTGGTGAGTGAGAAGGTGAGCCACAGACCTCTTGTAGTTGCTTTCTTGGTGGAATCGGAACATTGGACTCTTTCCTTTAGTCCTGCTCCTTCGCAGAAATTCTGGGGAAAGAGTGCTGAAATCATCACCAAGGGTTTGGCCAAGTTGACCATTAAAGAAACAGGAGAAGTCTTTTCGTGGGCCCAGCCAAATACTCTATTGAAAAATATCATTGCTGGAGAGAAATATAGTGAACCTACGTCGACAATGACCATCAAATCCTCAACTGGCTATAAGGCAGTCATAGAATTTGCAAAAGGTGGAATGTTTAGTGGAAGATCCGAAGATTTAACCATCAAGGCATACGACTCTGCAAAGAATGAATTGCCATATACAGTCAGTGGGAAATGGACAGAATCGTTGACTTTGAAAACGAACTCCACAGAAAAGTTGATCTGGCAGTGTGGAGATCTCCTCTCCAACCCCAATAAAAAGTTTGGTTTCACCACCTTCACCGGTACATTGAACAAGATCACGGATATCGAAAGGGGAATGTTGCCTCATACAGATTCCAGGCTAAGACCAGATATGAAGGTTTATGAAAATGGCGATATCGCCCAAGCCGAAATTCTCAAGGCAATGTTGGAAGAGGGCCAGAGACAGAGAAGAAAAGAACTTGAAACCATCGAAAAGCCACACGTGCCGACGTTCTTCAAGAACACTGAAGAAGACGGGTCTGGTGATTGGGTTTATATCACAGGAGAAAAGAGTTACTGGAACAGAAGAAAGAACCAAGACTGGGACGATTTGGTTAGACTTTGGTAAACCTCCATATTTAGAATATATTGAATGACCTGTACACTATCTAGAGCGTAAATGTTTATATAATCGCAACGGAAGCTCCATCGCCTCTAAGATCAGAACCTCCGGAATACACAAACCGATCACCCTGGAATTCCTTTTTAATGATTTGAGCTCGTCCAAACATGGACCGTTCGTATCCATGTACGGATTCTGTAGCATGGCCCAAATTTGAAAGCCCAGCTACGATTTCATCACTTATCCCTTCTTCTAGGTATACCATAGTGATTGGAGTGCAAACTGGACCATTTGCACCCCTTCCTCGGTCAGTAGCTGGATCTCCTGGACCTAGAACAAACCGAGGAGAATCAGTCAGTTGCTGAGGTGTCATGTTGAATAATGTTAGGTTAAGAACATGCTGCACATGAGAAGATGGCTGGCCATACCCTCCCATATTCCCAAAGGATGCATATAAAGATCCATCATTATTTGTGATCATAGCTGGAATGATCGTATGGTACGGACGCTTTCCACCCTCGAGACTATTACTGGAACCCGGAATCAAATTGAATGCAGACCCTCGGTTTTGCAAGCAAAATCCATGGTCTTTCACCACAATACCAGTGCCAAAACTCGAAAATACAGAGTTTATAAACGAACATGCTTCACCGCTAGCATCTGAAACAGTAAGATACACGGTATCTGACTTATACTTCGGATCAGGCACGCCATGCTTCATGGTATGGCCATCAATTACCTTGTCTTTATGAAAGAGCTTTGCTCTTGTCAGTAAATATTCAGATGATAACAAATCTTCAACAGGAATATGTTTAAAGTCGGTGACATATTCATCAGAATCGTAGAAGGCGATTTTCAAGGCTTCTACCAAGATATGTAAATATTCCACAGAGTTATGTTTTAAGGTGTGTAAATCGATAACTTTCGAGTTGTGTAGTTCTTGGATTATCCCCAAGGCCAAGAGAGCAACAATACCATGTCCGTTGGGAGGGATTTCCCAAACATCACGACCTTGGAAATTATACTTGATTGGGACTACGAATTCTGACTTGTGATCCTTCAAATCTGCGAGGGTCAACTTGTGGCTACGTTCACCAACAGTATCAACTATTGCTTTCGCAACAGGTCCTTCATAAAACGCCCGCTTCCCATCTTTCGCTATAAGTTTCAACGTTTCTGCAACAGATTTGTTATAAACTAGATCTCCTTCGCTAGGTGTTTTACCATTAATAAGAAAAGGATTCTCGGCGAAACCAGGGTTTTGCTGCAAAAGTTTGTCTTCCTTTTCTTGCCAAAGCTTACTGGAAATCTCAGCCAATGGATATCCATCTTCAGCCAACTCAATGGCCGGTTGCAAGATTTGTGCAAAAGTCACATTCTTAGAACCCCATTTCTCATAAGCATCTTGCCATCCGGCTACTACTCCAGGTACGGTAATAGCTAACGGAGAATTGCTGGGGATTCTTACAACGTCACCATATAAATCATATACATCTTGAATACAAAGATCTTTTGCTGATCTTCCACTGCCATTTAGACCAAGAACTTCTCCAACCTTGCCATCTGTCGATTTAAAATACAACGCAAAGCAATCGCCCCCAATCCCTGTTGAGGCTGGCTCAGTAATACATAGTGCTGCAGAAACCGCTATCGCTGCATCCACACAATTGCCCCCTAGTTCCAAAATCTTTACACCCGCACTGTTAGCAAGAAACTGTGGGGACGACACAATCCCTTTGGTTGAGTAAACAGTAGACCTTCTCGAATTGAAACGACTAAAATGATTAGACATTATTGTAAAAATCTCTAAGAGCTTGAAGAGGCGAATTGAGTCTCACTTCCAACTGGGGAGTTTAGTATTTATACTCCAGATTTTTGACTCGTTGTGCCCTTCGTCCGAGTGGATCTGCGTAGAATTGACCCCTCACATATTAATGCTCACCATTGATCTTGCAACCTTTAACGAGAGAACTCTGGTCATCGGTCAACGGACTTATCATATACGACTATTTAAGTTTGTATCCTCGCTACTACCGTTCTGTAGTATGTGATAATCAAATTCAACTCTAAATGATTACATAAGCAAGCCAAAATGCAAATTGTCAATGATAAATGGTTGCATTATAAGTTACAGCCATAATTAACTCATAGAAATTATCCAGCACATGGTGGGGAGTATATAAGGGATTACCAACTGGAAAGAATCTTAAACCATCAAGCAGACACGAATCTGATCAATTAGACCCATAGGAAACTGATTTCACTCATCATTCGAACATTCAACTATCTTTACAGACGCGATTGCTAATTTAATCAACCCTCTCTACAATGGGTGTAAATTCTCTATGGGACATCATAGGGCCCACTGCCCGCCCAGTTCGACTAGAAGCACTTTCTAGAAAAAAATTAGCAGTTGATGCATCGATTTGGATCTATCAGTTCTTAAAAGCTGTACGAGATGAAGAAGGAAATGCAATGCAAAACTCCCACATAGTTGGATTCTTTAGAAGAATCTGCAAACTATTGTATTTTGGCATACTACCGATATTTGTTTTTGATGGAGGAGCTCCTGCGTTGAAACGTCAGACCATCAACCAAAGAAGAGAGAGAAGACAAGGCAAGTCAGAGAGCACAAGACAAATCGCCCAGAAGTTATTGGCAATCCAGGTCCAAAGACAAGCAGAAAGATTACGTTCAGTTTCTAAGAATCTGTATGTAACTCGAAATGATGATTTTGACGACGAAGAGATCGTTTATCTAGAGGATCTTCCCACTAGTCAACCTTTTGCACAAGATACTAAAAAGGAAAGTGTCCAAAACTCTGACAATGGCACGAGCAATAATAAAAGATTTATAAGGAAAGATGAATTCCATCTACCAACACTTAAGCAATTCAAAGTCAGTACTGATGATTCAAGAATAATGCCCGACGACGAGTTTCAGCAAACAATGGCAAGTTTGGACTATGTTGATGGTATTGATATTAATTCTGTTGATCCAGCATCTCCAGATTTCAAATTACTCCCGATTTCCACTCAATATATGATATTGTCACATTTGAGAATCAAATCTAGATTAAGAATGGGTTATAGAAAAGAGCAATTGGAGGCTTTGTTTCCAAACAGCATGGAATTCTCCAAATTTCAAATCCAGCAAGTCCAAAAACGAAACTTTTACACTCAGAAGTTGATGAATATCGCAGGGTTTGATGACGATGGGACGGCCTCAAAGAGAATTGCTGGTGATAAAGACAGAAAATATGCGTTGATGAGAAATGATGATGGCTGGACCTTATCATTGCCAGAGAGCTCTAAGGAAAACCCTATTGTTGTAGATGATGACGGAGAGCATCCAAGAAGGCCTCAAAAAATTAGTATTCTCACAGTGGATGATGGAGAATATGGCAGAAGACCTGAAAAAAGTGCTGAGACAGTGAACAATGGAGCATACAGTAGAGGACCCGAAGCAAATGGTATTGAGGATAACGGAAAGGAATCCTTACGCCAACCTGAGGTACAACCAAACGTCACAATTACTGTGGATGAAAGCGATTCTGATTTCGAGGATATTCCACTTGAACCTACGCTAAAATCAGAAACACAAGAAGAGAAAAATTACCAGAAGGCATTAATCGAATCCATTTATGAACAGTACGAAGAAAAAGCTCCAAAATTAACCCAAAATTTACCGTTTACACATCAATTTAACGACAAAGAGCTCTTGCGAGCTATTGAGGAATCAAAGTCAGATTTGTATGAATTGAGAAAACAAGAAATTGATGCAAAACGTGAAACGAATGGTTTGGAAACGCCAAAGGCCGATTCCCTTCAACTAAAGTTGGACGACAACTCCAAAGTTGAGGTAGCGAAAACGAAGAGTGATCCTAGCTCCAAACCAGAAACGAAGAGTGATCTTAGCTCTAATCCAGACATTGATTTCGATTTGGATTCTAAATTAGCAGGATCTATGGGAAACTCCTTTTTATTTGCAAAGCCGAGCACGAGAGTACCGAGTAATCTTGCGAGTCAAAAAGAACAGCAACCCCAAGTACTATTTGAAAGTGAAGAAGACACAAGGGACATAAATAATTTGAGTGACAGTGAAGAGTTAAATGGCATCGAGAATACAAGCGACAACGTACTTGTTGAAAATGTTGTTGAAGTTGAAGATGTGGATGCCGACGAAACAGAAGCAAAGAAGCCGTTTGAAAGCGTCGAAAACACTACCAGAACCATGCCTTCCTGGTTCAATGAAGATTCAATTTCAAATCCTCACGAGAATACTTTTATGGAGTACCAGAATATGAACGAGTCACTGAAGAGATACAAACAAGACGAAGAAGTAGGATTGATTTCGTGGAACGAAGCAAAAGATATGTTTGGTGAAGATGATGCTGAAGAGCAAAATAGTGATGCATCTGACGATATTCAAGAAATTACTGAGCCTTCACCAAGAAAGGAAGAAGTACAAGTTAGTGAGGAAGTTGTCAGAAATGAAGGTGATCTGAGGAAGCCAGAGATTTTAGATTACGACTTTGAAGAAGAAGATGAAAACGAATTGGTTCAACAGCTTATGGAAGAAGAAGTTGACCACGAAAATTTCAAGACAACACTTAAAGGTAATCTAGATATCCAACTTAATTCGATTAACTCGAGTATTACAGAGGAACAACTTTTACAAGAAAAGCTCCATAAGGCAAAAAGAGACTCTGACGAAGTTACACAGAACATGATTGTTGAAGTGCAAGAGCTTCTAAAGAGGTTTGGAATTCCATACATTACAGCACCGATGGAAGCTGAAGCCCAATGTGCAGAGTTACTCAAGCTCAATTTAGTCGATGGAATAATTACCGATGATAGTGATTGTTTTTTATTTGGAGGAGATAGAGTCTACAAGAATATGTTCAACCAGAAGCAATACGTTGAGTGCTATATTGCAGACGAAATACAGGCTAAATTGGGGATCGACCAGGAAAAATTGATCGAATTAGCTTTGCTTTTGGGCAGTGACTATACCGATGGTATTAAGGGTATTGGACCTGTTCTTGCGATGGAAATCCTAGCTGAATTTGGGACCTTAAAGAGTTTTAAAAAATGGTTTGACGACAACACCAAGACCACGCAACCCATGCCTACATCTGATATGACTAACTTGCAAAAGAGTCTCATCACAAAAATCAAAAACGGTAAGCTATTCCTTAGCGACTCTTTCCCAGATCACGTCGTCTTTGAAGCATACAAAACGCCCGAGGTGGACCATGACAAGTCTGAATTTAAATGGGGTACTCCTAGTTTGGACCAGATTAGATCGTTTTTGATGTTTAACGTTAATTGGTCGCAGGCAAGAGTTGACGAAGTTATGGTACCTCTTATTCGTGATATGAACAGAAAGAAAGCAGAAGGAACGCAATCAACTATTGGAGAGTTCTTTCCGCAAGAATATATTCAGTCAAGAAAGGAGATCTCCATAGGGAAAAGGATGAAGACTGCTGCAAATAAACTTAACAAGAGACAGAAACCTTGAAAATTGGGATCAGTAAAGGGAATTATTTACCATGTAAATAGCTAGTACAATAAATAAAGGAGATATAGTGTATCGTAAGTAGTGTTGATGAATATTAGTGAATATTAATGAATATTAGTGAGATTTAATGGAATGTTGGTGGATTGTTGAATGAAGAACTAACCACTTACTGAGGAGAACAACTAAAAATAGTAATGGGACTATTCAATATATAGTGAGTACCAGTTGTATGTTATCCCCCCGAGAAGTATACTCTTCGCTCATAGTCCTATATAATTAGTACATACAGAACGTTCCTAATTAGGAAGTCTACAAAAATTGATTTTGACAGATTGAGACTACAAATAGTTCTCTGTTGTAACCTAGATAAGGTACTCCAGAACGCTTTGTATACAAAATGACAGACTCGCTTTCTAAATTAACTTCAATGATCGAGTCCGCCAGGGATCTAACCATTGAGGCAGCCGTGTCGGCGTCGTCTCGGTTGGTCGACACTCCGAGTGCCTCGAGACCAAAAGAGATTTCCAAGTTATTGAACTCAAGAATTGAAAGAGATACACTAAACGGAATGAAATGTGTAATCTCTTTAATATCTAGAGGAGATGATGGACTACCATATTTTGCTGATGTCGTCAAAAACATCACTACATCCAATCAGAAAATCAAAAACTTAGTCATGATCTACTTGATAAGGTATGCCGAAGTCGAACCAGATACTGCACTTTTATCAATCAATTCTATTCAAAAATCATTAAATGACAAGAATCCGATCCACAGAGCCAAAGCGATCAGATCGTTATCTGGAATTAGAATCACTTCAATCGTTCCTATTTTGCAATTGTGCATTAAAAGAACAATCACAGACCCATCGCCACTTGTAAGAGCCGCGACAGCGATAGCAATTGGCAAAGTATTTGAACTTGAAACTGATAACAAAAAACAACTAATTGAGTACTTATCGAAATTGTTAGCTGACGCAGACCTGCAAGTTGTATCATCCGCGATCAAGACATACTACAAAGTGAAAGATCAAATAGGTTCGCCCCACAAGACCTGGGAACCTATACACGGCAAATTCCGTCGTTTAACTACAATCATCAACGACTTTGATGAGTGGAGTCAGTCTTTCTTGATTGATATTTTGACTGAATATTCGAGAAAGTTCATAGCGAGACCCAAATTATATCTTAAAAATGAAGCTAAAGAAGTGATTGACCTTCCAAACAATCCAAGGGATATTCCGTTCCCAGTATATGATGTATCCTTCGATCCTGACTTGGAGATGTTTCTCAATTCCTTGAGATCGCTAGTGTATTCAAGGTCAGAGAATGTGATTTTGAGTATAGCAAAGGCATTAATCTCCTTGGCACCAGTGCTGACGTTTAGAGAGTTTCAGGTTAATATTGCTTTGACTAGAGTTGCAACTTCTTCCACCAATTCACAGATCGTTTTCTTTGCATTACAATTGATTTCAAACATCAGTGCTGACGACCAGAGTCTTTTTGGTGATCACTACAAAAAATTCTATGTTTTCCCTACCGACTCTGTACCCGTTTCCAAAAAGAAACTTGAGATCCTTTCTTCATTGGTAAATGAAAATAATGCCAAATACATTCTTGAGGAGCTAAAACATTATGTTTTAACATCCAAAAGCATACTCACAGTTAGAGAGTCCATCAAAGCAATTGGCCGCTGCTCACAGTTATCACCTGAATGGAACATCAAGATATTGAAGTGGTGTTTAAAAAGGATTAAATCCACTAGCGGAGTTGTATTGAACGAATTGCTAACTGTTGTACGATACTTGATCCAACAAAAAAATACATTCACCACAAATATTGCTAATGAAAGACATGACATTATTAAGACGATATACAAATTGTCATTAATTTTGCAGGATCACAGTCTCGCATTAGAAAGTGAAGCGAAGGCTAGTATAATATGGATGATCGGGGAATTCACAGACTCTGCAGAAAACGCTATTGGCCCTGATGTTTTGCGGGCTATGATCAAATCTATTCCAACAGAATCCGAGGTCGTACGGTACCAAGTGTTAGTTTTGGCGGCTAAGCAATTCTCGTACGAGTTAAATAGAATCAAAAACGAACTTCCCGATGATCAAGATGCAATTGTGTTGATTCTCAAAGACAATAGGATATTCAAGATGTTCCAACATGTTTTGCACTTAGCCAAGTACGATCAATCTTACGATACGAGAGATAGAGCCCGTTTGTTTAATGTGTTATTGGACAGTGGGAGTGAACAAGCCCAGCTAGCTTCGTTGTTTTTGCAAGTTCCCAAACCAGTTCCTGTTCTCTCATCTGAATTTCAAAAAGGTGACAACTTGGCAAAGTTATTGAGTGCTTACATGAGCGTGAGCGAATGGGCTGACCCATGTGATATCCCTTCTCCCAGCATCAGAAAAGAAACTGCGGTGCAAGTGAACAGCCTTGGAACATTCGGAGTTTCTGCTGTGGGTTCTTCAACCATAACCAAAAGCGCGACTCCTTCCATCCATGCAATTTCTTCTATCCAGTATCGGGAAAACATCCCGAAGGCAACTCCTAATCAGGAATATAAACTACAAAGTTTGGATGAATTTTTTGGAGGTGAGGACGAATCTGAGGAGTCAGAAGAAGTAGAAGAGTCAGAGGAAGATTCCAGCGAACTGGAGGAAGGCGATGACGATGAAGAGGACTCAGAAGAAGACGAAGACGAGTCACAAGGCGATGGAGTCGATTACGAGGAGGCAGGATCGTCCGACTCAGATTCCAGCACAACAGGATTTATCAAGAATTAGCCCACATAGCATTGACGCGACTTGTTGGATAAACTAATGCACAAACAATACCCAAGAAAAGAAAATCCACTGGAAGTTCATTGGAGAATTGAAAATTATCTGTCGAATATGGCACAAGAGATTTGCATTGACTTCCAATTGCAGGAGTTGAGTCAAATTGTTTACAACAATAACCCATGGCGTGCAATCTCAGAGTCGCGATGTTTGGTATCGCAACTTACGTGAACAATACAACAACAATTGCTACTTCTAATGCGTTATAGTGTTTACAATATCATACAAAGAATGGCTCAAGAAACTGAGTCTTCATAAACAGTTTCGTGTTGCCGCAACAATACTCTTACTCAACAATAGTATTCCAATTGGATGCAAAAGGACATGCATGTGTACGACTTATTTTGATTTTAAATATTTTACCGACTTTGCATGAAACCTTCGGATATGGCTCTTTTGCCCCTTAGAGCTGCAAGGGCCATTTAAGGTGTGACACGTACCTCGTGGGATCAGTTAAGTATGGTACAAGGAATTCTGTTGCAGGTGACTTCTGAATCTAGAAAACTTCGATGAATTTCGTAGTAAATTTCGAATCACAACTGCAATTTTTGGACTTTTTGTGGTCGAAAGCTTCACTTGCTTCGAAGATTTTGCTTAAATCACTCATGAAAAAGTCACTATTATAGCATTAAATGCCTACAATTTCTTTATGAGGAAGAGTCTGCTATAGAAATTTCTACAAAATGCCTACAAAATATCTACTTCAATATACAACTGGGGTTATCAAAGCTACAGCCCTTGAAAACTAACTCATGTTTACCTTCTACTCCAGTACAAGTAATCACGTTGCTGTTTTAAGCTACTGAAACTTGGAACTTCTTATTTTTTAACTGTTTGTCATATGTACTAAAATTAAATTTTCTCCGGTTTAATTAGTAAATATTAATTTACTGCGCAAAGAAGAAATGCTCATTTGTCTAGGAACGGTTCAAATATACGAACGGTTGTGAAAATGTGATCTCTTTTTATACACAAACTTCTAGTATACTTCTATGAAAGTTATCTGACAATATAAAGTACTAGATTTTATCTTAAAGGGGGCCTCGAAGGTTCTGCAATAAGCCGAGTCGATGATGATGAAGTTGAGAGTGTTCAAGAATAATTAAGAATATTTTTGTGTTTGAACCGCCCTGCGTCAAAGCTCCGCAAGCTACATTGATTCATGCATTATGGGTGCCTGGCGAGAATAAATTTTTATGCATACGCGCAAAAATTTGCCGCAGAAAGCTACACGACGAGTCAACCAGAAGGATTACGGAGACCCAAGCTGCAATTTTGAACATGTGAGAAAAGAAAATGAAACATGATGTATGAATTCTTGTTTTGGCGACCGTTCGTTTTGTGATAGTAGACGTGACTGTTTTGAGTTCTTTGAATACACCGAAACAATGGAATTGGTTCAAGTATTCCTGCTTCTGTTATCTTCTCCTTGACGAACACTATTGTTTAGTCGACTTGAATAGTATTCTATTTGGACCGCGACAGCCAACATGCTGAAGGAGGGCTCTCAAAAACCGACTATAAAGGGAGCTGGATTTGCAACTTTTCATTCTTCTATTTCCTTACAAGTATCAGTACTCACACATTCGTTTATTACCAACTAACAACATGAGAATCGAAAATTCTAGTGTTGCAACACTCCTTACTTTAAGTTTGCTTTTCGCTCCAAGTGACGCCACTTTCTTTCCAAAGTGTCCAGAAACCAAGATCTTGGCTTCTGGCAACGATCTTAGCACCAGAGACCTCAAAGAAGATGTCGATATTCAAGCAAGAGATGGCAGCCTTGTTGCAAAGGGTGGTCTTGCTATCTCCAAGGTTGTAAACCTTGGTGGTGGTTTATTCGAAGTCTCTGCTGATTTCGAACTTGACAAATCTGTTGAGTTAGGTTCCGTCCTTACTCCAAATGTCAAATCTTTGAGCATTACTGGTACTGGTAATGCTGATGTCAACTTCAGTCTTGACAAGCTGATAAATGCTGGTAAATGGTCAAAGACTTTTACTGTCAATGCTGAGAAGAGTTTTGGTAAGTGTTGTTTGCCAAAGGGTCTCTCCATTGTGTACGAACTTTTGGAAGAGAAGCTTGCTGAAAAAGAAGCAGCTCTTGATGATATCAAGTCTGTCTTGGGAAAGAAATTCGGTTACGTTGTTGGTGCTGCCACTGAAAAGATGGCCGAATTTGATGCCAACTTCGTTATCCAGAAACAAATTGGTGCTAGTGCTGGTATTTCTTTAGACAAATCCCTTTCTGTTGATAAGAAACTTTCTCTTTCCAAGTCTGTTTCTGCTGATGCCAGTCTTTCTGTTGAGAAGAAATTAAGTATTGCTAAACAATTTGGTCTCTCTTTAGACAAATCAATTAGCATTGGTGCTGGTGTTGGAATTGACAAATCAATTGACATTGGTGCCAGCAAATCCATTGATGCTGGTGTTGGAATTGACAAATCAATTAACATTGGTGCCAGTATATCCGTTGGTGCTGATGCTTCCCTCGACAAGTCCATTGGAATTGACAAGTCAGCTGGTGTTGGAATTCGCAAATCTATTGGTGTTGATGCTTCCCTCGACAAGTCCGTTGGAATTGACAAGTCAGCTGGTGTTGGAATTCACAAATCTATTGGTGTTGATGCTTCCCTCGACAAGTCCGTTGGAATTGACAAGTCAGCTGGTGTTGGAATCCACAAATCTATTGGTGTTGATGCTTCCCTCGACAAGTCCGTTGGAATTGACAAGTCAGCTGGTGTTGGAATCCACAAATCTATTGGTGTTGATGCTTCCCTCGACAAGTCCGTTGAAGTTAATAAGAGAAATATTGGTTTGGTCTTGAACTTATTGGAGAGTATCGCTACTACAAAGAAAGAACTTTTGAACTTCTGTTGGGACTGTGACTGTGACTCTCCTTCATCATCCTCATTAATTTCTTCTACTATTTCATCTACAGCACCTCCAAGCTCAACAGCCCCACCTACATCTGCTCCAGAATCATCGACTCCAAGCTCAACAGCTCCTAGCTCATCTGCTCCATCTTCCTCAGCTCCAAGCTCATCAGGTCCATCTTCATCCGCTCCTAGCTCATCCGCTCCTAGCTCATCAGGTCCATCTTCATCCGCTCCTAGCTCATCCGCTCCTAGCTCATCCGCTCCTAGCTCATCCGCTCCTAGCTCATCCGCTCCTAGCTCAT
>Ga0065704_10000745_pt1 | contig 17767 bp, 23 predicted proteins | sample SwiRhicommuniRL2_FD_59091 | JGI IMG/M metagenome (GOLD analysis project Ga0065704, IMG submission 59091) | Switchgrass rhizosphere bacterial communities from Rose Lake, Michigan, USA - RL2 v2 (version 2) | ecosystem: Host-associated > Plants > Roots > Rhizosphere > Soil | place: East Lansing, MI
GCAATTTATTTATATAAAAAGATTAGACAATAAATATTGTTTTTGCCTAATTAACAGTATATAAATTTCCGATTCTATTTTTATTTTTTTTTCAATACTTGAAAGGAAATTTGCGACTTGATTTTGTTTATAATCGTTTGGCATTCTTATTTTCATTTGTTCAATTTCTGAAATATAATGTCTTTTATGGTCAATGGATGATAAACCTAAAAAGGACAAATATTCGAATATAAATTTTAGATTGAATCCTTTTTTAGCTGTTAAAATTTTTATCGCAGAAGATTTTACTTTGAAAGGGAAATCGATAAACTTCATATCCATTGTGAAATCATCGAAAATGATACATTCACCCTTGTCATAGACACCGAATTTCTCGTCCGTATAGCCTAATACGAAAGCTTTGTTTGCAGTCAAAACTGGAATTAGAGAGTCGTCAGAAGAATATTCGGTTTTTGTCACCAAATATTTAGTTGGTTGTTCATAGCTTAGAATATCCTTAATTTGTACCAATTCGTTTTCTTCAATTAGAATTTGTTTAATTAGGTAGTAGCGAATCGTATTCACAGAGGAAACTAAATCCTTAATTTTGCCGTTATCGGCAAATAACTACAATCTTAAAATGGTAATTTATTGTATATTTGCCGATAACGGCATTATATTCAATAATTATGAACTATATTTCAGTAAGTACATTTGCAAAAAAATGGAATATTCCAGAAAGAACCGCTAGGAATTATTGTGCTACAGGAAAAGTTAAGGGTGCTTTTCTAACTGGTAAAACTTGGAATATTCCCGAGGATGCGATACTACCTGAAAAAGGAAATAAGAAGAATTTTAGTAATAATATTTTACTCAATTACCTTAAAGAGCAGAAGGAAATGAAGCTCAAAGGTGGAATTTATCATCGTACACAAATTGATCTGACCTATAATTCAAATCGTATAGAAGGGAGCAAATTAACCCATGATCAGACACGATATATTTTCGAAACCAATACTATTGGAGCTTCCAAGGAAAGTGTTAATGTTGATGATATTATTGAAACTACAAACCACTTTCGATGTATTGATTTAATCATTGATAAAGCAAAATCGAAACTAACTGAATCTTTAATTAAAGAATTACATTTTCTTCTGAAATCAGGGACATCTGATAGCGGAAAAGATTGGTTTAATGTTGGTGAATACAAAAAACTCCCCAATGAAGTTGGCGGCAATGAAACTTGTCCACCTAAATTAGTTACTGCAAAAATGAGAGAATTGCTTTCCAATTACCACAGCGTCGAAAAGAAAACTTTTGAAGATATTATAGATTTTCATTATCAATTTGAAATTATTCACCCTTTTCAAGACGGAAACGGTCGTGTCGGTCGTTTGATTATTTTTAAAGAATGCCTTGCAAATAATATTGTACCTTTTATTATAGACGAAGATTTAAAATTGTATTATTACCGAGGTTTGCAAGAATGGACTCGTATAAAAGAATATCTGTTAGACACTTGTCTTAGCGCTCAAGATAATTATAAAGCTATTCTTCAATATTTTGAAATAGAGTTCGACTAGATTTGGGATTCTTTATCTCTTAGTAAAGGACTTTGTTTAAAATTAATCTTTTCACAAACACCAAATAAAAAATTAAAAGATTGTGTCGCTTGTTATTCATCGTCTTTGACTGAAACAGATGTAATAAGTGAAAATGGTATTTATCCTGTATTTGGAGCAACAGGCATTATTTCGTTTAACAAAGATTATCAAATTGACAAGGATGCAATCCTTATCATTAAAGATGGATCTGGGGTTGGGAAAGTTCAGTATGGCACGGGCAGGTTTTCTGTTATTGGAACTTTAAACTATTTAACTGCCAAGAGTGTAATAAATTTAAGATATGTTTTCTTCTGTTTAAGATACTTCAATTTTAAAAAATATAAGGTTGGTTCCGGTATTCCTCACATCTATTTTAAAGATTATGGTGAAGCTTTTATCTATTGCCCTTCTTTCAAAGAACAAACTAAAATAGAGAGCTTATTATCTTCTATTAATGAAAAAATAAATATTGAAAGAACGTTATTACTAAAATATGAAGTACAGAAAAGATACCTTTTGCAAAACCTATTTATATAAATAAATCCTTTAATAGGTATTGTTTTTGGGATTGATATTTATCTAACAAATTTGTCTCTGCTTCTATTTTCGTGTCAATGGAAGAAAGTAGCTTAGCAATTTTAATTTGTTCTTCAACATAAGGAACATATAACTTAATTTTTTTTAAATCTTTATTGTAAATATGCTTAACTGTAGTTCCTGAAACCAGCTCAATAATTTTTTTCTTTTCAGTATTTAAAAGATATGATAAAAAAATTGGGTTAATGGATGAACGTGGGCGTAATATATTGATGTCTCCACCCAAAACAACATTATCTTCCAATAAGACACTTGCTGTTGCTAAACCTAATGGAGTGACATCAGAACTTGGCATTAGGATATCACCGATTTTACTTTTGAAGCCATCGTTATTAGTTAAAGAAGCAATATCTGAAATGACTGCTTTATATGTTGTAAACAGTTCTCCATAGTGAATACATTTGAAATTTCCATCTTTAATTATGCTGCTTTTTGATAACGGGTTTCCTTTATGAAATTCACAAATCTCTCCCAAATTCTTTAATTCCCATTTATCCGTAAAACCTTTAAATCTAATCTTCTGGGAAAACAGTTTTTCGCTTAGTCCTTTAATTAAGGTTTCTAATTGTTCAATTATTTTGTTTTGGGTTGATATCCTTTCGTCAATTAAACAAAGAAAGGATGCTATTTTTTGTTGTTCATCTTTTTGAGGAATAGACAATTTTATCCCTTTAATACTTTCAAAATTTAAACCTTCTCGGCCACTCCCAGTTTGTAAATTAATAAAAATGGTTTGACCTTTATAAGAGGAAAATATTGGCTGAACAAATCTTGGATTATAGTTTTCTTTTAATCTTATAATGCATACATGCTGGTTAACGTTCCCCATTTTAAAATCCTCAGGAACAACGCAACTTCTTCCTAACGATGCACCTGTAATGTTAAGAAGTATATCATTAGACCCAACAATACTATTTTTCATTTGGTTATTTACAAATTCCGGAATAAATACGGAATTATCTAATTCTAACCTGTCATTGTTTACATTTTGACTCCTTATAAAAAGTACACCTTCCTTTGTGTAAACAGTTTCACCTCCTAAAGGAGTCTTCCCACTATTGACTTTATCAGCAATCTCTCCGAGCTTCCTAGTTTTCCATTTACTCTCAAACCCGGGGAATCTCAAATTTGGAACATCAAGATAAAAGAATCTTTCTATCAAAACTTAAAGATTAAGTATCCTTAATTCTTAATTGTTTTCCTTTGAGATTTTAATCTTAATTCAAATAAAATGAACAAAAAATCAATTTCAGAAATCGTAACATTATGGAAAACAGACAAAAAGCAATACGTGAAAAAATCAAGCTTCTCAGCTTATACCCTTCTAGTCGAAAATCATTTGCTCCCGATTTTTGGTAATAAATACCTTATAGAAGAAACTGATGTACAAGGCTTTGTTTTTCAAAAATTGGAAATGGGTCTAAGTCACAAGACGGTTAAGGATATTTTAATTGTTCTAAAGATGATTCTAAAATTTGGAGCAAAGAATAAATGGATAGATTATTCGCCTTTCGACATACAATTTCCTACTGAAAGAGTAAGACATAATATTGAAGTACTAAGTAAATCCAATCAAAAAAAAATAATGAGCTATATACAAGAACATTTTACATTTCGAAATTTGGGCGTTTATATTTGCCTAAGTGCGGGTATAAGAATCGGCGAAATATGTGCATTAACTTGGGACGATATAGATACAGAAAACGGAATTATAAGTGTTAATCGGACAATTCAGCGGATATATGTTATAGAAAATGGAGAACGCAAAACTGAACTCATTTTAGATACTCCAAAAACAAAAAATTCGATTCGTGAAATACCAATAAGTAAAGATTTATTACGAATTCTAAAACCTTTTAAAAAAATAGTAAATTCATCATTTTTTGTCTTGACTAATGATGCGAAGCCAACCGAACCAAGAACTTATAGAAGTTATTATAAAAGTTTAATGAAAGATCTTAATATGCCTGAATTAAAATTTCATGGATTGAGGCATAGCTTCGCTACACGATGTATAGAAAGTAATTGTGATTACAAAACAGTAAGTGTATTGTTAGGACATTCTAATATTAGCACTACACTTAACCTATATGTCCACCCTAATATGGAACAAAAGAAAAAAGCTATTGAGCAGATGTTTAAGGCCCTGAGATAGATTAATCTATTTTTAATAGAGCATTGCCTAAATCTTATTAAGTCGAAGTAAACAAACAGCTTTGCTAAAATGGACTCTAACATAAAAAATCCCCATCGATTAGATGGGGATTTTTTGTGAAGCAGAAAAAGCTGAGGATAGTGATAGAATTTATTCTGAACTGATTATTGATTTTGAAACTCTTCAATTGTTAAATTTCCAAGAGCGGAATGTCTTCGTCGACTATTGTAAAAATTTTCTATATATCCAAAAAATGGAGTCGTTAGCTAATTTTCTGGTTTCATATTTGTGTTGATGAACCAGCTCCCTTTTCAATGTCTTAAAAAAACTATCAGCGACCGCGTTATCGTAGCAGTTGCCTTTCCTGCTCATGCTTTGGGAAATCTGGCCGCTTTTTGCCAACAGGCTGACAAATTTTTTGCAAGCATATTGTACCCCGCGGTCCGAATGGAATATTAATTTTTGGTTGCTGGCTATGGGACGGTTAAACTGTGCCCTTCTAAAAGCAGCCATGCTAGTATCCGTCGCCTTCATCGTCTTGCTTAGAAACCAGCCTATGACCTTGCGGTCGAACAGGTCAATGACCATGGTAAGGTATGCCCAGCCTTCTGCTGTACGGATATAGGTAATATCCGATACCCATACCTCGTTCTGCCTGCATGCCTTAAAGTTCTGGTTCAATTTATTTTCTGCGATAGGGTATTTGGAAGAGGAGAGCGTAGTTTTTTTGAATTTCAGCTTCGCAATCGGTCGCAGATGCTGCTCCTGCATTATCTTTCCGACAAGAGACCGGCATGCCTTTATGCCTATTACCGCCAGTTCCATGGCTATTCCATTACAAAGTATCTTCATTATTGCTTTGGAAAGGTATAAAATATCTGTCCTTGAACCCGAGATCCTTTTTTGACATAAGCTTTCTAAGGACTGCAGCTTCTGTGCATAGCCATTCTGCAGAATATTCAAGCTTATCCAAATAGGGCCGTATCGTATCAAATGTTGTATAAGAGATTCTTTTTGCGAGGCTGATATGCGGTGTCCGTGATGGAGATTTTAATGCGACCATAAGTTCGACTATAGGTTCAGGATTTTCGATCTTGAGATAAACTGTTACGCTGTGCTGATGGTCAAAATAGCCCCAGCCGCTGACCATAATCAGAAAAGGCTTGTTTCCTGCCAGGAATTCCTTGACCGTATCGGGGAGATACTCGTCATCCGTAAGTTTATCTGTCAAAGTAATATGCGGAATTGAATGACGGTTTTTATCGCCGATATCTCCAAGAGCGTCAAGCTCCTGTTTTATGGAAATAATGCTATTACTTATTTGGCTAGGAGGTGAGAGCACGACGAGGTAGGCATATGTAGGACCAAATAATGAGGTCTGGTTGTAGATACGTTTCTTCATGATGAGCCGCAAAATATTCTAGTTTTTTTTCAATTTGATTTTCTGTACAGCGGCTGATAATTTAAGCTCGCTTAGCAATTCGAGCAGTTCCGCTTGGGATAACAGCAGTATCGCTCTAATCCTATACTTCTTTTTTTTGTATTCAAGTGTAGCAGAAGAAAACCTGGACCCGTAAGAAATCATCTTTTTGATTATCTCGGCACCATTTCCCTGTTTTTGAAGCACTGCGACCAATTCTTGCTTTTTACCGCCTGCTGTCGCTTTCTTTTGTATCAGCTGTACCACATACAAGATGGTGATCGCTATGACCGTGGCACAAGCTCCAGTAAAGTACATGCCGCCGCCAACAGAAAGCCCGACAGCAGCCGTAGCCCATAGCGCTGATGCGATTGTCAGGCCCCGAATGTTGCCTCGTTTTAGGACCAGGATTATTCCTGCCCCGAGGTAGCCAATTCCTATGATTACAGACGATGCCACGCGCAACGGGTCTAGACTGACATTTGGATACCCGAGGATATCCGAAAAACCAAAGCAGGAAACGATCATGACCAGCGAGGAGCCCATGCAGGCCATCATGTGCGTACGTGTTCCGGCAGCCCAATCCTTGCGTTCGCGTTCGAATCCAATCACGCCGCCCAATATCGCTGCTGAAAGCAGCCGTAATGCTATTTCGTGCCATTCTAACATTTACTTAATTTTGATAAGGAATGCCGGTTTCTATACATGATTCGACTTCAGCAGTTCCAAAAGCAAGACGCCAACCTTGTCTACCGCCTGATTGATGATTTCTTTAGGGCTGCCTGCAAATACTTCCCTATGTGAAACATATCTTTTGTTCTGCATCTTGATATGTATAAACATGGTGCCTACAGGCTTTTCTGGTGTTTCGCTTCCGCCCGGAGATGTCAATCCGGTAACGGCTACTGAAATATCGCTTTTGAAAAATTTCGGCAGCCTTTCGGCTAGCAGCTGCGTTATCTCTGCCGATTCAGCCGTGTACCTATCGATAGTTTCTTTAGGAATGTCAAAAAGCTCTTCTTTTACGCAGACGTCATAACAAACGATGCCTCCTAAAAAAATTTCCCCCGATTCGGGAACAAAAGAAAATTCCGAAGCGAGCCATCCGGCTGTTGCGCTTTCAGCAAAAGCTATCTTTAGTCTGTTCTCCGCAATAAGCCTGCTGCTTTCAAGAATACTTTGTACTGCCATGGTTTCGAGATTATATATTTTTTGGTTTGCGTGTACTTTTTTTCGGAATAGACTTATTCTTTTTGGGCTTTCCTAGGCGTACTTTGTATTCATGGCCTTCTTTTGCCTCATCGAGCGAATGCGACTCATGAAGTGCCTTTTCCTTCTTTGCGAGTTCATTAAGCTTGCTGTAATACCTGCTGATGACCAGCATCTCTCCTTCGGTCAGGTCCTCAATATCCACGAGCCTGTTGCTTGCCAGCCTGCTGGAAGCCAATAATTCGTTAAGCTTCAGCTGCAGGGCAAGCGAATCCTTGTTTTGGGATTTTTGGATTAGGAAAACCATGAGGAAAGTAATAATGGTCGTCCCGGTGTTGATTACAAGCTGCCAGGTTTCAGAATAGCCAAAGACCGGACCGCATACCGCCCATCCCACGACTATACCGAAAGCGACGAGAATAGCAGGCGTGGAACCCGTAATCTGAGTGACCCTTGATGCAAAGTTCTCGAAAAAGCTTTTTTTCCTTGTATTTTCTGTCTTCATATGTCTTAGATTAAGATTCTGTTCTAGCTATAAAGTTCAGAAAAGCAGGCATAATGATGTTATATAGTTTTCACAAAGCTTTATATGTTGTCAGTCTACTCGGCAACTGACGATATGATATTGCTGTTAATAGCGTATTTATGACCGTTTGTCGATTTAATGTCGTACATTAGCTGCTCACCTCTGCTTTAGTTGAAGATTTTCAACCAGCTCCTCCCACTATCCCATAGGCGAAAAATAAAACACAGCCTATGAAAAATCTAAAGATTTGTCTAGTCGATGACGACAATGATGACAGGGAGTTATTCCAAGACGCGTTTAGTGAGTTAAATCCAGAGACCGACTTGATGGTATTCAAGGATGGATTAGAGGTGATTGACTATCTGAATAGCATAGAAGAAATGCCAGATATTATCTTTCTTGACTTAAATATGCCGATCATGGGAGGGCTTGAGACGCTAAAGGAATTAAGGAAAAAACCAGAGTACAAATACATTCATGTAGCGATTTATTCTACATCTGCGGCAGGAAAGGACATTCATGACTGCCTGATTGCTGGAGCTAATAGCTATGTGGTCAAGCATAGGAGCTTCCAGGCTTTAAAAAGCGGGATTGCCAAAGTTATCAAGATGAGCTAGATTTCCTGCCTTTATTCATAGCTGTCTGAAAATCCCCTGATAAACTCCGCCTGTAGATCATCGTTTTCCTCCTTGTCGTGGGCTATCTTGTCCAAAACTTTTTTTAATTGGTTAAATTATTACTCCTCCCTTCCTCGCTGTATTGAGCCCGTAATTATAAACCTCCAGCTTTTTTCTTACCGAACTGTTGTCAAAATCTAGCGCTAATATATCCTCTGCAAACATAACCTGCTAAAATAAAAGTCATTGCAAGATAATCATTTTATATTTTTATTAGTCCAAATCTTATCCTTTTTTAAAATCTGGCAGAATTAATCATACACCATTTCATTATTATAGTGTTCATTCCTAAAACATTCTATTAGTTTATTAAATTCTAAGCCTGCGCCAGCAATATTCAGTTCTAAAATTATTGAATCTGCCATGCTACACCAATACTTTTTTCTTTTGACCATACTTCAGAAGTAGCAGATTGATGATTTTATTCCTTAAAAAACAGCTGTAATACAGCAGCAAGCCGTATCCCTGCTTTCTGGAGCTGTCGTTTAATTATTGTTGCACTTTCTTCAGCATACTTATCCTTTACCTTAGGATGTCCATAATCATAAACCTGGCCTAGAAGCTCTCGAGATTCTTGGCTCCAGCTGACAACATTGACAGCCCGGATTGACTTTAATTCTTCAGATGTGTATATCTGTGAATTGAGGCAATCGGCAAGCGTAATGTTCAGACTTGAGATAATACCGCTATCCCAAAAGGAATGCAGATTAGTTCCCTGATTCCTATAGTTCAGCTGTACCGTGTTCCCTCCCTTGTCGGTACTGTAGCCCACATGCAGCGGCTGGTGCAGGTCGCCGATAAGATGGAACAGGAAGAGTATCCTGGTCTTGATCTCTTCCCTGGTCAGCTGGTCCTTTGCTCCCAGTTCTATAATCGTATTATTCAATACATGGACAATATTGCTGCCTTCCCTGTCAGCGGCTTTAGTTCCCTTGGGAAAATTTGCATAGTGGTAGGCCCTCATGTGATCGAGATTTTTGTCGCCTTTGATGTCGTCCATCCAGTTTGCAGCCTCTTCGATCGTCATTCCGTCCAGATAGGAAAGGACATATTTTTTGGTATTTTCATCCAGATAGCTGAATGCTACCTGCGCTACCATGGCATGGCCCCTGTTCCCCCAGGAAAAACTGTTGACAGTAATCAGAAGAAAGACAAATGAAGTTATTTTTTTCATAGGTTAGGGATTTGACACAAAGTTAACAATAATAATTGACTGGGTCCGATCAGGAGAAAACTTCATGTTTACGCTTCGGGTGCAATATATCATGATATCATATCAGCTAAAAGAGAAATCTCAAATTTCAGTATTTCCCTCTCCATCTCGGATACGTCTCCGCTGTACTGTCTTATGTTATTGGTGAGTATCTCTAATGCTTTGACATCCAGCCGGGTGTCGCCTAAACGCACCCTTATGTCATTAAGCGATTCGATTATCTGTCCTGCCATAGCCTGCCGCTGGGCAGCAGATTCTATAGACAGAAAAAACTGGATGATACTGTTTATATTAGTTTCTAATGGCACTTTTTGTTTAAAGTTAATATTGTCTGGGGTTTTATGGATTACAAGATTTTAGCCCAGATTTATATTTTTAATAAAAAGCCTAAAAGAAATCAGAAACTACGCCATTCTGTATTCGCCATGATGCAATGAAAATATCGGGACCGTCGGGATGATGCAAAAAAAAGCTGCCCCCTAGGGGCAGCCGCAAAATAGCATAAACCTATCAGGAAATCTCGATCATGCGAGGCGCTTTCTGCTTGGCTTCTTCCTTCTTCGGAATGGTAAGGCGGAGCAGCCCGTTTTCATAGCGCGCATTGATCCCTTCGTCATCCACTACATTTTTTGGAAGCTCGAAGCTTCGCTGGAATGACTGGTAGCTGAATTCCCTGCGAGTATAATTATCCTGCTTTGTTTCCTCCTGGCGCTCTTTGGCCGAAGATATCATAAGGATGTTGTTGTCCAGCCTGATATTGAAATCAGTCTTCTCCATTCCGGGTGCTGCTACCTCGACTTCGAAGTTTTCCGCATTTTCGCTGATATTTACCGAAGGCACTGTCGTACGGGTAGAGGAATAGTTATTGTTTCCCCAGTTAAAAAGCTCGCGGCTTAATGCGTCGTCAAATAGTGCCGGAAACGACGGGTACTGTAACCCGTTTCTTCTTAAACTAGTCATGATTCTTACTTTTTAATAGTTATACAATAAATTGCTATAGATTATTGCCGGCCGGCATTTGCAGAGATAATTGCAAGATAAATGCCAGACCTAGAAAATGACATTTTTTCACTTTAAAGACCTAATCCTTAACGTTTTTTAAGAGAAAAAATGTCAGCGACTGAAATTTTTGCAGACAGAAGACTGTCCGTGAATATGTGAGCCAGCATGCAAACAATGTGTTAAATTCTATAATGCAGGGCCTTATGGGATTTAGTACTTTTATTTTACGCTGATATCGCGTGCCATGAAAGCTATAGGCGAATCGCCGTCTCTCACTCACATAAACCTTAAAACCAACTGATATGAAAGCACTAGTATTCCACAAGCCCAAACACGTAAGCGTAGATACTGTCCCTGATCCCGCTATCGAAGATAGCAGGGATGTCATCCTGAAAGTTACTTCTACGGCAATCTGCGGATCGGATCTGCATATCTACAACGGGGTATTCCCCCAGCCAAGGAACATGGTCCTTGGTCATGAATTTATGGGCATAGTCGAGGAAGTCGGCGCAGGCGTAAGGAACCTGAAGAAAGGCGATCGGGTAGTAGTTCCCTTTCCCATCTCTTGCGGAACCTGCCACTTCTGCAGCAGCAATCTGCCGACCCACTGCGAGAATTCAAACCCGGAAAACTACGGCCCCGAAGGCGGATTGGTGAAAGGCAAGGGAGGCGCCCTGTTCGGATATACCGACCTGTATGGCGGCTACAACGGGGGGCAGGCGGAATATGTCAGGGTTCCCTATGCGGATCATGGCCCGCGTGCGGTGCCCGATAACCTGACCGACGAGCAGGTCCTTTTCCTTACGGATATCTTTCCGACGGGATGGTCTGCCATCGACTGGGCAGGACTCAAAGGAGGCGAGACCGTGGCTGTCTTTGGATGCGGTCCTGTAGGGATCATGGCAATGAAGTCCGCATGGCTTCGCGGAGCAGGAAGAGTGATCGGTATCGATACCAGACAGTACCGTCTGGACATGGCAGGCAGGGCAGCCGGTGCCGAAACCATCAATGCAAAGGAAGTTGATGCCGTAGAGATGATCCGAGACATGACCGGAGGATATGGAGCGGATGTATGCGTCGATGCGGTAGGGATGGAAGCCGACCATGGATTTTTGAGCAAGGCCAAAAACCTGATCCAGGGCGAGGTAGGGACAATGAAAGTACTCAGCTACTGCCTTGATGCGGTAAGGCGGGGCGGTACCGTGACCGTAGTGGGCGTATACGGATCGCCCTATGACAATTTTCCTCTTCACCAATGGTTCGACAAGGGAATCAAGCTCAGGGGAGGCCAGGCCCCCGTACATAACTACATAGACCACCTGATCGATCTTGTTGCCGGAGGAAAGGTGATTCTTGAAGATATAATAACCCATAATGTACCGCTGTCCGAAGCAAGCAAGATGTACGACATCTTTAACAAGCGGGAGGACAACTGCGTAAAGGTTGTGCTGAAGCCATAAATTTTAATCGACGGGAAAAGATCAAAGGGCGGATCAGATATAATCTGAAAAGCAAGCTTCCGCCAGCAGTAATGCACCAGCCATTTACAACGTGACACACAAAAAAAGCATAGTCTATAGACTATGCTTTTTTTTACCATTCCACTTGTTACCGTAGCCTACTGCAGTGAGCCTGCAGCCCTATTTGTTTTTTTTGGCTGCCTGTCCCTCTTTGCCAGATTTGATATCTAGGCTGCCGCTTCCGTTTTCCAGTTTTCTTTCGCGCTCTTCCTGTGCCTGCGTGGTGGTCTTTATCGTATCGGATGTTTTCTTGTTGTCTGGGCTAATGCCGCTTTCAATGCCTGATTCAAGGTGCTCGATTGCCGGCCCGCTCTTGCTTTTTTTGTCAGGTGCTTCCCCGCTTCTGACTTTTGGGACTGGAGTTTGGTTCTTGTCTTTCATGATCTTATTGGGATATCTTTAATAATCTACTATTTTTTTTGGCGATGCCGGCCCTACCGTAACGGAATCGGACTGGCTCTCTCTAGCTGGATCGGGCAGGGCCTTTTCTTCCCCTTTGGGTATTCCTTCATCTGTATTGTCCGATCCTGTCTCCGGATAGGATTCCTCGTCACGATTCGTCGATTTATTGTCCCTGCATGACAGGAGAAGACATGATATTGCAAAAAGCATTATCGGCAGGAAGCGGAATAATTTTTTCATAATTAATGGTTTATTCATTATCAACAGGCACTTGTTTTGCTGAGATGGTACCTCCTGCATGGGTTTAAATAGAACGCAACAGGTCAAATTTACCATACTTGCAAAGAAAAGGCCTTATATGATTTTAGCAGAATGTTGCAAGATGGCGCATGGTTAACTTTTTAGCAAACAGTATCTTATGCATTGCTGTTAAGATGTAGAGACCGAACATTAGATGTCCAGCTAGAACGTAGCCGTGTCATATAAGTTTAGTGCTGAATTGTATAACGAAGGGATGGATTTTTATTTAGAATTTTAATTGGATGATTATTTGATACTAACACCCCGATTGGAAAACGAGGGTAATAAACTATATAACATGGATAATTTCAACAGCGGATCGATTACTTCGGGAAAAAATGTGTCTTTTTGGATTGACAGCACTCCGATTCTTTCTTTTGAGAAACCGAGCCAGCCGGCCGCAACGGATGTTCTCGTGATCGGCGGAGGCATCGCCGGGCTTACGGCTGCCTACCTGCTGCTAAAAGCAGGCAGAAAGGTTATCGTGGCGGAAGACGGATTTATAGGAAGCGGGGAAAGCGGCAGGACTACGGCCCACCTGAGCAGCGCTTTAGACGACCGCTATTATTATCTCGAGTCAGTATTCGGGCAGGATGCCGCTGCTCTGGCTGCCGAGAGCCACGTTTCGGCTATTGATGAGATCGAAAGGATTATTGCTGAAGAGAAAATCGAATGCGCTTTCCGAAGAGTCGACGGCTACCTGTTCCTGCATCCGTCAGACAAGGATGAGAACCTCGATAAGGAATTTGATGCTACAAAAAGGGCTGGCCTTGATACTGCAATGCTGGATGAAATACCTGCAGTTGCCGGCGGCTCGAACAAGAGAAGCATAGCTTTCCATAACCAGGCGCAGTTTCATATCATGCGCTACCTCGATGGGCTGGCACAAGCGATAGTAAGGAACGGGGGCACCATATTTACCGAGGCGCGGGCAGAGAAGATTACAAAAGAAGGCGCGCTGGTGAACGGCCTTGCGTTTTCAGCAGAACACGTCGTCGTCGCGACAAATTCGCCTATAAACGATACGCTGACGATGCATACGAAACAGCATGCGTACAGAAGCTATGTGATCGCGGGAAAGATAAAGAAGGGAACGCTTCCCCATGCATTGTGGTGGGATACCGGCGATGCCGATTCCCGATGGGTCTCCCAGCCCTACCACTATGCAAGAACCGAAAGCTATAATTCGAAATACGACCTGCTAATAGCAGGCGGCGAGGACCACAAGACAGGGCAGGGAGATGATGAAGGCATTTCCGAGCAGGAGCGCTACGGGAGGCTCGAAGCATGGGCCCGCGAATGCTTTCCCATGCTGGAAGACGTGTCATACCAATGGTCCGGGCAGATAATGGAGCCGGTCGATTCCCTCGGCTTTATGGGCAAGAATCCGGGCGATGAGAATATCTATATCATAACGGGAGATTCGGGAAACGGAATGACGCATGCGACATTGGGAGCGATCATTGTCAGGGACCTGATAACGGGTACAGAGAACAAATGGAAGGATCTGTACAGCCCCTCCCGCATTACCTTCAGCACGGCTAAAGATTTCCTAAGGGAAGCAGGCAACATGGCGGCACAGTACGCCGACTGGCTGGCACCTCCAGACTTGCAGAACACGGCGGATCTTGAGCCTGGGCATGGCAGCGTCCTTTCCCACGGAATGCAGAAAATTGCCGTATATAGGGATCATGACAACAGCCTCAAAGCTTTCAGCGCAGTCTGTCCGCATCTTGGCTGCATAGTCCAATGGAATAATGATGAAAAGACATTCGACTGTCCCTGCCACGGCTCCAGGTTCACATGCGACGGCGTAGTCGTAAACGGCCCATCGCAGATAGACCTGAGAAAGATCCGCTTAAGCAATGACAATAAATAAGATTTTGTCCAACACCCCTAAAAAAAAGCAATAAATCGGGTGTCGCCGCCTATGAGCTGTTCAGGAGAGCAACAAGATTAAATTTGCTAATGGGGAGACGATCTCTATACCTACTTACAGTACTGGAAAAGTGCCGTTGAGCAGATGAAAAGGCTGGCCGTGGCTGGAAGAAGGCTGTCAACATATATATCACAGCATGTCAAGGACAGGTTTGCCGACAAGCTGGATTAGAATCTATATAAACTTATCGTGAAACCATATAATCTTCAGTTCGACTGTAATCCAGAATTTTAGCATGATAATCATGTGCCGGACCGCTGATACGCATGTCTGGAATTATTTCGAAAAGACTTACAGATAACAATAAACAGAAGCTAGTACAATGGAAGAATTCAAGAATGGCGCATTGATCCTGCTATCCGATTACAAGTCAAAATATTCGGCAGAAAAAAAGATTAACGTGAGCAACAGGATAGAGCATTTCTTGTATATTCTTCAAGAATTTGAAGAAAAAGCCCAGTCGCTGGCAGGAGAATTTTTTAACGTGTACGGCTTCTCCCCTGCGGAGCGAGAAGAAGCTCTCCTCTTTATCGAAGAGATGACAGAACAGCTCGCTGCTGGAGTCTGAAGGGATGGGCGATTAAGAGAGAAATGTTTGTTAAGTGTTTTATACACAGTTTGTTTTGTTAAAGGACCGTGCAGGCGGTCCTTTTTTTGTCTGGCCAGATTATGCATGGCTGATACAATATTTCAAGACTGTGCATTGTTTAAGTCAAGAATGATACTATCTGATACTTATTTGATGTTATCCCGTGGCCCAATGGACATCCGTCCCTAGTCACTTTATTAACGCTTACGTAATCGTTGTTGCCTATAGGTGGTAATTATGCAAGTGTGCTACTGAAATCTGTAAAGCTACCTCAATCGAAGATGTTATCTTTATACGACTAACCAAATCGAATATCAAATTAGCCGGGCAGAAATCAGATTTGCCCTGCGAATAAATAATGTTAGATAATTTTCTCTTTTCACTATAATCATCAATCAATTCAGTAAATGGCAAATAAATCAGAAACCAATAAGAAAAGCCCGCCACCGAAAGAATTCGGCAACATTAATTTCAGAGCCGAAGAAATGCTGCAAATGCTTCCTGCAGCAGTCTATATCTGCGATATGGATGGTAAGATTACTTTCTTCAACCAGAAAGCTGCAGAGCTTTGGGGGCGCATGCCGCAGATAGGCATAGATCTATGGTTTGGGAACTGGAAGATATACGATTCTGACAGAAACCTGATTCCGCTGGACAGATGGCCGATGGCAGTCACACTTGCAAGTGGAAAGCCTTCCGATGGCGATGAAATTATGATCGAGCGTGCCGATGGCACTATGATTGATATCCAGTCATACACGAAAGGCATGTATATCGATTCCGGAGTCATGGTTGGAGCGTTAAATATGCTAGTGAGCATGCCTGGGAGAAAGCGCAAGAAAACAAAGCTGAAGGATTCCGAAATTATGCTCAGCGATCTAAATTCTACACTGGAAAAAAAGATTCTTGAAGGGACATCTACGCTCGCCGAAAGCGAACAGCGCTATCACAGGATGATTGATGAAGTGCAGGAATATGCAATACTGCTCCTTGATCTTGACGGCAATATCATGAACTGGAATAAGGGAGCCCAGAAAATCAAGGGCTACAAAGAAAGTGAAATAGTCGGAAAAAATTTCAGCCTCTTCTACCTTCATGAAGATAGGGAAAGCAACCTCCCGTGCAGGCTCATCAAGGAGGCAGCCAAGTACGGAAAGGCAAAGCATGAAGGGTGGCGTCTGAGGAAAGACGGTACCAGATTCTGGGGCAATATTGTCATAACGGCCCTTCATGCAGATGACGGAAGTATTATCGGATTTTCAAAAGTCACTCGTGACCTTACAGAAAAAAAACTTGCGGAAGACCGCCTTATTGAAGCAGCAGCAAGCCTGGAATTACGAAATAAGCAGCTTGAAGAATATGCATATGTGGCATCCCACGATTTGCAGGAGCCGCTCCGAAAAATACAGACTTTTGCCCAGATGCTTGAATCTGCAATAGCAGACCCTGAATCTGCCAAGCAAAAGATAGATAAGATAGTTTCTGCCGCACAGCGAATGTCCCTTCTTATAAAAGACCTGCTAAAGTATTCGCAGGTTTTGCATTCCGAAGATCTTTTTATTCCGATTGACCTAAACGAGGTTGTGGAAAATGTCACGCAGGATTTCGACCTTCTGATTGAGCAGAAAAATGCAGAAGTAATAGTTTCCGAACTTCCCAGGATAAAAGGAATTCCGGTCCAGATGCACCAGCTATTTTCCAACCTGCTAAGCAACTCGCTTAAATTTAATACCAAGCTCCCGCTGATCGAAATCAGCTGTGAGAACGCATCTTATAAAGATATCTGCCAATATATCGGAGGGAAGGAAACCAGGAACTTCTTTTGGCTTTCTTTCAGAGACAACGGTACAGGATTTGACCAGAAATATGCAGAACAGGCTTTCAAGATGTTCCAGCGGCTCACGGAAACCAAGACGGGAACAGGAATTGGGCTGTCGCTGTGCAAAAGAATTGTCGAGAATCACGGCGGCTACATGACGGTAAACAGCTTGGTTGGGGAGGGTACGACATTTAAAATACTGCTTGCTGCTGAATAGGCCATATGAAAATTATCGGCAGCATTAATTTGCACAATACATTTACTGAAGAATCTACTTCAGATATTTTACACAACAAGCACAAACGTCTCCTTGTCCAACTCTGCAGCATGATACTGCCAGTTGATCTTGATTGCCTTTCTGAGCGTATCTTTAAGCCTTTCAAAATTCGCAGGCTTCGTGATATAGATGTTGGCTCCCGCTGCAAGCGTTTCTTCTATATCCTTCTCTGATGAAGAAGTGGAATATATGGCTACAGATAACAATTTGTAGCGTGTATTTTTTCTTATTTCCTTTAATGTTTCAAGACCGCCCATAATCGGCATATTTAAGTCAAGAAATATGATGTGTGGAATTTCTTCTACTTTATCGAGATAGTCGATTATTTCAAGCCCGTTCTTAAAAATAATCAGGCTGTTTTCTGAATTCAGTTCTTTAAATGCTTCTTCGAATATTTCCCTGTCGTCATTGTCGTCATCGACTAGACAAATCTTTAGATTTTTCATAGGCTGTGGTTTTAATCGCCTATGGGATAGTGGGAGAAAGGTTGAAGGACTTCAACTAAATCAGAGGTGAGGAGCTAGTATACGTGATTAAAT
>Ga0065704_10070685_pt1 | contig 17739 bp, 14 predicted proteins | sample SwiRhicommuniRL2_FD_59091 | JGI IMG/M metagenome (GOLD analysis project Ga0065704, IMG submission 59091) | Switchgrass rhizosphere bacterial communities from Rose Lake, Michigan, USA - RL2 v2 (version 2) | ecosystem: Host-associated > Plants > Roots > Rhizosphere > Soil | place: East Lansing, MI
TTACGTACGCGCTTTTCCCTGATTGGCGACGGCGGCCATCTTGGCCTGCACCGCCTCCTGGTTCCCCAGGTAGTACTTCTGCAGCGGCTTCAAGTCCTCGTTCAGGAGATACACGAGCGGAATACCCGTGGGAATGTTCACCTCGACGATGTCCTGCTCGGACACGTTCTCGAGGTACTTCACGAGTGCCCGGAGGCTGTTGCCGTGCGCGGCGATGAGTACGCGCTTGCCCGTGCGAATGTCGGGCGCGATCGCGTCATGCCAGTACGGCAAGAATCGCGCGACGGTATCCTTCAATGATTCAGTGACCGGAAGTTCTGAGGGAGACAGCGCCGCGTACCGCCGATCTCGCGAGGGATGCCGTGGATCGTCCGGCGTCAGGGGCGGGGGTGGGATGTCGTAGCTGCGGCGCCAAATCTTCACCTGCTCTTCGCCGTGTTTGGCGGCCGTTTCTGCTTTGTTCAGCCCCTGCAGGCCACCGTAATGCCGCTCGTTGAGACGCCACGACCGGTAGACCGGAATCCACATCAGATCCATCTCGTCGAGGCCAATCCAGAGCGTACGGATGGCGCGCTTCAGCACCGACGTGTGTGCCACGTCGAACTCGAATTTCTCCGCCATCATCAAGCGGCCGGCTTCGCGCGCTTCCTGGCGTCCGCGGTCGTTCAGGTCAACATCGGTCCAGCCGGTGAACCGGTTTTCCTGGTTCCAGACGCTTTCGCCATGGCGGAGCAGTACTAATCGATGCATAGAGTTCTCGTCCGACTAAAGCCGGACGCCGCGTGATTCGAGCTGTCGAATTGCCGCGCGGCCGGCATACTTCGCCGCGCTGCCAAGCTCCTCTTCAATTCGCAGCAGCTGGTTGTACTTGGCAACGCGATCGCTGCGGCTTGCGGACCCAGTTTTGATTTGTCCAGCCGACGTGCCGACCGCGAGATCGGCGATCGTGCTGTCCTCCGTCTCTCCGGAACGGTGGGAGATGATTGTTCCGTACCCAGCGGCGCGCGCCATTGAGATGGCGTCCAGCGTTTCGGTCACGGTGCCGATCTGATTGAGTTTGACAAGCAGCGCATTGCCGACCTGGTCGGCGATGCCTCGCCTTAAGATCTCCGGATTGGTGACGAAGACATCGTCGCCAACCAACTGCACGCGCTCGCCGAGCGCAGCCGTCAACGACTTCCAGCCTTCCCAGTCTCCCTCAGCCAGTCCGTCTTCGATCGAGATGATGGGGTATTGCCGCACCCAGTCGGTCCAGAGGTCGATCATCTGCGCTGAGGTCCTCGTCGGTTCACCCGACTTCCTGAAAACGTACTTTCCGTTTTCCCAAAGTTCGCTCGACGCGACATCGAGGGCGAGAAAGACATTCTCTCCGGCAGAGTAGCCGGCTTTCGCGATCGCCTCGAGCACGACGTCGAGCGCCTCGCGATTGGACCGCAGGTTCGGCGCAAAGCCGCCTTCGTCGCCGACCCCGGTGGAGAGCCCCGCTTTTTTCAGAATCCCGCGGAGAGTGTGAAAGATTTCAGCACCAGCTCGCAATGCCTCGGCAAAGGTCGGCATCCCCGCAGGCACCACCATGAACTCCTGGAGGTCGACGCTACTGTCGGCGTGTGCGCCGCCGTTGAGGATGTTCATCATCGGCACGGGCAGCGTGTACTCTCCCGCGCTCCGACCGGCAAGCTGCGCGATGTGCGCGTACAACGGTCGTTGTGTCGCTGAGGCAGCGGCTTTCACCGCCGCCATCGAGACGCCAAGAAGCGCATTGGCACCGAGCCGGCTCTTTGCGGCGGTGCCATCGAGCGCGATCATCTTGTCGTCGAGGGTCCGCTGATCGAGGTCTCCGCCAATCAGCGCGCTCGCAATCTCGCTGTTGACGTTGGCGACGGCCTTGCGGACGCCTTTGCCGAGGTATCGGGATTTGTCGCCGTCGCGCAATTCCAGTGCTTCGCGCTCACCCGTCGATGCGCCTGACGGCACTGCCGCGCGGCCGAACCCTCCCTCCACCCTGACGTCAACTTCAACGGTCGGATTGCCGCGCGAATCGAGAATTTCACGCGCATGAATATCGAGAATTTTCATCGGTGTTTGTTACGCGTGGGCCGGTCCGCCGCGGTCTGCCTCCGCTTCGGCCCGGAGCGCTTCCTCTGTGATCGGCCCAATCAATGGTTCGTCTTCAGCGGTGACCACGACGATGCCACCTTCGGTAACGGTATGACGTCGCCGGTCCTCTTCGACGTTATATCCGATGAGCGCACCGCGTGGAATCAGGACATCCCGATCGACAATCGTGCGGCGAAGCCGTGCATGACGCCCGACGCGCACACCGGGCATGAGAATCGACTGTTCGATTTCGCAGAAGCTGTGCACGCGCACGTTGGGACACAGGATGCTTCCCATCACGCGGCTGCCGGAGATGATGCAACCGCTTGAAATGATCGAATCGAGCGCCTGCCCGCAGCGTTTTCCCTCCGCAGCGAAGACGAATTTCGCGGGAGGCGCCTGCGGCTGATACGTACGCAGAGGCCACTCGGGATCGTAGAGGTTGAACTCGGGGTTGACCTGACAGAGGTCCATGCTGGCCTCGAAGTACGCGTCGAGCGTTCCGATGTCACGCCAGTATTTCGCGGCTTTCTTGTTCTCGTCGTAGAACCTGTACGAGTACACCGGCGAGCATTGAATCAGCGAAGGAATGATGTCCTTGCCGAAATCGTGCTGGCTGTCGGGGCGCGAAGCGTCTTCCTCGAGTGCGCGTTCGAGCACGTCCGCACGGAAGATGTAGATGCCCATTGACGCCAGCGCGGTATCGGGCGATCCGGGCGCCGGCGTCGGGTAATGCGGCTTCTCATCGAATCCGATCACGCGATCCGACTGATCGATGCTGACAATGCCGAAGCGCGGCGCATCCGCGACCGGTATCTCAATGGTTGCAATCGTGGCGTCGGCATTCCGCTCGAGATGGAACCGCACCATCTTGGCGTAGTCCATCTTGTACACGTGGTCGCCTGAGAGCACGATGATGTGGCTCGATGATTCGCGCGTGATCGAATACAGGTTCTGGTAAACGGCGTCGGCCGTGCCGAGATACCAGTGCTCGCCGACGCGCTTCTGCGGCGGCAGGATTTCGATGAACTCGCCAAGCTCTTCAGAGACGACGTTCCACCCCATACGGATGTGGCGGTTGAGCGACAACGATTTGTACTGGGTCGCAATGTAGATATGGCGCAGCCCCGAATTGATGCAGTTGCTGAGCGTGAAATCGATGATCCGGTAAGGGCCCCCGAAGTACACGGCCGGTTTGGCGCGATCTTTCGTAAGTGGATACAGGCGTTCTCCTACTCCGCCGGCGAGCAGAATGACCAGGATATCGTCCAGTTCCATGGGCTAGTGGTAAGTGCCTAGGCGCGCGGTGGACCCCGTGCGGGGCAGCGATAATAGCACGCTGGTTGTTTGACTTATTCGCGATCGGATCCCTATGATCAGCGGATTCGAATTCGAGAAGTTTCCTGACAGCCACAGCAGCTGTTCGTCAATCCCCCCGCATTCGGGAGAGAGGCATGAAGAAGAAGATGAGAGGCATCGGTGCTCTCTGCGCTGCGCTGACCATCGGTCTTGGATCGTCCGCTGTGATCGCGCAGAAAGCCGCCGACGATAAGAAGGAAGTCAAGCGCACCAAAGCCGAGCAGGTTGACATCGACACACTGGTCACCACAGTCGACTCTGTTGCCGCCGGGCGAGTGCCCGCCCCGTCCGACATCGCGGTGACCTGGGATACTAGTCACTTCTTCCGCGCTCCCGACGGCGCGACTTACATGCCGTTCTCGGTCGTCGTCGATAAGAGCAAGATCGCGACGCCGACGGCTGCGCTTTACGTACGCGTGGCCAACAAGGGAGCCGGCGCTGCCGCGCCTGCAAAGGGCAAGGACAACAAGGCCCCGATTCATCCATGGGAGAAGTTCGATTTCGCCACGGTGGGTCCCGATGGCAAGGTATCGAGGTACCTCCAGGTGAAACCCGGTGATTACGACTTGTTCGTGGCGGTCAAGGACAAGGGGACCGTCGAGAAGGCGGACAAGAACTACACGCCGAAAGTCGGGATCCTGAAGAAGGACCTCACCGTTCCGGACTTCACCAAGGCCGAACTGGGGACGAGCAGCATGCTCCTCTCCACCGCTATTCAGCCTGCAGCCGGCGGTCAGACCGCCGATGACGATCCGTACATCTTCGGCCAGATGCAGATCGTGCCGTCGAGGGACGGCAAGTACAAGAAGACCGACACACTCAGCGTTGTCTACTGGGTGTACGGCGCAACGGGCGACGCCACCGGCAAGCCGGACCTGACGATCGAGAACAGCTTCAATCAGAAGACGGCGGAAGGCGAGAAGTTCTTCAACAAGACCCAGCCGCAGGCGGTAAACGGGCAGAGCCCGTACAACGTCTCGACGGGAGTCCCGAACTTCCTCGAGGTGCCGCTCGTCAGTTTCGCGCCGGGGGATTACCGGCTGGAAATCAAGATTACGGACAAGCCGTCGGGCAAAACCGTCACCCAGAACGTCAGTTTCACGGTGCTACCGTCTTAAGGCGTAAGATGTGAGGGTGCGCCCAATCGCGGTGCTGGTGATCGTGGCGGGACTGATGAGTCCCGCCGCGTCCTTCGCACAAGGCGCGCCTGTCTCGGGAAGCCCCGCCGTTAGCCAGCTCGCCTCGGTCACCCCAGCCGAATTGCGCGGCGTCGTCGTCGACGAACGTGCCCAGCCGCTCGCCGGGGCAGTGATCTCCGCGCTTGGCGGCGCCAGTGCATTTGCCGTAACCGACAGGAACGGACGGTTCACGCTGCGCGACCTGCCGGCGGGTCCCTACCTCGTTCGCGCTCATCTGCAGGGGTACGCACCCGTGCGCGATCGCATCGTGCAGGTGTCGACCGCGACTCGCGATATCTCCATCTCGCTGACGAAGGTCGCGGGCAAAGACGATCAGCCGCAAGTGTTGCAGGCCGGAGTCGGTGGCGTGGACGAATCGTCTACCGTCGCTGACCAGGAAGCGGAACATCCGAGCGACATTGTGTGGCGCCTGCGTCACTTGAAGCGGAGCGTGCTGAAGGACCTCGATCACACGCCAATTCCGCCGCCGGACGACCCGTCCTTCATGGAAGATTCGCTTGCAGCCTTCAGCAAGGCTGTTGGCGGTCCCGTTCGTTTTGCGTCTGATTTCATCTCGGATCTCCCGGTGAACGGTCAAATCAATCTGCTGACGAGCACGTCGTTCGAACGTCCGCAGAATTTGTTTTCACTTCAGAACGGGCTACCGACCGGCGTCGCGTTCGTGTCGCTCAGTGCCCCGACGATGACTGGGAGTTGGAACGTACGGGGAGGGACGACGCAAGGAGATCTTTCGTCGTGGATCGTGGCGGGCTCCTACGCGTGGCAGCCTACCGGCTCGTCGCACAGTTATCGCGCCGGCATGTCCTACGCGATGCAGCGCTACCTCGGAGGCAACGTTGATGCTCTCGCCGCGATGGCCGATGGACGGCGGAAAGCTGGCGAGATGTACGCCTTCGACCGCTGGACGCTCATGCCGCGCCTCGACGTGAGTTACGGCGCTCGATACGCGCGCTATGACTATCTCAACGAGACGCTCTTCAGCCCGAAAGCCAGCATCACGGTTCGACCCCTGCCGCGCGGTACGCTTCGCCTCCGCGGTATGGTCTCGCGTCGTGAAATAGCGCCCGGAGCCGAGGAGTTCCTCGTTCCATCCACTGGAATGTGGGCGCCACCCGGGCGCACGTTCTCACCGACGTCGATGCGTGCGGGGTTCCATCCGGAACAGATCAATCACTACGAGGTTGCCGCCGAGCAACCGTTTGCCGATGACGTCGTGATCGGCGTGAGAGCTTTCCACCAGCAGGTGAACGATCAACTCGTCACGTTATTCGGTCTTTCGATTCCTGGTGCTTCGCCCGCGGCGATCGGGCACTACTATGTCGGCAACACCGGCGATGTGGACGCGCATGGCTGGGGCGTCAGCGTGAGCCGCACTGTCACGGACGGCATTCACGCGTCCATCGATTACACGCAAACGGATACAGAATGGCTGCGGCCATCCGTTGCATCGGCGCGCGTCGCGCTTGTGATGCCTTCGGTCGTGCGCCGGCAGTTCGAGCAACTGCACGACCTGACAACCTCGATCGAGAGCGAGGTGCCGCGATTCGACACGCACGTCTTCGTCGTCTACAAGCTGAATTCGGGTTTCGCCAGTCCCGACGCCACCACGCTTCGGCCGCGGTTTGGATCGCGATTCAACGTCGAGGTGAGCCAGGCGCTGCCGTTTCTGAACTTCTCTTCCGCGCAGTGGCAGATGATCGTCGCGGTTCGAAACCTGTTTTCGGAAGATCTGCTTGAAACATCCGTCTATGACGAGTTGCAGGTCGTGCGCCCGCCAAAGCACGTCGTGGGCGGGGTAACCGTTCGTTTTTAGCGTTTTTTCCAACAACCGGCCGCACCCACTCAAGTTTCGGGAGACCGGTGGCAGCCTCCATCCGGTTGGATGGCGCCTCCCCTGTGTTGGATCGGCGGCGCGTTCTGATATTCTGATCTCCGGTAACTAACTGATTTACATTGAGTTACGAGCAGAACGATCCGGTCGGCGGTGGTATATCGTTTGCTCCCCTCCCGCAGGCTGTCCGCTCTTCGACCCTTCGACACGGCCGCAGGATGAGAACGCTTCGACGAAGCTCGGATGCGTCCCGCACCTGGACGCCATGGCGGGGCCCCACGCTACCGGTGGTCGTCGTCGCGGCGCTGCTCTGCCTCGGGATCGCAAACATCTCAGCACGCGCGACATCGCATGCCGTTGAGGACGGCGTGCTCTGGAAAACGCAGCCGGAAGGAGTTATCGCGGCCGATGTCGCGCCAGGAACGGGTGCGTCAGCCGCAGGCATTAGACGCGGCGATGTCCTGATCGCCATTGACGGGCGTCCGGTGCAGCAGCTTGCGGATATCGAAAGCGTGCTGCGCGGGGCCGAAGCGGGCCAGTCCGCGCGTTACACCATTCTTCGACTTGGATCGCGAGAGGTCGTCGATCTGCGGATCGCGCCGATTCCGAGCGGCCCACGCGTGCTCTATTACTTCCTTGCTGCGGTCGGCATCTTCACGCTGCTCATCGGCGGCGCCGTCCGGCTGCGCCGGCCACGCGATCCAGCAACGCTGCATTTTTTCTGGTTGTGCGTGGCCTTCTTCGGCGTCTTCACCTTCTCTTTCAGCGGCCGCCTCGATCGCCTCGACTGGGTTTTCTACTGGGCGGATGCCGTCTCGATGCTGGCGCTCCCCCCGCTCTTTTTGCACTTCACGCTCGTCTTCCCCGAGCGATCGCGTCGATGGACCGCGGGCCGAGTCGGCCATGCGATGATCCCGCTCGCGTACGTGCCAGCGGTGTTGCTCGGTCTGGCGCACGTGAATGCCCTCGCCCGCAGCAGCGGCGACTCGACCCGAGCCGTCCAGTTGCTGGGAACGCTCGATCGACTCGAATCGTTGTACCTCGCGGGCTGTCTGATTGCCGCGCTCGCGGCGCTTGCGCGTGCGCTCGCAGAAGTTCGCTCCATCACCGGACGCCGGCAGCTACGATGGATCGCATGGGGGACGGCGCTCGGCGGGGCGCCGTTCGCGCTTGGCTACGCGGTGCCATTCGCATTGGGAATGGAGGCATCGCTGCCGATGCAGTTATCAGCGATTCCTCTGGGGCTGATTCCGCTCGCCTACGCCTCGGCCATCGTGCGCTACCGCCTGATGGACATCGAGGTGATCGTCAAGCGCGCGCTCGTATACGCGGCCGCGCTCGGGGCGATCGTGGCGATCTACGCGTTGATGCTGCAGGGCGTCGAGCGTATCTGGTTGAAGGGCGACCAGCAACACAACTGGGTGATTGCGTTTCTGGCGACGCTCGTCGCTCTTCTGCTCGCCCCACCGGTCAAGAATGCCGTGCAGAACATCCTCGACCGCGCGTTCTACCGTGACCGGTATGACTACCGGCGCGCGCTGGTTGGCTTCGCGAGGGATCTCAACAGCGACCTCGATCTGCACCGGCTTGCCGAGCGCCTGGTCTCTCGCGTTGTCGAAACGCTGCTCGTGGATCGCATGGCGCTGATGCTCGACGACGAGTCGGCACCGCAATACGAGTCGGTGCGCGCCTCCGGCTTCGGCGAAATTCCTCCTCCAGCGCTGCCAAAGCAATCCGGAATAGGCGAGTGTCTTGCGTCGGGCGACATCGTCGCGCTCGACGATCCAATTGCATCCGCTCGGTGTGCTGTCGAGGAAGTCGAATTCTGGCGTGATGCCGGTCTGTATTACTTCGTGCCGTGCATCTCGAAGGAAGGCGCCGTCGCTATCCTTGCGGTTGGTCGTAAGGAGACAGGCGAGCCGCTCAACAGCGAGGACATGGCACTGCTCTCGGCAGTCGCCGGACAGATTGCAACCGCCATCGAAAATGCGCGCCTGTATCGGCAACTGCACCTCAAGGCGTTCGAGCTCGATCGGATGCGCGCGTTCAATGAAAACATCCTCGAGTCACTCGACGACGGGTTGCTCGTACTCGATTTGAACGATCGGGTTGTCCGGTGGAACCGCGCGATGGAGGCGTTGTCCGGAATCGCAAAGGGCGATGCCACGGGCCGGCGACTGGACGAGGTGTTCGACCTTCCATTTGTCGAGGCGGTGCGGGCTGCCCGGCGCGATTCACCAGAGGGAACGACGCTGTCCCGCCTGCAATTCGGGCGGCGCAGCGAGGTCGGGTTGCCCCTGATCGTGAATGCCGCGATGGTGCCACTTCGCGCGGCTGATGGCAGCGGTATCAGCACCGTCGGCACGATTGTGATCATTGAGGACGTGACACGGCGGGTACAGCTCGAAGAACAGTTGCAGATTTCGGAGAAGATGGCGTCGATCGGACTGCTGGCTGCAGGCGTCGCGCACGAAGTAAACACGCCGCTCACCGGCATTTCGAGTTTCACGCAGATGCTGCTCGACGGCGCCGACCCCGAGGACCCGCGCACCAAGGTGCTCGAAAAGATCGAGCGTCAGACGTTCCGGGCCGCCAAGATCGTCAACGGTCTCCTGAACCTGGCGCGTCCGGGCACCGCGGCGGCGACCGACGTGGCGATCGTCGATCTCAATACCGTCATCTCGGACGTGCTCTCACTGCTGGATCATCAATTCCAGTTGCAGCGCGTTACGGTCCGCCGTGAGCTGAGCGAACAGCCCCTTGTCGTCGCCGGGGTCGAACAGAAGCTTCAGCAGATCTTCCTGAATCTGTTCCTCAACGCAAAAGATGCGATGCCCAAAGGCGGGTGGCTGTCGATTGCTACCCGTGCGGAGGATGAACAGGTCGTCGTCGAGATCGCGGACACAGGATCGGGAATACCCAGCGAATACCTCGCGCGTATCTACGATCCGTTCTTCACGACCAAGGCAATTGGACGAGGCACAGGATTGGGCCTGTCGATCACCTACGGGATCGTTCGCGAGCATCATGGCACGATCGACTGCGAGAGCAGTGTCGGCCACGGCACGCGATTCACGCTGAGATTTCCAACCGCGCCCGCCAAACGTCTCGCGCGCGCGGCGCAGTAACCCTGTAAAGAGTAACGACGCAGCATGGCCCGCAGCGGATCGGTTCTCATCATCGACGACGAAGAGATCATGCGCGAGATCCTCGAGGCGCTCCTGTCGCGCGAAGGGTACTCCGTGCGCGTGGCCTCCGGCGGATCCGAAGGGGTTGAGCTGGCGAAGTCAGTGCCGTTCGACGCAGTGATCGTCGACGTGATGATGCCGGGCATGGACGGCATGGCGGTTCTCGAGGAGCTCAAAAAGTTCGACGACGATCTGCCCGTCATCATGATCACCGCATTCGCGTCGGTCGAGAACGCGATTGCCGCGATGAAGCGCGGCGCGTTCGACTACATCACCAAGCCGTTCAAGAACGACGAAGTCCTGGTCGTGGTCCGCAACGCTGTCGAGAGGCGCCAGTTGATCGCCGAAAACACCGCGCTCAAGCGCAACCTCCAGGCGCAGGCGCAGAACTTCGCCGGCATCATCGGCCGCAGCCCGAAGATGAAGCAAGTCTTCGACTTGATCATCCAGGCGGCGCCGAGCCGGTCGACGATCCTCATCACCGGCGAAAGCGGCACGGGCAAAGAGCTGGTCGCCCGTGCGATCCATACGCATTCGTCGCGTCCGGATCGTGCGTTCGTGCCGGTCAACTCCGGCAACCTCCCGCCCGAGCTTCTCGAGTCGACGCTCTTCGGCCACGTGAAGGGTGCATTCACCGGCGCGGTCTACCCGAAGAAAGGGTTGCTGGACCTCGCGGACAAAGGAACCATCTTCTTCGACGAGATCGGGAACATTCCGCTGGAGACGCAGGCGAAGCTGCTGCGCGTGATCCAGGAGCGGGAGTTCATGCGGCTCGGCGGCATGGAGACGATCAAGGTCGATGTGCGGATCATCGCAGCAACCAACTGTGATCTGAAGCAGTTGCTCGAGGCCGGCCGCTTTCGCGAGGACCTGTACTACCGTCTCCACGTCATCAACATCTACTTGCCTCCGCTGCGGCAGCGGAAAGAAGACGTTCCGGTGCTCGCCCACCATTTCCTGGCGAAATACGGCGAGGAGAACAACAAACCGAGTCTGGAGCTCGCGCCAGAGGCGCTCGACCTGCTCATGGAATATCACTGGCCGGGCAACGTTCGCGAGCTTGAAAACGTCGTGGAGCGGGCTGTGGTGCTCGCGACGACAACTCGGATCGGGCCGGAGCTAATCCCGGATCACGTCCGTACCGCGCCTGCCTTCCAGATTCCGAAATTCGTCGTGCCGCCCGAAGGGATTTCCTTCAAAGACGTCATCACCAGCGTCGAGAAGCGCCTCATCGAATCAACGCTCGAGGCCGCCGGGGGCGTTCAGAAGCGCGCGGCGGAGCTGCTCGGCATCAAGCCGACGACGCTGAACGAGATGATCAAGCGTTATGAAATTGGAGTGCGCCGGGGGCGGAAAACCGGCGGCGCTGCCGACGACGATGAAGGCGTCTCAGCCCCGGGATCGTACCAGGGTGACGAGACGTTCAAAACGTCCTAACACCGCGTCCCACCGGTAATACTGACGCACGTACTGACGGCCGCTTTCGCCGAGCTGCTCCCGCAGCTTGACGCGCGACATCAGGGTGCGCAACGCCTCGACGAATTCCTGTCTGTTCGCGTAATAGAGGCCGCCGCCGCCGCGACGGCAATGCTCGACGGCCGCCGCATTGCGCGCGCAGGCGAGAACCGGCGTTCCGACGGCGAAGCTCTCGAGTACGGATAACGCCAGCGGATCATCGGATCCCGGCGCAACCGTGACATCCGCCGCTTCATAGGCGACCATACGCTCCCGATCGGGCAGGATGCCTGCCTGGCGAACATACGGCTCGTCGGGTATCTTCATCATTTTCACGCCCATCAACACGAGAGCTGTCTCGCCGTCGTTTGCCGCGTACGCATCGAAGTACTCGAGCATTTCCTCGCAGCCGTTGTCCGGTTCGATTCGGCCGCCATACAACACCATTGGCCCGTAGAGCCGGTGTCGCCGGCGGAAAGGAATGCCCCGGTCGGCGCGGTCATCGTCCGGGTCGACGTTCTCGTCGGCGCCGCTGCCACTCTCTTCGTCGCCGATCGGTTCATCGGCGGGATCCTGCTGATGTCTCGGGTATGCCTGCCGGTGCGATGGATCGATGCCGACGCCGACGAGTTCTTCCCGTGGCGCCGGGGAGCCGATGTATGAGTGTAGTAGTTTGCGTTCGGCACCCGACACGAGGCCGATTGCTCTCGCGGACGCGATGATTTCCCGCCAGAGACTGAAGCGCAGGATTGGGCCAAGTCGCAGACACGGAAACAGGACACTGCGCTCGGGGGCGACGGCGATTCCGTGCACGGTGGTCCAGTGAATCAGCGAAAAGAAGACGAGCGCATCGTACGCACGCTGCTGGCGCTTGAGGTGTTCGACCAATCCGGGTGCGGATGGCCCGAGCCGGCGCACCCATTCCATCTCTTCAGTCCGTGATCGCGGGGCATTGAGAATGCGATCCGAGAAGTGGCGGAACGCGTTCGCTTCATGCGGCTGATTGACCGCGAACCGTCGTACCAGTACGCCACGGATGCGGTCCGCTCCTTCCGTGTAATCGTTCTTCCACGTTCGTTTGTCACGCGCGGTGGTGGTCAGTACCTCGACGTCATGGCGGAGACTCAACTGCTCGGCCAGAAGGCGGCAGGCGTATTCCGCGCCAGTGGTGATCTCACCGCCGTATCGGGGAGTAATGAGCGCGAGCTTCATGCGATCGCTCCCTGTCCCTGGGGCGCCGATCTTCCAGATCCGCCGTCGTCAGCATCGAGGGCCGGACCTGAGGGCAATTCGTCCAGCACCTGCGCCGCAGGACGAAGCGACCGCACCCTGCGCGCGAACCATCCCGGCATCTGCTCCATGCGGTGCGTCGGTGCGTTCGATGACAGGAATGCAAACATGTCCAGGTATTTTCTTTCTATCACCGCCCAGCTGTAGTGCTGTTCGTAAAACTGACGGCCGTTTCGCCCCAGCCGATCGACGAGAACGGCGTCTGCCAGCAGCCGATCGAGCACAGCGCCGAATTCCTCTGCGTTTGCGTAGTACAAACCTCCGTTGCTGCGAAGACATTGTCCAAGCAGCACGTCGCAGTGCGCGTTCGCGATCACGGGCCTGCCGAGTGCCCACGCTTCCAGTGCGACCATCGACAGACTTTCACAGTACGAAGGCATCACGAGCGCCGTCGCGCCTGCAACAACATCGAACTTGTCAGGATCGTCGACAAAGCCGATGTGCTTGATGAATGGATGCTTCGGGATTTCGAGAACCGGTCTTCCGATGAGGACGAGTGTGGGCGCATCAGAGCGTTCGGCGGCGTACCGCGTATAGAAGTCAAAGAGCTCCGCGCATCCTTTGTTCGCGTCAATGCGGCCGACATAAACCACGTACCGACCTGCAAGGTCAAACTTCGCGCGCGCGCGTGCCGGCTCGACGGCAGCGGGGATCTCCGAGCCGATGCCGACGACGACGCCTGGTACGTGATCGTTCGAGGCCGCCGCGCGAATCAACAGCTGTTCTTCAGGCGAGTTGTACATGATCGCGCGAACACCCCGGAAAATCGGTCGGAACATCGCCATCCCGAGCGCCGGGTCCCGTTCCGCCGTCGGGACGAGCACCGCACGTTCTGGAATGATGCGGGCGCCATGATACGCATGAAAATAGCGCGCACAGAACAGCAGAACGAAGTCGAACTCGTCGCGGCCCTGCGACAACCGATCGAGCAGGGTGGGACTGGTTGGCCCCTGGCTGGCGAGCCAGTCGAGTTCGTCGTCGAGCGAATGTCGCCGGCTGAAAACGTGGACGGAGCGCAGCCCAAACTCCGCCGCATCTCGCTCACACGAAACACGAAATCGTTCAACTGCGATCCCGTTGAGACGATCGACGCCGGGAGGGAATTCGTTGCGCCAGGTCAGGTAATCGCGCGCGCACGTCGTCAGGACACGCACATCGGCGTAGCGAGCGAGACGTTCGGCGATGTACCGCGCATGCAGCTCGGCGCCGCCGCTGATGTCGGCGCCATATCGCTGCACGACGATCGCGATCTTCATTCGTTCACTTGGCCATCCTGGTGGTCAGGCTCCGCAGGTGACGACGGTTCCTCGTGGGGTGCAGCGGTTTCGGCGGTGGCGAGAGGCTCTACGGCAGCGATGGGCTCAGACGAAGACAGTGGCTCAGACGAAGTGACGGGTGCAGACGGAGTGATGACCCCCGAGGAAGTGATGGCCTCAGACGGAATGATCGGCTCAGAGGAAGTAACCGGTGCAGCCTCGGCGATTGGTTCAGACACGGTCGTCGACTCCATGGCGTCGAGCGGCTCAGGCGCGACTTCGTCCTCGAATCCGTCCTCTCCCTCCACGTCGTCTTGTTCAACCACCGCTCCGGGTGGGAGCGGAGCGCTCGCGCTCGCCTCAGCGGGAACGGTCATTCCTGGTCCGCGACGTCCGCGCCGGCGACGACGACGGCGGCGGGGTGCGTCGCCGGGCTGGATAGCGACAACCTGCGGTAATGGGGCCGCGCCTTCCGAAGGAACACTCGGGACAGGCTGCGCTGTTTGAACTGGTTCCTGCGGCCGCGCTCGGACTTGTGTACCTTCGATGGAGCGAACGCGCCGCTCATTGAAATCGACCTTCGCTGCCAGCGACTCGACCCGCAGCACCAGGTTCTGCGATTCGATGGCGCCGCGTGAGACCTCCAGGGCGAGCCGCTGCAGGATCTCGTAGTGAAGCGCGTTCCATTCGGCCTGGCGACGATCGCGTTCCGCTTCCCGTGCCGCTATCTCGGCGTTGAGGCGTGATTGCAGCGCCAGCGCGTGGGCGATTGGTGTCGGATTGAACATCATCCGCAGGATCGGTTGAAGCAGCTTGCGGATGAACCTGAGCAGTGCGTTCGGTGAATCGTACAGCGTCGCTTCGTCGAACGGATACGATTGCGCGCTGCCCGGAGTTACGACATCCACCGATACCGGTCGCTCTCCAGCACTTCGCCGAAGCTGGTCGAGCAGTTCCGGCTTAAGGCCGCGCGGATCGAGAATCGCTTCGAGCCTTCGCGCGGCCAAGTCTTGAATCTGCTGATTCGATAGCTCGATCCCGCTGCGTTGCGCGATTCGGGTGCGGATATCGCGCATGATTTGTTCGACGTCAACGCGGTCGGTTCGTTCTGGACGGTTGCCCTGATCGGGCGGGGCACCCTGCCGGCGCTCAGGTCCGCGCCGATCAGGTCCGCGTCGGCCGCGGTGAAAGTGACCGCGGCGTCCCTGGTTGTGATCCATCGGCATGCGTCAGTACTTTCTAAACAGCTGACCCCACTCGGTTCGCATGAACTCTCGGATGCGCGCGCGTCCGATGGTCGGGTACCACACCACGTCGTGGTACACATTCGAGGCTAACGGCGCCCACACCATCAGCGGCGAGTGCAGAAGGATGCGCTCGAGGGGGCGGAGAAAACCTTTACGGATCATCTGGTCGCCCCAGATGACGAGAGATTTCCTGGTCTGGAATCCAAAGTTTTCCGTCGAGACGTCGTCGCCCACGATTTCGATCTGCCTGGGATCGGCGATCCCCAGTCCTCGCTCGTGCGCCATGCGGAGGAAAGGAATCGACAGCGGGTCGAAGCCCATCAGCCGTGCGGCGATGGCGTCGATTGCGACCGAATCGGTTGCTGCAAGCAGCAGGTTCTTCACGCGCGGGATCATCGTGCGCGGTCCGGCGCCGTCTCCGGCAACGGTTCCATCCATCACCGTGAATACGGCCGGATGCAGTTCGCGCTGCATGTACAGCAAATCGACGAGCACTTCGTGCATGTACTTGTGCGCGTAATGCCGCACTTCCCGAAGCAACCCGCCGAAGGAGTTCTTGACTGCCCCGGTCATGACCGCATGGCCGTGGGTTTTCACCGTCGGCAGATGCAGGATCTGCCGGCCCGGATATATGGCTGGAATCTGGATGCCCTCCGGAAAAATTTCGTTCAGCTTCAACAGCGGACTCTTGAAGCGGTACACCTGCCAGTCAACCTCCGTCAGCGGCTGAAAGGTGAGTCCATGTTTCTGCAGCACCGGTTCCCAGCGGTTGTTGCGGCATCCTTCACGAGGGTTGGTAACAACTGTTTTGTTTTCGATGGGGATCAACCGGCTGCGTGCGAAGCCGTCTGCCAGCATCTTTCCTATGACGCCGTCGACCTGCCAGGGCTGCGACGAGCACGAGGGGAAGTACTTTGTCCACGAGAGATTCAGCTTGATGAGTGTGTCGCGGTCACGCGACAGTGTGTTGCGGTAGCCTGCCAGGTCCATCACGCGCGCATAATCGGCGACGACGGTTTCCGGCCGCGTCCGCACGACAGCTACCCGCGCTGTTTGCGTGCGCGGTGAGGCATCGGGCGTCGTGGGGGCTTCAATTGTGACTGGAGACATTCATTTACCCAGCGGCGTATAGAGCAGCACGATGACGCTGGCCGCCCACAGCGCCACACACCCGAGCAGCGGTCGATCAGTCAGCAGGAGCGCAGCGGGGCTGCCGCCGCCGCGCTTCTGGTGCACCAGATAGAGATATCGGAATATCCCATAGAGAACAAAAGGAATTGTCAGGCCGAGCTTCCCGGTCCCAAGCCTCGCCGCGGTATCGGCGCTCGTCGCATAAACGGTGTACGCGATCAGCGTCGACGAGGTGACGACGCCGATCATCTGGTCGAGCAGATAGGGCGAATATTCCTCCAGGATGCGGCGATGGTCCATGGCGCCGTCGGCGAGCAGCATCAATTCATGACGGCGCTTGCTCAACGCAAGGAACAGCGCAAGCAGGGTCGTGCAGACAAGCAACCAGTGGCCGATGGGCACATCTACGGCGACTGCGCCGCCGACGGCCCGAAGAACGAAGCCGGCGGCAATCATGAGTACGTCAACAATCACGACGTGCTTGAGCGCTACCGAATACAGGACGAGTGCCGCGACGTAGGTCGCGGCAATGAGGCCGAACTGGGTGTTGATGGCGAATGCGGCTCCGATTCCCGCCGCGCCGAGACTCACTCCCATCGCCAGGGCCGTTGACGCCGCGAGCTGGCCCGACGCAATCGGCCGTTCGCGTTTCAGCGGATGATTCTGATCCGCTTCGCGATCCGCGACGTCGTTGAACAGGTAGAGCGCGCCTGAGAGCGCACAGAAGACACCGAAGGCTGCCGCCGCACTCGCGACCGCAGGTGGCTCCAGCAGACGTCCACCGAACACGACGCCCGCCAGCACGAGCAGGTTCTTGGTCCACTGTTCGGGCCGCAGCGAGGCGAGCAGCAGCCCGGGAGTTGATGGGGCCCGCACGGCCCGTTCCGGTGCGACGTCGAACTGCGCCGTTACACCCTCGCTGAAGCAGAGAAACTGCGGACTGCGTCCGCTTCGGTGTCGTATGTCTCGAAAACGGTCAGCAGTTTCGTAATCGACAGGAGGTCGGTGATCCGTTTAGTCAGGTTGAGCAGCTTGAGGCTGCCGCCCTGCCTGCTAATCGTCGTGTAGGTACGCACGATCTCACCCAGGCCGGCGCTGTCGATGTACGGCACTCCTTCGAGATTCAGCACGACCTTTCGACGCCCTTGCTGCACAAGACTGTTGATCTTGTCCTTCAGCAACTCGTCGCCTTCTCCGAGCGTCATCTTGCCCTTCAGATCCAGGACAATAACGTCGCCGGCGGATCGTTCTTCGATCTGCATGGTTGAAGATTATAAGTGGTGAAAGGCCAGACGTCCGCCTGGCCCTCCGGTTGTTAATGGCGGTGATCGGTAGAGCGTTGAGCGGCTAACCGCCGGCGCCTGCGAACTTCCGTTGCTGGAAGCACTCCTTGCAGAACACCGGACGACCCTGTGTCGGACGGAAAGGCACGGTCGTCTCCTTTCCGCACGCGGAGCACGTGGTCTGCGTCTCGATCCGGTCACGCATCGAGGCGCCCGCATTTACGCGGTTCGCCCGTTTGGCCTTGCACGCCTTACAGCGCTTCGGCTCATTTTTGAACTGCTTGTCGGCGAAGAAAAGCTGTTCACCGGCCGTCCAGATGAAATCTGACCCGCAGTCCACACACCTCAGGGCCTTGTCCTGGAACTCCATCGGTCGCCACCTTTACTCGTCGTCGGTCCCGCT